>ENA-UPSB01002740-UPSB01002740.1-bioreactor-metagenome-genome-assembly--contig:-NODE-2740-length-15449-cov-16.380733_pt1 | contig 15449 bp, 16 predicted proteins | sample MGYA00238182_ERZ773286 | MGnify/ENA primary metagenome ERZ773286 (study PRJEB29026, sample SAMN07631240) | bioreactor metagenome | isolation source: Switchgrass digestor | place: USA: Dartmouth... | reverse complement strand
ATAGAAGGTTTTCAAAACAGATAAATGGACAGAAAGGAATAACTACTAACTACCTAGGAGATTAAACTATATCCTCTAAACCCTGTAAGCCCAAACATATAAGTTCAAGAGAGATATCATAGTTAACCAAAAATCTCACTGTAATTCTCCGTCATCGCGAGCCCGAACAGCCTGTGGCACAAGATTAAAAGGCAAAAGAGATGAAAAGGACTAAAACTATGGAGGAAGAAAAAGCCTTCCTCCGGGCGTGGCGATCCCGAGTTTTTAACACAATGTAGCTTGCCTTTTTAATTTTTAAGGCTTAATGAAAAGAGAGATCGCCACGGGAAGCGACAATACGACCCTCGCGATGACAAAACGGGAGATAACAATTATATTAGGGTTTGTGGTTTAATCATAAATAGTGTCCAGAAAGCAATTGTGGAACATGATTAGGTTATAAGGAGGTTTTTACCCCTTATTGTTCTTTTTAATCTTACGCCGTAGGCTGTTTTTGTCTTTTGGGGGTTATGAGGGGGTTTACCCCACTGAGGGATGCTTTTCCCCTCAGTAGTCTTTGCCTCTTTAAGTTTTTTGTCTTTTTCTTTTGCTTTTTTGGGGGTTATGAGGGGGTTTACCCCCTCATAGTATTTTGCGGCTAACTGTGTAATGTTTTAATCGCTTTTATTTGGAATTGTTTCCCAATTACTTAGTATTAATGCTTAATTTATTAGTAAGTTAATAAGATATTTTTCCAATATATTATTGAATTTCAATGAATGTTGTGAAAAAGTAGATTGACTTCTCCTAAAGGTATAATATAATTAAAATTAGTTAAAATACCTTGTAAGGGAGGGAAGTTTTATGAAAAAGTACCACTTTTTAACAATTCTCGCTTTGGTGTTTCTTTTAGTTTTTACTCTACCAGTTTTTGCTCAGGAGAAATATAAGATTGCTTTCGTACCCAAGTTAGTTGGTATTCCTTACTTTAATGCTATGGAAGCAGGAGGTAAAAAAGCCGCTGAAGATTTAGGAGTGGAGTTTATCTATACTGGTCCGGTAACTGCCGATGTAGCTAAACAAATTGAAACTATCGATAACCTTATTACTCAGGGAGTAGATGCTATTGCTGTAGCTCCTAATGATCCTGCAGCTATCACTCCAGTCTTGGAAAAAGCTAAGGAAAAAGGTATTTTGGTTTTAACCAGTGATACTGATGGAGCTCAAGAGGTAAGAGATTTGTTTGTGAATCAGGCTATAGAAAAAGAAATTGGTTATACCACTATGGATGAGCTAGCTAAGGCAATGAACTATGAAGGAGAGTTTGCCATTGTTTCTTGCGGACCTACTGCTTGGAACCTTAACACCTGGATTCTTTACGAACTAGAGAGACTATCTGAATATCCCAATATGAAATTAGTTACTATTCGTTATGCTGAAGAAGATGTCCAATTAGCTATTAATGTGGCTTTAGACCTTATTAACGCTTTTCCTAACCTGAAAGGAATTATTGGTCAGTGCAGTACCTCGGCTCCTGGCGTAGCAGAAGCAGTAACTCAAGCAGGTAAAATTGGGCAAATTGTAGCTACTGGAGTATCAGTGCCTTCTATGATGGCTCCTTATGTTAAAAATGGAGCGGTGAAGAGTTTTGTGCTCTGGAATCCAGTAGACCTTGGTTACTTAACAGTATGGGCAGCTAAGTATCTGTTGGATGGTAATAAGTTTGAAGAAGGGATAGAATACGAGGTTCCTGGAATTTCTACTAAGCCTCGGTATGTAGCTGAAAGTAAAATGCTGATTTTAGGGCCGCCAATGGTTTTTGACGCAAGCAATGTAGACAACTTTGATTTTTAACCTCTTGATTAATTATAGGAGAGGGCCGAAAACCCTCTCCTTTTTATTTTATTGTGAGGAGCTAAAATATGGAGACTATTGTTTTAGAGTGCCGAGGTATTTCTAAATCTTTTGGTGGAGTTAGAGCTTTAAAACAAGTAAACTTCTCTCTCCGACAAGGAGAAGTTCATGCTTTGGTAGGAGAAAATGGAGCAGGAAAATCTACTTTAATTAGAATCATATCTGGGGCTCTGCTTCCCGACCAAGGAGAAATCTGGTATCAGGGTAAAAAAGTGGAAATAACTTCTCCTCGGTTGGCTCAAACGATGGGTATTTCTGCAGTTTACCAAGACCCTTTGATTTATCCCTATCTTTCAGTAGTGGAAAATATCTTTCTAGGTAGGGAAATAAAAACCCCTCGAGGTAATATTGATTGGAGTAAGCAAGAAGAAAAGGCCAAAGAATTATTTGCTTCCTTAAACATCTCTCCTCATTTTTTGAGGCAACCTATGGGGGAATTAAGTGTAGGTTTACAACAGTTAGTTTTGATTGCTAAAGCCATAGCCTATGGGGCTCAAGTGATTATTTTTGATGAACCCACTGCTATTCTTACCGAGCACGAAGCTGAGAGATTGTTTCAGATTATTAAGAGGTTGAAAGAGCAGAGAGTAGGGATAATTTATATCAGTCATCGACTAGAGGAAATTTTCCAAATTGCTGATAGGGTTACCATTATGCGAGATGGAGAGGTGGTAGGGGATTATCCTCTCTCGGCGATAAATCGAGAAATGATTGTGGAATTGATGGCTGGTAAACATCTGGTAGAAGAAATAGAACATGGAGGAAAAAAGGGCAAAGAGCCAATATTAGCAGTTAAAAATCTTACTAAGAAGGGGAAATTTGAAGATGTAAGTTTTGAAGCTTTTCAAGGAGAGATATTAGCTTTTTCCGGGTTAGTTGGTTCAGGAAGAACTGATGTAGCACAAGCCCTTTTTGGTATTATTTCTCCTGATAGTGGAGAAATTTACTACCAAGGAAAGAAATTTAAAGCTTATTCTCCTCAGTATGCTATGAATCAAGGAATAGCTTATCTTCCCGAAGACCGTAAAACTCAAGGTCTTTTTCCTATTTTAAGTGTTTCTTATAATATTACTATTTCTATTTTGCGACAGATAGCTAACCATCTCGGTATAGTTAATGCTAAAAGAGAAAGGGAAATAGCAGAAAAATACATTAAAGAGTTGAATATTCGTACCCCTTCTTTAGAAGCTAAAGTGTTCAACTTGAGTGGAGGCAATCAACAAAAAGTGGTATTAGCTAAATGGTTAGGAGTTAATCCTCGGGTGCTTATTCTCGATGAGCCCACCCGAGGAATAGATGTAGCAGCCAAGGCTGAAGTTCACCAGATGATTGCTAAGTTGGTAGAAAGAGGTATGGCGGTAATAATTATTTCTTCAGAATTACCCGAGGTATTAAAGTTAGCCGATCGAGTAATAGTTATGCACGAAGGGAAAATTACGGGCGTTTTTGAAGGAGAAGATATAGATTCTACTAACCTGGTTAGAGCAGCTACCGGAGAAAGAATGCTGCCTGGTAAATCTGATTAGCGGGAAGGGAAAATTATGACTAATTTCCAGAGAATAGTGAGAAGAAGAGAGTTTACTGTTTTAATTTTGATTTTGGTTCTGGGTGCTATTTTTTCTTTTACTACTGAGAGGTTTTTGTCGATAAGCAATATTTCTAATCTACTTTTACAGCTATCTGGAGTAGCAATCACCGCTATTGGGATGACCATGGTTATAATCACCGGAGGAATAGATGTTTCGGCAGGTTCTACTCTGGGGATGGCTTGTGTGGTGAGCGGGTATTTCCTTTTAGGAGGTTATTCTCCTTTTTTGGCTCTGATACTTGCTGTGTTGGTGGGGTTGGGTATTGGATTGGTAAATGGAACTATCATAGCCTGGGGAGGTATTCCTCCTATCATTGCTACTTTGGGGATGATGAATTTAATTAGAGCTTTGATGTTTCAAATTTTGGGAGGGAAGTGGATATCCGGCATTCCTCCCAGCGTGCGAACAATAGGCCTGGGTAAGTGGTTAGGTATACCCATCCCTATGTGGATTGCTGCTTTTCTCATTGCTATTTTTTCCTACTTTTTGAGTTATCGACCCTTAGGTCGCCATGTTTATGCTGTAGGCAACAACCCTGAAGCGGCCCGAGTATCAGGAGTTAATTTGAAGAGTACTGTTGTTTTTGTTTATGCTTTGACTGGAGCTTTGGCTGGGTTTGCCGGTCTCATTAATGCTGCTCGAACTGGTATTGTTCAGACCAATACCGGTATGGGTTTTGAACTGGATGTCATTGCTGCAGTGGTTTTAGGAGGAACCAGCGCCTTGGGAGGAAGGGGAACCATTATTGGTAGTCTCTTGGGAGCTTTTTTGGTAGGTATAATTAAAAATGGAATGGTGTTACTTAATGTTCCGGCTTTGAGTGAAGGTTTAGTCATTGGAGTGCTAATTATTATTTCGGTGTTAGCTGACATAATAAGGGCCAGGAGAGAGACGAGATGAGAAATATTTGGGATACTATAATTGGCAATCGGATGTTCTTTTTATCTTTACTTTTTGTTATTTTATTTGTGGTGTTATCTCTGACTGTTCCCGGTTTTTTAAACCTCTATAATCTAACTAATATGACCCAATATGGCGTAGAATTGGGCCTGTTAGCTCTGGCAGAAGCTTTAGTAATCCTTTCCGGTGGAGGAGGAATTGATCTTTCAGTAGGGTCAATGATGAGTTTGGTAGCTATAGTAATTGGAGTTTTTATTGGTAGAGTAGGATTGTCTCCTTCTCTGGCTATTGTGTTTGGTATGTTAGCTGGCTTAGCTGCAGGTTTATTTAATGGGTTATTAGTCAGTGTGGGTAAAATACTTCCCCTTATAGTTACCTTAGCTGGTATGTATATTTATCGCTCTTTGGCTCTCATCATTGCCGTAGACCCTCAATTTGGGCCTAACCCTATGCCGGTCTCTAACTTTCCTAAGTCTTTTTACTTCATAGGACAGTACCGAATAGGAGGAATACCTTTCCAGGTTCTCTTTATTTTTGTTCCTGTTCTTTTAATTCTGCACTTTTTGCTTTCTCAGACAGCTTGGGGAAGAAAACTTTATGGCGTGGGAAGTAATGAAACAGCAGCAATTTTTTCAGGAATTGATGTAAGCAGAGTGCGGCTTACTGTTTATGCTCTTTCTGGGTTATTAAGTGCTTTGGCTGCCTGGGTAATTACTTCTCGTATTGCCAGTGCTCGACCAGATATCGGAACAGGCTATGAGTTGCAAGCTATCACTATTGCGGTTTTAGGAGGTATTAGTATTCAAGGAGGAGAAGGAACAGTAGGAGGGGTGCTCTTGAGTGTGGCCATAATAACCATGCTCAATAATGGTTTGCAATTAGCTGGTATTCATCAGATCTGGCAGATGGGAGCTTTGGGGCTCGTTTTGATAGGTAGCGTTCTCCTTAATCAATTTCTCATCCGTCGAAGAAAAATTTGAGACGATATGTTTTATTGTTGGTCATTATCCTGGTTTTAGGAGGAGAAAGTCTCCTGGGGAAAGAAACTTCTCAAGTATTTATTCTTTCCCCTTCTCTTGATTATTTTCCTGCTTTTTTAGAAGTTCATTTAAGGAGATTACTCTCTCCTTCTCAGGTGCATTTAATTACTCTCTCCCATTTAGAGGAACTACCCAAAGATTTTTCGCGAGAAGGTGTTTCTCTTATAGTGTTTTGGGGAGAAGGAAAGTATTTTTCCTCTATTTGGTCACAAATCCCCCGAGATAGAGAAATTTTGCTTCTTTGGGAGGAAGAAGAAAGAATTGAGCCCCCTTTAGGAATTCCTTATTCTAAAATTAGAATAGAAGGGAAAAGCGCAATAGAAGCTCTTAAAGAAGAAGTGGTAGAAAAGCTTTTTCCAGATAATAACTTTACTATTTGGAGTGGGGGTGAAGTTACTCCATCCTTAAAGCGAGAATTGGATGAAGAGTTTCCTTCCCATTTTAGGGAGATAGGAGAAAATGATAAAGAGGCACTGAAGCAGCTAATTTCTAAAAAAGAAAAATCTTTGATAATAGCAGGAAATGCTGAAGCGGGGAAACAGTTGATTGACGAATTCTCTGAGGTCGAATCTCCTCCGCCCCTTGTGGTATTGGAAGCCTCTCCGGAGATGCTTTTGGCTTTACTTCAAGGGAAAATAAAAGCGGTGGTAGATTTTAAACCCTCTCAGTTGGCGCAGGAAATAATAAGCTTGATAGATTGTTTTGGGGCACATAAGCCTATTCCGGAATTTATTATCCTCTATCCTCGTCTGATACTTCCTGATAATATAAAAGAAGCTGATGGATACGAAGTGATTTCTCGGTGTTTAATGTGCCAGTAGCTTAGAAGCAAGGATTATATAGTATCCCGCAAAGCTGGTTAAAATGTTAAAAACTTTTAAAAAGTAAATTATATCGAATAGTCAAAAACTCAAGGTCGCTACGCTGGGGTGTTTTTTTCCCAGCGTTATAGTTTATAGTCTTTTTATCTATTGTGCCTTTATCTTACGCCGTAGACAGTGAGGGATACTATAATTTTTCTAGTAGCCTTTCGCTTCTTTGCTCCTTGCTTTTTAGGGAATTATAAGGGAGCTTTTTCTCTCCAGCGTTATAGTTTGTAGTCTTTTTATCTAGTTTGCTTTTAATTTGCTTTTAATCTTACGCCGTAGGCACTCTGGGACGATTTTTCCCAGCGTGATTATCAAGATTTTTTTCTTATCTAATTTGCTTTTAATCTTACGCCGTAGGCTGTTTGTTTTTGTCTTTTTGGGGGTTATAAGGGGGTTTACCCCACTGAGGGATGCTTTTCCCCTCAGTAGTTTTTGCCTCTTTAAGTTTTTTGTCTTTTTCTTTTGCCTTCTTGGGGGTTATGAGGGGGTACGCCCCCTCATAGTATTTTGCGGTTAACTATAATGTTCTATAGAACTTGTTATAATTCTTAATCTTTTCTGATAGAAAAAGAGTTTTCCCCTCTTTTACTATCGTGGGGGGGGGAGGTCTTGGGGTGATCTCGATTTTTTTGGTCGATGTACTTAGTTTTCAAGTTTTAGGAAACTGAGCAGCTTTTGCGAGACACTGTATAATTATACAAAATAAAAATTTAGTTATTGCAAAAACTGCTTTGAGCTATTATACTGCACACGGACGCTTAAAAAATGAAAAATGTCTAACAATAACTCATAGTGGGTGATGCCTATTCATGGAGGGAATTAATCAGGTTTGGGAAAGAGTTATACCAGTTAGCGAGGAAGAAGTTATTTCTCTGGTGAAGCAGTTTGATACTCCTCTTTTTGTCATCAGTAAGGAAAAGTTGCTGTATAATTATCGTGCTTTCCAAGAGTTTTTCCCTGAAGTAGAAATTTATTATGCAGTGAAGGCTAATCCTCATCCTTTCATAATCAGGACTTTAAAAGAGGTAGGGTCTTCCTTTGATGTAGCTTCTTTGCAGGAAATAGAATTGGTTTTGAGCCAAGGAGTTCCTCCTGAGAAGATGATTTTTGCCAACACTGTCAAAAGAAAAAAAGGATTGCGCTACGCCCGGCAAGTAGGGGTGAATCTTATGACCTACGATAATGAGGAAGAGTTGAAAAAAATTGCTATGATTTATCCTGAAGCTCAGCTGTTGGTGAGAATAAAAACTCCTTCTGGTGGGTCTCGGGCTAATCTTTCTTACAAATTTGGTGTTGATCCAGATAGGGCTCCTGGGTTACTTCTTAAAGCTAAAGAGATGGGACTCAGACCGGTAGGCATAAGTTTTCATGTGGGTTCTCCCTGTTCTAATGTTAATAATTACCTTTACTCCTTGCAAAAAGTTAGAGAAATTGTGGAGGAAGTTTCAGAAGAAATTTCTATTTCTACTATAGACATAGGAGGAGGTTTTCCTCTTAACCTCTATGGGGAAGAACAGGGTGGCAGTCTGGAAATGTTTAGTAAAGCAATTAATCCCCATCTTCAGGAATTTTTGAAAGATGGTTATCGGGTCATAGCTGAGCCAGGAAGAGTGATAGTGGGTAGCGCAGCTTTTTTAATAACTAAAGTAATTGGTAAAGCAGTGCGTTCTGGAATTATTTGGTACTATTTAGATGATGGCATATATGGGACTTTTTCCGCTATTCCTTTTGATAAGGCTACTTTTAATTTCTTTCCTCTGCGGGAGTCAAAAGAAGAATTACCTGCTGTTTTAGCTGGTCCTACTTGTGATTCTTTAGACGTAGTGGCAGAAAATGTTTTGCTGCCTCCTTTAGAGTTGGATGATTTAATTGTGGTTCCTGATATTGGAGCTTATTCTTGGGCTTCAGCTACCAATTTTAATGGTTTTGAAAGAGCGCAGGTGGTTATGATTTAGCTTAAAATGAATGAAGTGCTATAATTAATTCTAAGGTGATGAACATGTTAGAAATTAAAGGATTGGGAGTGAAAGTAGGAGGAGAAGAGGTCCTTCAAGATGTCAATTTAGAGATTGGACCGGGGGAAGTTCATGTTTTGCTTGGTCCCAATGGGGTAGGGAAAACTACTCTTTTGATGACTATTATGGGAATGCCTGGATATGAGGTAACGAGAGGAGATATCCTTTTTCAGGGAGAGAGCATCCTTTCTCTTAGCGTGGAAGAGAGAGCTAAGAAAGGAATAGGCATGGCTTTTCAGAAAATGCCTACTATCCCCGGGGTTAAACTCCGAACTTTAGGAGAACTAATAGTTAATGGAAGCGCTGCTCTTTTGGGTGAGGTAGCGCAAAAGCTTAACTGCACTTACCTTTTAGACCGGAGCGTTGGTTTAGGTTTCTCGGGAGGAGAAGCTAAAAGAGCAGAACTCTTTCAACTTTTTCTGCAACGTCCTCTTCTTTCTCTTATAGATGAGCCAGAATCAGGAGTAGACCTTGATAATATCAACTTAATTGGAAAGGCTTTAAGCGAGCTCTTAGAAAGAGAACAGGTCAGGACTAAAAAGAGGTCTGGTCTTATCATTACTCACACTGGATATATTTTAGAATATTTAAATGCCGATATGGGACATGTACTTATGGAAGGGCGAATTGTGTGCCGGGGTAACCCCCGAGATCTTTTTGCTGATATTAAAGAAAAAGGTTACCAGGAATGTCTGAGGTGTGAAAGATGAAAGTAAAAGAAGATTATTTAAGAGAAATAAAAGAAAGAGCAGAAAAAGCTTTAAATAAAAAAGCACCCTTAGGCCCTGATGTGGACCTTAGTGAATTTTATCTTTGTTCCCCTCAGGAAAAAGTAGATAGCGTGGAAAATATCTCTGCTTCTTTGCGAGAAGCAGCTCTTTATGCGGGGGTAGAGTTAGGAGAAGGTAATAGTTCGGCCACCTATCTTCAAGTGAATCGTTCAGCGGTTTACGAAAAGATACAGGATGCCTTTCGAGGTAAATTAGAAATTATGGCAGTGAGCGAAGCCTTGGAGAAATATCCAGAACTCTGGGATTACTGGTGGGGATTAGTGCCTGTAGATGCTGATAAATATACTGCTTTTTCCGAAGTTTGTCCCATGGAGGGGTATTTTATCCGAGTTTTTGCTCATCAAAAAATAGAAGTTCCTCTTCAAGCTTGTCTTCTCCTTTCTGAGGAGTCTCGAATACAGAGTGTCCATAATTTGGTGATATTGGAAGAAGGGGCCGAAGCTAATTTAGTTACTGGTTGTGCTTCGGTTCGAGGTAATGAAAAAGGTGTGCACATTGGAGTTAGTGAGTTTTATTTAGGAGATAATTCTCATCTTTCCTTTACTATGGTCCATAACTGGGGAGAGAATTTCCATGTTCGCCCTCGAACTGTAGTAAAAATGGGTAATAATTCTTTCTATAGTAATACTTATGTTTTGCTTAAACCTCTTGCTTCCTTGCAAACTTTTCCTCAGGCTATCATGGAAGGAGAAAATGCCGATGCTAACTTTCAGAGCATCATTTTTGCCAAGGGAGATTCTTACATCGATGTTGGTTCCTCTTTGCTCTTAAAAGAGAAAGGATGTCGAGGCAACTCAGTTTCTCGAGTATGTGCTGCAGACAATTCTCAAGTTTATACTCGGGGAAGATTGATTTCTTATAATGATGAAGCACAGGCTCATTTGGAGTGTAAAGGAATACTGTTTTCTAAAGGAGCGGAAATTATTTCTATACCAGAGTTGGAAGTGCATGGAGCTCCTCGTAGCCGTTTGTCTCATGAAGCGGCAGTAGGTCCTATCGAGGAAGAAGCAGTGAATTATTTGCGGTCTCGGGGTCTTTCTCGGGAAGAATCTTTATCCCTTATTACCCGGGGGTTTTTAAATATTGATATTCCCGGGATCCCTGATGTGCTGAGGCGTTACATTGATGAAGTAATTCGTCTCACTTCTCGGGATATTATGTAATAATAAGGAGGTTTGGTTTTGTCGGTTCAAGCTTATATCTTGATTCAGGTGCAAACCGGTAGAGCACAGGCTATTAAAAAGGAGTTAACCCAATTACCTCAATTTTTGCGGGTAGATAGGGTTATGGGTCCTTTTGACCTTATTGCCCTGGTAGAAGTAGATAATAACCGGGAAATTGGGGAATTGATTCTCAAAGAAATTCAGTCTCTGAGTGGAGTAAAAAGAACTCTTACTTGCCCGGTAATACCTTAACGACTATGAGAAAAAAAGAGAAAATTTCTCCCCGTCAGGAAGAAATTTTGCTTTTCATTCAGGATTATTATAAAAAAAATGGCTATCCTCCTACGGTGAGAGAAATCGGGGAAGGAGTAGGTTTATTATCTTCTTGCACTGTTCATTATCATCTCGAAAAATTGGAAGAGAAAGGGATGATAAAAAGAAGTCGTTCTAAAGCTCGCACTATTGAGCTATGCTTTCCTTACCAAGAAAATAACTGGGTGGAAGTTCCTTTTCTCAATGGTTTTTCTCAAGACCCTCTTTTTTTACCTCGTAATCTTTTAGGGGAAGGAAATTTCTTTTTCTGGCAAATAGAAAAAAATAACTGGCAAGATTGGCATATTCTAAAGGGAGACTGGGTCTTGGCTAAAAAAGAGGAGATAATAAGCGGAGAAGGTTTAGTCTTGATTGTTAAAAATGAGAGAGGAGAAATTTGGAGGGTGGATGGTAATTCGTCCTTCTCTCTGGGTGATGGGGAAATTATAGGAAAAATAATAGGAATATGGAGAAAACTATGAAAGAGAATTTTGTCTTTCGCCTCCCCCCCGAAGTTTATTTTGGTGGAGGAGAGGGCCAGAAAACTGGAGAATTGGTAAAAAGATGGGGAGAAAAAGCACTTCTAGTTACTGGTACAAAATCGATGAAGGAAACTGGAATATTAGAAGAAATTCTTCAATCTCTGGAAAAATCCGGAGTGCAATATGTTGTCTTTGATCAAGTAGAGCCTGAACCCTCCCTAGAGACAGTAGATAGGGGTTTAGATTTGGCCTATAAAGAACGATGTCAACTGGTTATTTCCTTAGGAGGGGGAAGTGCTCAGGATTGTGGTAAAGCTGTTGCTGGGTTATGTGGTAATTCTCCTACTGTGCTACCTTATTTTGAGGGGAAAGCTCTTTCTTCCCCGGGAGTTCCCTGGATAGCTATTCCCACTACTGCTGGAACAGGTTCAGAAATGACTACTAATGCAGTCCTTACTGATTATCGGAGGAAACTAAAAAAAAGCTTTCGCAGCCCTTATCTTTTAGCTAAATTGGTGATTATTGACCCACTGTATACTCGATTTATGAGTCCTTACTTAACGGCGACAAGCGGCATAGATGCACTGGTTCAGGCTTTAGAGGCTTACGTAAGTCCAGAAGTAAATCCGGTAAGTGAGGTCCTAGCTGAAGAAGCGATAGAGCTACTATGGAAGTATCTTCCTCAGGCGGTAAAAGAAGGACAAAATTTGCATTATCGCAAGCAGGTGGCAAAAGGGAGCATGATAAGTGCTATGGCATTTGCTAACTCTTCTTCTGGCCCTGCTCATGGATTATCTCACATTGTAGGTCCAGAATTTTCTGTAGTTCATGGTGAAGCCTGTGGGATTTTTTACCCTCGGGTGGTAGAGTTTAATCGAGAAGTCTTGAAAGATAGATATGAGAGAATAGCTCGCTTAGTGGGTATAGAAGAGAAAGAGGACAACCTGATTGACAAATTTATAGAAGCCTTTCTAAATTTAATGAAGGAGATTGGTTTGCGAACTAGTTTAGGGCAACTGGGGATTAAAGAAGAGATGCTTCGAGGAATAGTAACGGAGGAGAGGATAGGGAGAAACCTGCGAGAAAATCCCCGTCCCATAGGGAAGGAAGAAGCCTATATTCTTTTAAAAGCTTCCCTTTAGGAAATGAAGTTAATTTATCATTTTTAGGAGGATTGGACTTATGGAGTTAGTTAGAGAGGAAGACAAAACCTATCGCTTTGGAGATTGGGGAATAAAGTACCTTTTTCGAGGGCCTCGCCTAGACTGGGGGGTATTTTATCTTAAACCGGGAACTAAGTTAGGAGCTCACTATCATAATCAAGTAGAAGAAACTTTTTTCATTTTGGAGGGTAAAGGGTTTCTAAAGACTGAAGGACAGGAAATCATCTTGGAAAAAGGATGCGCCTTACATCTTAACCCGGGAGAAAAACACGACCTTTATGCTCTGGCAGATTCCTTTTTGCGAGGCATTTTTATAAAGAGTCCTTATTTACCTGAAGACAAGGTGGATTGTTCTATATAGCACTAATGGGCCACTGTCCCCTTATAATTCTGGGAAAACGAAGTAAAGTAGAAGAAATAAAAAGATAGTAATTTTTACCTATAGGTCTGAATAAAGGCTAGTGAGTTGCACTGGAGTCAAACCTAGGAGTGTAACTATGATGGTTTTCGCCGGTAACTATTATAAAGAAAGAGAAGAATTAATTAATAATCTCAAAAATAGGCTAGCAGACTGCGATCTCTGTCCTAGGAGTTGCAGAGTAAATCGTTTAAGGGGAGAGCGGGGCTTTTGTGGAGGAGGAGCACGAGTAAAAATAGCCAGTTTTCACTCCCACCGGGGAGAAGAATTTCTTTTAAGTGGTAGTCGAGGTTCAGGTACTATTTTCTTTTCTGGTTGTAATATGAGATGCGTTTATTGTCAAAATTATTCTATAAGTCAAGGAAGAGAAGGAGAGGAGTTTACTGAAGAAGAATTAGCAAAGATTATGCTTTACTTGCAAAATCGAGGTTGCCATAACATAAACTTGGTTACTCCTACTCATTTTATTCCTCAGATTTTTGGTGCTCTTCTTAAAGCTCAAAGGGAGGGTCTTATTATTCCAGTGGTTTATAATACTGGAGGATATGATAAAAAAGAAGTATTGGAGAAAATCGAGGGATTAGTAGATATATATTTACCAGATATGAAATATGCCAAAGGAGAAAGTGCTTATAAATATTCTGAAGCTCCGGATTATCCTCAGGTTAATAGAGAAGCAGTGCAAGAGATGTTCCGTCAAGTGGGAGAGGTAGAGTGGGGAGAAGAAGGAGTAGCAAGACGAGGTTTAATAGTGAGAATTTTAATCCTCCCTTCTTTGGAAAGTGAGGCTAAAGAGAATTTGCGGTTTTTGGCTGAGAATATTTCTCGAGATGTTTTTATCTCTCTTATGAGACAATATCGTCCCTATTATAAGGCTGATTTATTTCCGGAGTTGAACCGGAGCGTAGGTGAAAGAACTTATTGGGAAATAGTAACTTATGCTCAAAACTTAGGTCTAAGAAACTTGATTTTACAATAAAGGAGGTATAAAAATTGGAAGAAGCTCTCAAGCAAATAGCTAATTTTATGGCTGTTTCTGCTCGTACTGCACCTAAATCAGGAGGCAAAGATTTTATAAATATCCAGATATTGGAGGAAGAAGAAGTAAAAAGATTGGGAGAAGCAATGGTGGATTATGGAGAGAAACAAGGAATAAAGGGATTTATAAGAGATGGAAAGAATGTTTTAGATTCCTCAGCGGTTTTATTAATAGGAATCAAGGATGCAGCGGTAATGAACCTTAATTGTGGTGGATGTGGTTACAATAGTTGTTCCGAGCTTCAGGAAGCAGGGAAAAGAGAAGTTGAGTTTAAAGGGCCTCAATGTATTTTTCGTCTTTTAGATTTGGGAATTGCTCTGGGTTCCGCGGCTAAGACCGCTTCTATGTTTAATGTGGATAATCGTATAATGTATAGGATTGGAGCGGTGGCCAGGAAAACGGGGATTTCCCAGGATGATATAGTGATGGGTATTCCCCTTTCGGCAAAGGGGAAAAATATTTATTTTGACCGAAAAGAATAGAGGTGCAATTATGGAGGGAGCTTTGAAGATTCAAGATATTATAGGTTTGATTTTAGCCATTTTGATTGTGGCCATTTTGATAAGTATTATTCTTATTCTTCGAGAAAATGCTCGAGAAAGAAGAATGTGGCGAGAAGAAGATTACGAAGATTGGGGAGAGAAGAAACCTAAAAAGAATATCTCTTTTTCTTCTAAAAAAGAGGAGGAAGAAAGAGTTTCCCCTCTTTTAGAAGACAGGATTCCCGAAGAATTAGAAAAAAGGAGAGGATGGAGTGCTCTTCCTAGACAGAAAGGACCCGAAGAAGTAAAGGAAGAAAAAAAAGAAAGCATTACTCCTCCGCCTCCGGAAGAAGTTTTTACTCCTTCGGAGGAACCAATTATAGCTAAAGAACCAACTCGAAAAGGAGAGCCCAAACAGGTAATTCTAGAGCGAGCATTGAGAAAAGTGGAAGAGTTAGGAATAGACATTAATTCTCTAAAACCACAGATTAATGAAGAAGTAATACATTTTTCTCCCCTGTTGTGGGAAGTGCGAGAAGAAGTAAAGGCAGGGAAAGAATTAGGTGATATGGTTATCCACACTGTTTTTAAGGATATTCCTGGCTATTCTCGGGATGAGGTGGTGGAATTATACCGTTCTGGAGATGTATCAGTAGTAGAAAAACTAGAAGCACGGGTTAAAACTGGTGTAGGACGAGATTACTTAGTGGCTACCTTAGATTTGGAACATTTTCGCATTCCTGAATTAGAACGGTTGTGGAGAAAACAGAACTTAGAAGATGAAGAGTATAAACTTTTGCTCTCTTTGAGATTTGTGGATCGTAATACTAAAAAAGACTTCGCTCGAGTGGTTTACGCTCAGATTGCTGCTGAAGATTAAAATGTGAATATCAAGTCCTGAAACTTTAACGGCGCAAAAATTCTAAGACCAGGAGAGATTTAATGGGGGAGATTTTTCTCCCCCAGTTATGCTCATCATATCCCACAATTGCTTTCTGGACACTATTTATGATTAAATCACAAAGACAGCCTACGGCGCAAGATAAAGACAAAAACCACTGAGGAGAAAAGCTTCCCTCAGTAGAGGTACGCTCCCTTGCCAACTCCCAAAAGGCAAAAAAAGACACAAAAGACAAAGACCATAGAGAAAGACCTTGTCTTTCTCTATGCTTGGCGATCTCTCTCCCTTTCCGGCTTTGGGGAAAAATTTACAACTTGGCTAAAATTCCTAGATATCGCTTAACCCAACTTGCAGCTTTTTACCAGAAAAACCCCTCTTTTTATTGTATACCT
>ENA-UPSB01002730-UPSB01002730.1-bioreactor-metagenome-genome-assembly--contig:-NODE-2730-length-15536-cov-6.084038_pt1 | contig 15536 bp, 13 predicted proteins | sample MGYA00238182_ERZ773286 | MGnify/ENA primary metagenome ERZ773286 (study PRJEB29026, sample SAMN07631240) | bioreactor metagenome | isolation source: Switchgrass digestor | place: USA: Dartmouth... | reverse complement strand
TCAAAATCAAGCGGTAGCAATACCGTGCCGGTTCGAGTCCGGCCTTCGGCACCAGAAAACCGGCAAAGGGGCATACCCTTTGCCGGTTTTAATGGCAACAAGTACATGATCCGTGACAACTTTATCCAGAGGGACATACTTTGTCCGTCATTCTTTTTGCCTGTTACAGGGCAGGAACCTTTACGGACCTTTTCTGGAACAACCTGCTAATACTTCTGGTTGATATAACTGTCAGCAAGGGATTTCCGTTTGTCTTCCCTGAGCACGCCATTTTCCCGGAGGGCTTCCGCGATCCCGGGGTTTTTGGTGTGAAGGATCAAGAGTTCCTGTTCGAACGCGCTCCCGGGTACATGTATCTCGGAGAGAACGTCAGGGTTATTGATGACTATTTCAATTAGCTTTCCCTTGAGCAGGGACGATCTCACGCGGACGTAATAGGCTTCCACGCCGTTGTAGTCAATCAGCCTCAGAAGCTGAAGGGTCGCCTTGTCCTTTTCCCTGTAGTGGTTGTATGACTCGGAATAATAGGCCTGGCGCTCCTTGCTGGTGCAGCGTGGATCCCTGGCCATGCGCTGCCAGTATTTTGCGTTCGCGTTATGATAATGGTAGTTGTATATGGCCTTCTTTACGTTGTCAACCTGGGTGAAGGGCTTAATGCCGAGGCGTTCTATATAATGATAGCTTTCCTCGATGAACTCGTTTTTTGTCATATCGCCCATCTTATACTGCAGCAAAAGGCTCTGCCTGTGCCTGATAAACATGTCGAACTTGTTCATAAAGCATTCCACCGCCTGTATGTCAAATCATAAATGAGTTTATGGCAAAAGTAAAGGACTTGTTCTCGGAAGGAAATATAACCGGGTATCAAAAGAAGTTCTCATTACTGCAAATTGTTGACAATCAACAAAATCTCCTTGCAAATCTTTGGGCCAATGTGTTATACTGTCTATACAATCAAGACAATTAAAAGGAGGGCGCAAAAAAATGAAAAAAGTCATATCAATAATGCTTGTTATTGTTATGGCACTTTCTCTTGTTGCTTGCGGTAATCAGGCTGCCGCACCACAACCTACTTCTTCCGCGACTACTACCCCCGGGGCTAGTGGTCCCGAGACTTCTGCTCCAACGGACAATGAGGACAAGGGGGTTATCAAGGTTGCTCTGTCTACATTCAGCCTTGCAATTCCCTGGCAGATCCAGACTATCGATACCTTGAAGAAGGCTGTTGAGAGCTATAACGGCAAAGTTGAGCTGACCGTGGCCAATGCCGACAACAACACCGCCAACCAGATCACCCAGATCGAGAACTTCATCGATCAGAAGGTGGATATCCTGCTGGTTGACGCCAGCTCTTCCACTGGTCTGAACCCCACACTGAAGCGGGCTAAGGAAGCCGGTATCGTAGTGGTAAACTACAACTGTATCGTGACTGATCCTGATTGCGTGAATGCCCGCGTGTTCGTTGACCAGACCGAGTGGGGCCGCGTCATGGCTCGCTTTATCGTCGATTCTCTGGGTGGCCAAGGCAACGTCGTCTGCCTGACCGGCCTGTCGGGCAACCAAATCGCTGCTGACCGTTGGACAGGCGCACAGGAAGTTTTCGCTGCCAACCCCGGCATCAACATCCTGGCTACTGCACCCGCCGAGTGGGAGCAGTCCCTCGCCGAGGAGAAAATGCAGGCCTGGATCGCCGCATTCCCCGACAAAATTGATGCCGTTTGGGCTGACGGTGGCCCCTGCGCCGTTGGTGTCATTAATGTTCTCGAGAAGAACCGCCTGAAGATGGTACCTGTTGCAGGTGAGGCTTCTTTCGGTTTCGTCAACAAGTGGTATTCTCAGATCGATAACGGTCTGTCAGGCTGCGGTCCCGTATGTCCCGTGTACATAGGCGCCGTCGCCCTGGAGGCTGCTATGCGCATCCTCAACGGTGAGAACATTCCTACTGATATCGCTCTGGATATTCCCGTTATGACCAATGACAACATAGCTGAGTGGGCTGATCCTTCAAGGTCTGACGAGGAATTCGCATTCGACAGGATCACTCCTGAAGAAATAGCCGCTATCTTTGACAAGTAATTTTTCTGCAACACTGTGCTCACATGTTGCTTCACTGTCCGGCGTCCTTAAAGCTATAAGGCGCCGGACAGTTTAGTGAAATATAGAACAAGCAACAGGGAGAGTGGCGATATGCCAATTGAATCAATATTTTCAGCCAAGGAGATTGTCAAATCCTTCGGCGGAACGGTTGTTCTTAAAAAGATTACAATTGATATTAAGAAGGGTCGCGTGCTGGCATTGGTCGGCGAAAACGGCGCGGGGAAGTCTACCCTGATCAATATAATCAGTGGATCCCTGCAGGCAGACAGCGGAGAACTTTACTATGAGGGGAAGAAAATATCCTGGTCTTCACCCAAAAAGGCGCTTCAAAACGGCATTGCGGTGGTGCATCAGGAACTGACGCTGTTTAAGAACCTTCCGGTCTATGAAAATGTTTTTGCCGGGAATCCCGAGACAATGCGCGGTATACGCCTGAATCGGAAAACAATGCGCCAGGAGAGTCGCCGTCTGCTGGAAAAGCTGGGCATGGATATAGATGTTAATACACTGGTGGGCGAGCTTACCGTGGCACAGCAGCAGATCGTGGAGATAGCCAAGGCGGTGGCATGGAAACCCAAGCTGCTGATTTTGGACGAGGCTACTTCCGCACTGGATACTGTGCTGGTACAGAAGCTGTTTGCATTCTGCCGGGAGCTTTTGGCGGAAGGAACTGCTATCATCTTTGTTTCCCACCGCATGTCGGAAATCTTCGAGATCTCCGACGAGGTGCTGGTCATCAAGGACGGCGCCATGGTCGGATTCTATGATCAGCTTGACGGGGTCACGGAAGACGATCTGGTAAGATGCATGGTGGGTTACAACGTTGAAACCATCTTTCCGGAAAAGAATGAAAACGAGTCCCGTGAGCCTCTGCTGGTCACCCGCAATCTCTCCACCAAAAACATTCATAATGTGTCCATCGAGGTGCGGCCCGGCGAGATCATCGGTCTTGGCGGTCTGCACGGTCACGGACAGGAGGAGCTGCTGCGGGCATTGTTCGGCCTGGAAAAAATCACCGGGGGCGAAATTACCATAGACGGCAAGCCGTATGAGCCAAAGAATGTGCAAAAAGCTATCCGCTACGGTTTTGCATATGTGCCGCCGGACCGAAAGACCGAGGGCCTGGTGCTGACATTGCCGATTGAGGAGAACCTGACCATTACTGTATTACGAGATTTCTGTGGTTTCATGGGACGAATCAATTCCAAGAAGGAAAAGGCAATGCAGGATGAGGTACGTGGCAGACTGCGCATTGACCAGCGTCAGTACCGCCAGTTGTCCGGCCATCTCAGCGGCGGCAATCAGCAGAAAGTCGTTATCGGCAAATGGCTCAAGAGCGGCTTCAAGGTGCTGCTGATGGATGAGCCTACCCGCGGTGTGGATGTGGCCACAAAGCACGAAATCTATATGTTCCTGCGTGAATTGGTGGCGCAGGGCGTTGCCGTGCTGCTGGTGTCCACCGAAATAATAGAACTGATGGGAATCAGCGACCGCATCTATATATTCTACGAGGGCAGTGTTCATGCCGAGCTCAAGGGCGCGGACATAAATGAAGAGAAGGTCACCTACGCTATTATGGGCCTGAAGGGAGAGTAACCATGAGAAAGCAGAGTATATTTCTCAAAAAATACGGTGAACTGATCCCGATATATGTGGTGATGATACTGATGATCGGGATCAATGTGTGGAAACAGCCGAATTTCTTTTCGGTGACCACTTTATCCCGCACCTTCAATCAGTTGGCACCGTATATCTTTATCAGTATGGCCCAGATGTGCATCATGCTCATCGGCGGAATGAATTTCGCCTTGGGCGGTCTGGTGAGCCTGTCCACCTGCATTTTCGCCAAAACCATGGTGGAAAGCGATCTTCGCAATATACCCCGCATCATCGCCGTGATTCTGCTCATCGGTGTGATGGAGGCCTTGGTGGGCTATATCATTGGCCATTTCAGGCTGCCTACCATCGTGGTAACACTGGCAACATCGTTTATATATGAAGGTTTGGCGCTGGGCATTCTGCCCACGCCCGGCGGATATGTTTCACCAAACATTGCAACCTTCTTGACCGGACGCATCGGTCCCATTTCGGTGGCGTTCCTGATGTGTTTGGTATTTGTAGTTATATGGTGCCTGATACGGCGCTCCTCGGTGGGGTTGCTGATATACGCTGTGGGTCAGAATCGAAACGCAGCTTTTTCCAGTGGCCTGAATGTGACCTGGGGCTATGTGATGGCGTTCTTTATCAACGGTGTTCTGGCTGCACTGGCTGGTCTGATGTTGTGCGCCAGGACAATGTCCGGTGATCCCAGAATTGCAAACGATATGACTATCAATGCCGTAACTGCGGCGGTGCTGGGTGGCGTTACCTTCAGCGGCGGCGAGGGCAAAATTGCCGGTACGATCGCCGGCGCCGTGGTGGTAGGCATGCTGGTCAATGTGCTTTTCTATCTGAACATCACTGGTTTCTACACATATTTCGTGCAGGGAATTATCCTGATTATTTCTGTGGTTGTGAACAACTGGCGAAGGGGGGCGCGGCGTAATGCGTAAGGATAACGATACACCCAGGCAGCTTGTTAAAAAGTCTGCGTGGGGTATCATCGGGGCCAACAAGCAGATCATTGCGCTGTTGATCGTCGCAGCAATATTCTATATAGTATCTTTCATTGTATCAGGAACCAAATTTATCGCTATTCTGCATATTTCCAGCTTTATGGCGCTGGCGGCCATGGGACAGACCCTGGTATTCCTTATCGCAGGCATCGACCTCTCAGTGGCCAGTTTGCTGAGTGCTGCCGGCATTCTGCTGTGCACCTTGGTGGATAAGGGCGTTTCTTTTGCGGGCAGCGTCGTTTTAGTTATTGCTGCCAGTGCAATCGTGGGCAGCCTAAACGGCCTGGGTATCTCATACCTGAAGATCCCCCCGCTGGTAATGACCGTAGCCATGCAATACATTCTGCGCGGCGCTACGCTGGTAACAACCAACGGCAAGCCCATTGCAATATCTACAGCCAGCTTGAGCTATTGGGTCAACCAGGGTGTCATCGGTCCCATAACCGGCGGCATTCTTGTGACGGCGATATGTTGTGTAATGCTGATGTGGATGCTGTACAAGACGAAATTCGGACGCGAGATCTTCTTCATGGGATCCAGCCCGCGGGTGGCCCTGATGTCGGGCATTAACAACGACGTCATCACGCTGAAGGTTTATACCCTGGCGGCGGCACTGACTGGTTTGACGGGTATAATGCTGGTGGGTTATACTGGTACAGCGGCTGTACGAATCGGTGACAGCTACTTGTTACCCAGCATAGCGGCCGTGCTGCTGGGCGGTACTTCGCCGCTGGGTGGCAAGGGTAATGTGGTGCGCACCATAATCGGTGCCTTCATCCTTTGCAACACGGTCAGCCTGTTGACGGTGCTTCAGATGTCCGAGGCAGCCCGTCAGGTAATCGAGGGCATCATTGTTCTTATATTTATCGTAGTGAATAATGTCGATATTCAAAGGAAGAAGAAGAAAAAGGCGTAGGAGGAGAACCATGGCGGCAAAAGAGGCTATTCTTTGCATTGATCGCGGCACATCGGAACTTAAGGTCATTCTGTTTGACCGGGAAGGCCGTTCCTATGGCATGGAGCAGCGTAAATGCAGTATCGTGTCGCCACACCCGGATTGGCTTGAGGCTGACCTGGATGAGACTTATTCCAACTTGATAGATGCGGTAAGAGCGCTGATGGACAAGACCAGCCATCTGGAATTACAGGTGGTTTGCATAGCCATTACCTCCTATATGTCCGGAACGATTTTCCTGGACGAAAAAAATGAAGTGATTGGTCCGGCTGTTTTATGGAATGACTCTCGCACCAAGAAGCTTGTAGAGGAATGGGAACGCAACGGTGTACTTGAAAAGAGCTTTGATATTTCAGGTTCCCAGATTCTGACAGGGTGGCCCGTCCCGCTTTTAAGCTGGTGGAAGCATAATGACAAGGCGTTGCTGGATAGGGCCAAAGTGCTTCTCGATATGAAGGACTACCTGCGCTTCAAGCTTACCGGTACCCTGTATACCGATGTAACAGCGGCAGTGCTCCTTCCCGGTGATGTACGGGCCAGGGGATATTCCGACGAGGTGCTGAAACTCTTTGATGTCTTTGACTACAAACATCTTTTGCCGCCTGTGGAGGAACCGGAGAAAATAGCCGGCTTCCTGCTGCCGGATGTGGCGCGGGAGATGCACCTTACCGCCGGTATTCCGGTGATCATCGGCCTGGGTGATATGCCCAGCGGGGTACTGGGAACAGGTGTCCTGTCCGAAGGACACGGTTCCTCGGTATTGGGCACTACGTTCCTGAACGGAATAATCATCGATGAGCCGCAGCAGGAGCCTCGATACGCGGGAATGACCTGCGCGTATGTAGAAAACCATCTGCTGCGGCTGGTGAACAACACCGGAGGTGCGGCCATCAATTATCAGTGGTTTATCGATAACTTCTTTACAGAGGAGAAAGAGCAACTGGGGGAGGCGAAGATTTTACCCTATATCGACAATCTGGTGGAGACGGTAGAGCCGGGGAGCAATGGAGTGATGTATCACCCGTATATCAACTCATGCGGCGTGACGGCACCGTTCCTGAGTATCGGCGCCCGGGCTCAGTTTACCGGAATTGGATTGCACAACACCAAGGCGGATATGCTGAGGGCTATTTATGAGGGCATAGGGTTTGCTATGCGGGATTGCTATTCATCAGTGCCGGTAAAACTGCTGGATATAGTCGTCACGGGTGGTGGTAGCAAGAGCAGCTCCTTATGCCAGATTCTTGCTGACATTTGTCAGGTGCCCATTCGGGTGCTGGAGGAGAGGGAGGCTACCGCTTTGGGGTCCTGTATTGCCGCTACCGTGGGCATCGGAATGTACCGCAGCTATAGTGAAGCTATCGATCATATGGTCCGCTATTCCAAGGTGTATTTGCCCAGACCGGAATTGAAAGAGTTATATGATCAGTTGTATGATCTGTACTTTTCGATCCGGAGGGACATGCTGCATTCCTGGGATAAGCGGAGGATGATATATAGCTTTTAAAACCTTGGAGGAGGGGCTGCTATGCATTTTATCAGTAGGGAAAGCGATATACCCCTGTATAAGCAGATCTGCGATGATATCATCCAGAAGATCAACAACCACGAACTGAAGCCTGGAGATCGGATTCCCTCGGAAACCGAGCTGGCCGCAGCCTATCGTGTCAGCCGTATGACGGTTCGACAGGCGCTGAATGAAATGTTACGTGAACGGGTGCTGCTGCGCCGTCGGGGATACGGTACCTTCGTGGCTGAGAAAATGGTGGAGAGAATCTTCCACCCCAATGTAATCACCGGGTTCTTCGATGAGTTCAACAAGAACAACGAACAGCTGGTTTCAGTGGTGGTGGAAAACGCTTTGGTATTTCCGCCCAAGTCCATCAGCAATGTGATGAACCTGGACGAACGGACGCTGACAGTAAAGCTGACGCGTGTACGCTTGCTGGATGGTCAGCCTCTGGTATTGGATGAATCCTATATTGACAAGTCCCTTTGGGAGCATATTAAGGATACGGATTTCAGGCATATTTCGCTATATGCCTTTTTGGCGGATATTTTGGGCGAGAGACCCGTATCTGCAGATTTGGAAATTCAGGCGGCAACAGCCTCCCAGACGGTGGCCGGATATCTGAAGATCACGCAGGGAGCCCCGATTCTGAAGGCGATAATGGCAAACCGTTATAAAGACGGACGCGTGCTCCATGTGGGCCGCCTGTATTGTCCGGAATATTTAGGCTTAAAGTTTACAATTGGTGGGAAGTGAATCAGCATCTATGGCGGCAAAGAAGAAGAAACTAAACACTATGTTGGGGCAGATTGAAAGCCAGGAATCATTTGTTTGGGACAGCCATGTTCATCTGTGGGGACAGCCCTATCATGCCAAGGACGACCCGGACTTGATCTTGAACGATGAAGCCGCAGCCAGGGAAGAAACCTGCCGATTCCGTGATGCAGGAGGCAGTGTGCTTGTGGAATTCAGCCCTTATGACTTCGGACCGGACTGGTCCGTACTGCAGCGCATCTCCCGCAGCACAGGTGTCCACATTCTCGCCGGCATTGGTTTTTACCGTTCAGAGGGACTGGATCGTGTTCTTGCAGAACACACCGATGCGGAATGGGTAGACAGGATGGTACATGTATGGGAGTGTGGCGAAGCAAAGACGGGGGCCAAACCCTCGTTTCTGAAATGGTCCACTTCACTGAATACCATCACCGAGGCCGAAAGGCGGTCTGCCGCTATCGTGGCTGAGGTGGCAAAGCGTACGGGACTTCCTGTTGTGACACATACCCAGCGCGGCACCATGGTGACGGAGCAACTGGAGTTGCTGAGAAAGTTAGGCGTAGATTTCTCCCGGCTGATGATCTCACATATCGATATGCGTACCGACCTTAGCGCCGAATCATTCAAGGAAGTTCTGGACGCCGGCGCCAATGTGTCCATCGATCAGTTGGGCAAGCCGAAGTATGGCGTGGAACGCGAAAAAATAGATATCATATTGGAACTGTGCAGCCGGGGCTACGCCGATAAAATTTTCCTGGCAACCGATATCGGCCGAAAGTCCAACTTCAAGGTGCTGGGTGGTTCTCCCGGCCTGGAGCATATACCCGCTGTGGTGATCCCGATGCTGCGCAAGGCCGGTGCATCGGAGGAATTGATACATAAATTGACAAATGAAAATCCAACGAATTTCTACGGAATATAAAGGAAGGAAGTGAAAAAAGAACGGAATAAAGAAGTATTGCAGGCTGATTTGAAGATGCCCGGCATGATTTGGTTAAGTTAACCTGGGGCAAATGTATCTGCTATTGACCGCAAAAGCGGTTTGATGGTTGTTGGTGGCCCATATTGCCATCCTCTGCCGAATCATCAAACCGGCAATCCAATAGGCGCCGCATTTCCTGCAGGACAAGCACTGCCAGCGTAAGCACGGCAAAGGTGCCTATTGCGGTCAGAAGTTTTTGGGGGGGTTTACATGATAGAATATAGAAAAGAAACATTCCAATGCAGCTGTGGCAAGAATCATACTAATCCTATAGACGGGATCATAATTGGTTCCGGCGCACTGTCACAGCTCAGCCTCGCGCCACAGCGGCTTGGTCTGGGTCAGCATGCCCTGCTGATCACCGATGAAGTTGTCATGGGTATCATGGGCAACGCCATTCTGGAACAACTTCGCGCCGCGGGCTGTGATACCCGTGTACTGGCCTATACACTGCCTGTTTTGCCCGATGAGAAGCATATCTTTGAGTTCCTGCGGATGTGCGACAGCAGCGTGGACTTCTTCGTGGCCGCCGGAACCGGCGTTGTAAACGATATTACCCGTTTCCTCAGCGCCAAGCTGAATAAGCCCTATCTTTCAATTCCTACGGCACCGTCAATGGATGGCTACAGCGCAAAGGTATCTCTCCTCTTTGTGGATGGTGTCAAGCAGACACTGGAGGCCATCTATCCAAAGGCAATCTACGCCGATACCGATTACCTCAAGGGCGCTCCTAAGAAGTTGCTGGCGGCCGGCGTCGGTGATTTGGCTGCCAAGATTACTGCATGCGCCGATTGGAAGATCTCCGGCATCGTCAACGGGGAGTACTACTGCCAGGAATCTGTTGACAAACTGATGCGCGTGGTGGACATGAGCATGGAAGTGTCCAGCGGACTGGCACAGAATGATGAGGTTGCAGTGCAGTCTCTGACTGACGGCTTGATGCTCAGTGGTATCGTGATGCATTGGGTTGGCAGTTCTCGCCCTTTAGCCGGAGCCGAGCACCACATAACCCATTTCTGGGGCATGCAGTCCGGGCGGCCACAGCATCTCCACGGCATTGAGGTGGCAGTGGGTACGCTGATTATGCTGCAGACATACGCCAGGATTGCCGAGTATGATTTCAGCAAGTTTAACCCAAGCGAAATCGCGGCGCGGATGCCTGATGAACGGACCTGGCGCAGCAAGATCGAAGAGATTTGTGGCGAGCATGCTCATGTGATATTTGAGCAGCAGGCCAACAAGGTTTTTGACAAGGAACAGATTCAACATCGTATAGAGCGCATCATTGCCCATGAGAAGGAAATCAAGCAGGTTATCTCCGGGATTGTAAAATACGAGCCTGTACTGCGAAAGACGCTGGAGATCCTGGGTGCACCCACCACCGCCGCAGAACTGGGGATCAGCCCCGCTGATCTTAAGACCAGCTTCCTCTGGGCCAAGGAGATACGTCCGAAGTATGTGGTGCTGGATCTGGCCTACGATCTGGGCATACTGGAGCAATTGGCCGATAGACTGTAACAGCCTTGTCTGGTACCCGTTAATGATAAGAATGATTCCTTTCAATATAGGAATCATTCTTTTTTTGTACACTAATGTGTACCTGCGCCCGGCCATCGATAATGGCGTCCCAGTCCGAATGTATTATTAGCCGCAAAGCATTTGACACGGCTGGCGATCTCGTGCTAAAATGGTGCTAATTCAGCCGAGATTAGATGAGAGGAGAAGAGAGCTATGAAAAAGAACGTTCCGTTCAAAGTCTATCTTGATGAGAATGAGCTGCCCGAAAGCTGGTACAATTTCCGGGCTGATCTTCCAGGTCTTAGTCCCTATCTGAACCCGGCAACCAAGAAGCCGGTCGCTCCCGATGACATGCTGGCCATATTCCCGATGGACCTCATCCAGCAGGAAATGTCTGACGAGCGCTATATCCCTATTCCGGAGGAAGTAAGGGAACTTTACCGCTCATTCAGGCCATCACCCCTTTGCCGGGCCTACGGGCTGGAAAAGGTTTTGGACACCCCGGCTCGCATCTATTACAAGTATGAAGGTAACAACCCCTCGGGAAGCCACAAGCTGAATACCGCGATACCCCAGGCCTATTACAACAAAAAGGCCGGTATCAAGCGCCTGGCTACCGAAACGGGAGCGGGACAATGGGGAACGGCCCTTTCCGTTGCGGCCCGGTTGTTTGGAATGGAATGCACTGTCTACATGGTTAAGGTCAGCTACCTGCAAAAGCCGTACAGGAAGGCTATCATGCAGGCTTACGGGGCTACCGTGCATCCCAGCCCGAGCCCGCTGACACAGGCCGGCAGAAAGATACTGGAGAAGGATCCCGATTCGCTGGGAAGCCTGGGCATTGCAATAAGCGAAGCGGTTGAAGACGCTGCAACCCACGACGATACAAATTATTCCCTGGGCAGTGTCCTTAACCATGTCCTCCTGCATCAGACCATCATCGGTCTTGAAGCGAAGAAACAGATGGAAAAGATCGATGAGTATCCTGACGTTGTTATAGCATGCTGCGGCGGAGGCAGCAACTTCGGCGGAATAGCCTTCCCGTTCCTGCATGACAAGGTCAGGGAAGGCAAGAATATAGATTTTATCGCCGTGGAGCCGGCCGCATGTCCCACCCTTACCAAGGGCAAGTTTGCATATGACTTCGGCGATGTGGCTCAGATGACCCCCATAATGCAAATGTACACCCTCGGCCACGGTTTTATCCCGCCGGGAATCCATGCGGGCGGGCTTCGCTACCATGGAGATTCGGTGCTGGTTAGCAAGGCATACAAGGACGGGCTGATCGATGCGCGTGCCGTGCATCAGACCGAGGTATTCAAGGCCGCCATCCAGTTTGCAAGATCGGAGCTTATACTTCCGGCGCCCGAATCAGCCCATGCCATAAAGGTTGCCATCGACGAAGCGCTGAAATGCAAGGAGACCGGAGAATCCAAGTGCATCCTGTTCTGCCTCTCGGGCCACGGCAACTTCGACCTTACAGCCTATGAGGAGTATATGGCAGGCAAGCTGAGCGATTATGAATACCCGGACGAACTTTTGGCCGAAGGTTTGGAAACCCTGCCGCAGGTGTAAAAAAGTGAGGTTTATGAAGGAAACCCCGGTATGCAAATGATATCGGGGTTTTTATTTTCTTGTGGTTTCAGCCTTTTTCACGGGGAGCACGAAAGCAACCTGAAAGAAAGGTGGAAAAGCATAACAAACTCACGGAGCGCATGGCCGCCGTGGAGCAGAGTTTAAAAACTGCACATTATATAATAGATGGATTTACAAGAGGGGCACGGTTGGCATGACTATCATCGAAGTAAATTACAACTGGGCACGCACCAACTTTGTCCAGCAGAAACCCGACACCATAGTAATACATCATGCCGTTTGCAAGTCCTGCACGGCCCAGGATATTCACCGCTGGCATATAGAAGAGCGCGGTTGGGCGGGTATCGCCTACCATTATTTCATCCGAAAGGACGGTTCAATTTACCGCGGCCGGCAGGAAACCTGGCAGGGGGGCGGGCTGCTCGGCAGCGAGAACAAGGATGTGCTTCAAATCTGCCTTGAAGGATGCTATACGGATTATGTGGTGAATGGTGTGGTCCTGACCGAGAAAAATGTTCCCAAAGCTCAACTTGATTCCCTCGTGGAGTTGTGCAAGGACATCCAAAAGCGGTTGACAATCAAGGCATATAAACGCCACTCGGATTATTCATCAACCCAGGCAGAAAGCAAGGACTGCCCTGGAAAGTATTTTCCGTGGGAAGAATTTATTCAAAGAGTAGGAGGGATTCCTGTGGCAACCATAAACGTTAGCGATGCTTGGAAGGATAAAGCAATCGACTTTGTCGTTAAGTTCCAGAAGGAAACCGGGCTCGTGGTCGATGGCAAAGCCGGTGATGCCACCAATGCCAAGCTGGACGAGGTACTGCGCAAGTGGAAGGAGCCGTCCAAGGACAATAACCAGGCCCTCGAACTGAAGGAAGCATGGAACAATTTTGTGAACAAAATCAACGCTATCAAGTAGGAAGGAGTGGAAATACATCGGCGCAGTGTTATGTCTGAAATGCCGAAATAAGCCAGGAATTGTAAAGTAAAAAGCCCCGTTCAAATCCGGGGCTGTTTTGTGTCTGTAAGCCTGAATCAATTGTAGGTTTTATGGTAGATATGAACCGCACCAATAGAAGGGCACGATTGTATCGACCTTATCATCGTATACGATTATTTTCTTTAAATATGTTTGTATGAAACGCTTTTTTCTTCTAGGCTTTTATCTCTTATTCAAGCGTCCATTTCAAGTTTTTTTCGGATCATATCTTTTATGGCGAATGAAGCTGGGTTTGTAGTAGTTTGGTCTCCTCTTATTTGATTGCGAGGCTGGCCTTATTGGCTTCCAACTCATCAATCTTTTCTTTCTTTAACGGATGATACATCCCCGGCAAAGAGATTTGCGGCTTTTAGCCGGGTTTCTAACTGCGAGAGCTCTCATACATGATCATGGCATACCCAACTCGGTATGCCATGATTATACTGTTATATTAGTTAAATTACGAGGACATATGTTCTTTTAAGCAAATTGTGTTTCAAATATATGATTTATTCTTTCAAGAGATCTACTACTAAAAGGTTTTGAAATCCCAGGATTATAGTTGATAATAATATCACCAGTTTCATCAACATAGCCTAGACCAACCTTACTTCTTATGAACGAATCAATATTCTTGGTAGCCCTATGATAATAGTCTTTGTCAAGAATAACAAAAGATGCATGTGCAAAGTTTTTGTATCTAAAAGCTTGAATTAATGCTTTTTTCCAATTTGATAATTTATATTCAACAGCTATGATTATGTCTGCTTTAAGAACAACGTCCGGTATTCCAAACAAGCCCTGTACCTCTTGTATAATTTGGACGGTTTCATCATTATCAAAGAAAGTTTTTTTTAGGTTGCTCATAGACAATTGAATCATTTCTGCTTCAGTTTTGAACATTTATTCTCACTCCCTTAAAAGTTGCATACCTATTAAGCGCAGTTATCCACTTGTCTATGTGCCCTCCACTACTAGGTGCATCTAATACTACACCTGATTCACTTATCTCACTAAAATATTGTTTTGCATTGATTAGAGTTTTATATATATCATTATAGCGCTCTTGAAGTGTGTTATGCAATGAATAAACCTGATGTGAAAAAGAAGTAAAATAGTGCATGTATGGTTCTTTCTTAGTGAAATGCCAATTATAACTTGTCCTTAGCATCAAGTTCAAGTACTCGTTGTTTTCAAATAATTCATTTGCCTTTTTGAACATTGAAAATAATGAATCTATATAATCTGTATCAATCCATTGTAAAAGAACATTACTATATAATCTTGCATTAGGTTGTTGAGTGCGGCCTTTTTGGCCGAATTTTTTAATATCAAACCGTCTTGAATTCTCATATGCGCCTATTGAAATAGAATTTGGACCTGCAATTGTTAATAAATAGCCCTCTACATCTGTGTAACCTAAATGTACTTCTAAATCAGCCATTTTTAATGCATTAATAGTTTTCATTAATGAAAATAATAAATTTATATCTGATATTCTTTTTTGACTTACGTCTCTTTGAATAATTGGTATAAGGTATATACCATCTATTTCAGGATAGCTTGTTAAAAAATTAAGTAATTGTATATTCATATCATCAATTATTAGCTGGTTTTTATTTATCATAGCTGTTAATAAAACTGGCTTATTACATTGAAGCCTGGAAATAGCATCTATAAATGGGGTTATAATTAGTTGTTCAAGTTCGTCATATGTATTATCTATAAAATTTTCTTCATAAATCGTTGGTATAACAATATACTTATAATTATTGTTTTTTTGATATTGAACACATTCCTTTGCTAATTCAAAGCGACATTTATATGATAACTGAGTTGAATATTGTCTACCTTCTAAGTACGTCTTAGGGAAAAAAGGATATGAATTTAACTTCTTTTTTTCGCTAGTCGGAAGATAATATTGTGGATCAAAGTATGAGACAGATTTAACGGAGTCTGGTAAATCATTAACCTTATTAACTTCAAGATCTGCGGGTGATATTATTAATCCATCTCCTATCTTATCTTCAATAAAGCTAATAATATTCCATTTTGTATTGTGACCACATTGGTGCATTACTTTAACTCTTTCCATAGATAAACACCTCCAGATCTTTTATTAACAAAGATACTTTTCTATATCTTTCATAAGGATGATATCTAAGCATTTTGCTTATTATTTCTTGAGCATTATCTGAAATTGTTATATTTGGAGTTCTTAGACAAAATGAATTATTGAGAATATTATCGTTACAGCTTAACCCCATTCCAACAATTGAAGGATTAAAAGGATTCACACCTAATATAAGTTCAGCCAATACAATGCCCAAGCAATAAATGTCTGATTTATATGAAATAAATCTCTTCTCATTTTTTAATTGCTCGGGTGAAGCATATCCAGGTGTATGTGGACCTTGAGCTGCCACAGTTTTTGTTATAGATTGTCCTTCCTTGTTAATGCTAGCTCAAATTGTCCCGAAATAGATGTTGTTAATTGACCAAAAGTT
>ENA-UPSB01002726-UPSB01002726.1-bioreactor-metagenome-genome-assembly--contig:-NODE-2726-length-15565-cov-435.374146_pt1 | contig 15565 bp, 12 predicted proteins | sample MGYA00238182_ERZ773286 | MGnify/ENA primary metagenome ERZ773286 (study PRJEB29026, sample SAMN07631240) | bioreactor metagenome | isolation source: Switchgrass digestor | place: USA: Dartmouth... | reverse complement strand
TCGATTTTAGCCATTTATTGGCCAACTGCTCCCTGTTTTTCATGACCACGTCATCGACGATCTCCTTGAACTCCCCTGAGACAAACTTGGGCAATACTACACCGAAATGCTCCCACGTCAGGACTGTCCTTAGAGATGATAGCGAAGGATCTTCGTCCAGGCAACTCTGTACGGTAGGACTATCTATGACAGCTGCGCTGATATCGCCTTTTTTAAGTGCCTGCAGGGCATCCTGCCAACTGGGATAAGGCACAACCGTAGAGCCCGTAAGTTTTTTCCTGGCTATGGCTTCACTGGTGGTACCCTTCTGGGCCCCAACTTTTTTGCCAACAAGATCCTTCAATGAGTTTAATTCGTCTTGCTTCCTGAAAAGGATCTTTTGTCCTACCGCTGCATAGCTGACTGAAAAGACCACCCTCTCAGCCCTTGATGGGAGCTTGGTAACGGCCGAGATCACCATATCAAACTCGCTCCAATCCTCTGACAGCCAGGTACCAGACAGTGTACCCTTTTCACCGTTGCCCCACGTGGTGGGCACAAATTCAGCTTTTACGTTCAAAGCCTTTGCTATCTCGTTGGCCAGGTCGACGTCGAGCCCCTGAACCTTGCCACCCCTCCAGAAGTGAAAACGTCCCCAATCGCGGTTTTCGATGCCTATTCGCATCACGGCTCTTTCTTTTACCAGGGATGACGATAGCTCTTCTTCCTTAAGCTTAAACTTAAATAACGCCTTTTCCATTGCATTGGCCGAAGAAAGGATGACTTCAACCTTCTCGGCCATGGCTTCCGAGGATATTGCCTCATCCTGAAGCAGTGCGTTCATCTCGTCCAACCTCTTGGTCTGACGATCCACCTTTTCAGTTATGCCTGCTATAAAGTTGGCCATCTCTACGCTTGATTCAGCTTGAGTCTGGAAGGTCTCCGAAGTAAGCCCTATCTCCCTGATCAAATCTCCGACGATGGACAGGACCTTTTTATTGCTCTCATCCATGCGCCTTGCCTTTTCGTTGGCCTCCATTACCTTCCTGCTTGCTACATCGATACTTTTAACGCCCTCTTCAGCCAAGGCTCTGATATTGTTTGCCAGGTTCTCTATGCTTGACGCCGCCCTTGAAGATTCTTCGGCTAAGCTGCGAACTTCTTCAGCGACAACGGCAAATCCCCTTCCGTGCTCGCCTGCCCTGGCTGCCTCAATGGCAGCGTTGAGCGCAAGCAAGTTGGTCTGCGCTGCAATCCCCTTGATGCTGCCGACTATATCGACTATGTCTTTAGAAACCCTCTGCATTTGACCGATTGCCTCGGAAACACGCTTTGTTGCCTCATCCACGGCTCCTATCCCTTGCGTCGTCTCTTGGACCAGTCTCACATTTTCTCCGGCCTCCGATTCGACGGACTTGCCCTGCGCTGCAATGTTTTCAATCGTGGACGAAGATTCCTGAATGCCCGCCGAAAAAGTCTGTATACGCAAGCTGGCGTCGTTTGCCAGTGAACTTATCTCGCTCGCTGCTTGGGCTATCTCAGAAGCAAAAGCGGCAATGCTATGCATGGTGTCACTGCTGAATTTTGCGGATTCTACAACATCTTCCGTAGCTATACCCACCTTGCCGGCAAATATGCGAACCCCTAAAATAGCTTGGATCGTATTATTTAAGCCGTCAGCCACCCAGGATAAAAAGCTTTTGCCCTTATCGACGCTTAAGTCCTTAGCGCTGAGCTTTTGATTTAGGCTCAAAAGCACTCGAACCAAGCTTATCCTTTCGCGCTTACTGAGGTAAGCCTCCACTAACAAGGCTGCCGTAGCTACGGCAAACACGACAGCCGGCCAAAGGATGGCCTTGCGGCCACCTCCAAGGCGAGAGAAAAGCCACAGCCCTATTGCCCACGAAGCAACAGACGTACCAAACATGAGCCATGCGAAGGAGCCTTCTTTTTTCACGATGCACCCTCCTTGACCTTGTTTAAAATTGCCTCCGTACAAGCTCTAAGCGATGGCACGAAATCGGGCAACAAGGGCACCTGTTGTCCGCTTAGATTTGCAGAAGCGACCCTCCTGTCACGGGGGAAAATGGCGTCAACGCTGATGCCGAGGGACTCCACGGACGTTTTAACGTCCTCTGCTATATCCTCATCTACCATATTCACCACCGTTACAATGGGACGATTTACTTCTTTTGCGAGACCATTCATAAACTTGGCCATTTCCATCGATTCATGGGAAGGCTCCAACACTACCAAAAAGACATCGGCATGTCGCCACACCCCGCGTCCAATATGTTCCACACCGGCTTCGCAATCTACTAAAACCCACCATCCGGGTACATACAACCTCTCCAAGAAACCCTTCTCAAGAGCACTCATGGGACAGGCGCAACCTTCATCCGGCTTGTAGATCTTCCCTATCGCCAAAAAAGCCAGATCATCGCGCCTGCTGACGCAAGATCGCGGCAGATCATCAACGTGTAACTTGGCATCTTCGGAATCACTGCCATTTTGCCTCTCAAACACCGCCTTTTTTACGGCGACCCTACCGCCCAAATCTTCCATCAGGGTGCTGTTGGGAGCCTGCAGGCCCAGCATCCTGTACAAACTACGATTGCTTTCGTCGGCGTCTATCACTAGCACGCGCATGCCTTCGGAGATCAAAAACTTTGCCAATATAGCAGTCAGCGTGCTTTTACCGCTTCCCCCCCGACCGCAAACGAACACCTTTGTCATGATTGCAGAGGCACCCCTTTTCTCTTATTGTTGTCTTGGGTTTAGCTCTCCGTCAGAGGAGTTATCTGGCTAAATATGTTCTTTTCAATGGCCCTGGCCTTTGGAGTTACAGCTAGCCCTCCCTTTGATGTCTCCCTTAACGTTTCAGGCAAGGCCTTACCAACCTGCCTCATGGCATCCACCACTTCGTCAGGCGGGATGACGGACCTGACTCCGGCTAAAGCCATATCGGCACATATGGACGCCAAGGCGACCAACGTGCCGTTTCGTTTTATGCAAGGCACCTCGACCAAACCGGCAACCGAATCGCACACTAAGCCCATTACGGACTTTATCGTCAGGGCAGCCGCATGCGCGGAGGCTTCGGCACTGCCCCCTTTAAGGTAAGTTAAGGCAGCCGACCCCATGGCAGCAGCAGCACCACATTCGGCTTGACATCCCCCTTCAGCTCCAGCCAATGTAGCTCGCTTTTGAATGACCTCCCCCACGCCTCCTGCGACGATTAGGGCCTTTACCAACGCATCCCTGGAGGGCGCATATAAATTCTTATAGGCAAAGAGCAATCCGGGTAGTATCCCACAACTTCCTGCCGTAGGGGCAGCCACGATGCGCCCCATGTTTGAATTGTACTGAGATACCGCCAACGCAATATGAGATGCATTTGCGATAAATTTTCCGGATAAAAGATCCTCGGTTTGGGATATATATTTGCCAAACCTTCTTGCCTCGTCTTCCATTAGACGACCCTTAAATTCGGTATTCAATGCCGAATTTACGGACTGTTCCATGGCATCGAGCATAGAAGCCATAAAGGAGTATATGGAGTCAAAGTCTTTGCCGCTTTCGCGGCTTTCGAGCTCCATGACCGCTTCGTAAAATTCAAGGTCCACATCGCAAAGTTTCAAAATTTCTTCAAACGACCTCATATCAAATCACCTTCCGCAAGCGGGATGAAGATGACCCGCATCAAGGCAGGATGGGAACGCTGCAATTCCTCTTTCGCTTCTTGTTTCAGGTCTCCGTCGATCTCGATCACCATGGCGGCCTTGCCACCTCTTCCCTGACGATAGAGATGCATCGTAGCGATGTTGACGTCATGTTTGGCCAGCAACCCCGTAACCGTTGCGAGCACGCCCGGCCTATCCACGTGAAATGTGACCAAAGCAGCGAGGTCTCCTTTTAATGACAACCTAAAACCATCTATTTCCTGAAGTTCGACGACCCCGCCACCCAAAGAAGCACCGACGACCTCCATGGTCCTGTCGTTGCCGTAAAGCACAAACCTAACGGAATTGGGGTGCGCACCATCTATATTCTCCGCAAAAAATCGATATTCCATTCCCCTTTCGCGAGCGATGTTCAATGCGTCCTTTATCCGTTCGTCATGTGGCAGAAATCCAAGCAATCCACCTACCAGGGCCTTATCCGTACCATGTCCCCAATAGGTCGCGGCAAAACTGCCCCTCAAATATATGTCGACCTTGGAAACTTCATCGTTCCAAACCCTTCTTGCGAGCCTGCCCAGCTTAGCTGCCCCCGCCGTATGGCTCGATGATGGGCCAACCATGACCGGTCCTATTATGTCAGAAAGCACAACCTTTCACCTTCCGTTCAAAAGTTTATCTATAATCGTTTTCTGATATTGTGAATTTTATCATAAAAAGCCACCACATTATGGTTAAAATTATAAACCATAAAGGGCCGCTCAACTTGAGGGCCCTTTATGGTTGGGACGATGGACTTTTGTAGGAGCCTAATTTTAGCTAAAATAAATGCTCTAAGGTCAAATAGACCCTTCTTTCCGGACCGATGAACCCATAAGTATCAACTATATATTCCTTATCGAAAATGTTGTAGGCAGCCAAGCTAATCTTATCATTCTTCGCGCTGTACGAAAGCAAGGCGTCGACTATTACGAAATCATCATCTGCAGGGCCATCGTATCCATCTTTCTCGCGCTTCCCGTAATAGTGCGCGCTCAAACTGCCAAACCATGGGCCGCTGTCGTAATTAAGCTCGCTGTAAAGCTCCAGTTGCGGCGTGCCGCCCTTTTGCCATGGATCTCCCGGATTTGTCTTTTCCTCCGGCTTTTGCCAGGTCATTCCGTTGATCCAACTCAGGTTAGTGGTAAGGTTCTTTTCGAGTTGTCCCTCTATGCCCCAAGAGCGAAATTCGGCCAAATTAATATATCTTCCTCTATATGTTTTAAAGTCAATTGTCTCCCACGTAAGTTTGTTATCCAATGTCATGTAAAATAAACTTACGTTCCATCTATTATTTGGATCTTTTACGCCTAAATCGTAAGAATAACCTTTTTCAGGAAGCAAATTGGGGTTAGGGTCAATTAGTGGATCTTTCGCATACAATTGATATAAACTTGGCATGGCAAAAAACTTGCCCGCCGTCAAATACCACAGCTTTCCGCTGTCATCCTGCCTGTAAAAAGATATCTTCGGCGTAAATTCAGACTCGTCTTTTCCATCATCAACATCCCAATCTTCATATCTTAAACCTATGTCCATGAGCACATCGCCCAACGCAAAGGAAAACTGCGCAAAGGGAGCTATATTATATCGTTCCCCTTTGTAAGAAAATTTGTCTATTGAATAAGTTTTTTTGTCATTATCAACTATCAAACCATCACCATTCGCGGAAAGTTTTTCAAAGCGATAGGCAACTCCCCAGGCAAGCGGCACCTCTCCAATCGAAGATTTTTGAGTAAACTCTAACCCCCAAATGTCTTCATTGTAATCATATGGAAGTAATCTTTTTACTTTTTCAGAAGTAAAATCATCATAAAAAACTTCAGTTCCCCCTTGATCATATTCCTTATCAAGGAAATGGGCATAGGCTACGATTTCATTCCTGAGGTCTGCGTACTTCAAATAAAACCTCTTGTAATCATTTTTCTGCTTATCAATTAAGGGGTTACCAGCTTCCCATTTTGAATCGTAGGAACCGAAATCGGCGCCAAAGCGCCAGTTGCCTTTAGAAAGATTTATGCTTGCCGAATCTTCGTCGTAATCAAGTGCTTTTAGTATTTTGTTAGAAAAAAGATCGTATCTGACAGGCACTTCGCCTTCTTCTCTGTGATTGTAGCGAATCCCGACATCAAAAATATCTCCTTTAATTCCTGCCGAGGCTGAATACCTGCGCCAGTCGTTGCTGCCGCCTTCGGCCAATATGGACGCTTTGTATTTGTCAGGCGTCTTCGTAATGATATTGATGACGCCTGCTGCAGCCATTGAACCGTAAAGTGCAGATCCCGCACCTTTGACGACTTCAATCCGTTCGACCGATTCTAAGGGTATGGACCTTAAGTCAACATTGAACATATCCGCTCCGTAGCTTGCGTTGTAATATGGAACGCCATCAACCAATACCAATATTTCCGTCGCAACGCCCCTCATTCTCAACGAATCATCTTGTGCCCACGAATTTTTCCTTAAAGTGGATATACCTGGAATTTTGTCTAATACCTCGCTTAAGCTCTTAGCCCCGCTTCTTTCTATCTCGTCTGCCGTAATCACGTATGTTGCCTGCGGAACCTCATCGAGCGACTCTGCCAGCCTGCTTCCCGTGACAAGCTCCGGAGCTACCGTAACAGGGCCTTCCTGAGCAAAAAGCGCACGTGCAAAAAACAAAGAAGCATATAAAGATATTATTAAAACGAGAAAACGCGTGACCGACTTCATATCCCTGCCTCCATTCGTTAACTATTTTTTGATATTAAAAAGGGGTAACCTGCCTAAACGGACAGGTTACCCCTTTTTCCCTGCCAAGCCATGCCCTTCGCATGACGCTAGCACTCACGCGTTTCGGCCGGTCTTCTGGCTTCCCTTCATCTTACTTTCGCGCCTTCCCACCAAAAGGCAGTGGCAAACCTGCGATTTCATCGGGGTTACAGCGGCGGGGCCGCACCGGTCTCTCACCGGATTTCCCGACACCGAAACGACTATATTATTTTCTCTTGCCTGCTATCTTAACTTTTGAGACTGGAAAAATCAACTTTGACCATAATATTCAAATATTTTCAAAAAACAAATCTATGAAACTTTTCAGGCAATTTTTAAGCTTTATGCCCCAACTTACCGAATCAGCCCTCTTTCCTTCAGAAATTCCCTAGCAACTTTGGCAGGGTCCTTGCCCTCGCCATCGACCTGGTAGTTCAGCTTCTGCATGTCCTCATCGGTTATGGAATTTGCCAATTTATTTAGGGCTTCAGCAATTTCCGGATGTTTTTTCAAAACATCGCCGTTGACAAGGGGAGCCGCATAGTAGGGAGGGAAGAAATTTTTGTCGTCCCTTAGGATTTTAAGCTTATGGGCTATGAGCAATCCGTCCGTCGCAAAGGCACTTATCACCTGCACCAAATCGTTGTCGATCGCCGAGTACATCAAGCCCGGATCCATCGCTTTCACTTCTTTAAAAGAAAAGCCATATGCCTTTTGGAAGCCGGGATATCCGTCTGGCCTCTCTGCAAATTCCATGGTGCAACCGAAAACGATTTTGTCGGCGAGTTTAGCCAGATCGGAAAAGGTCTCAATGTTGTGTTTTTTTGCAAATTCTTCCTTAACGGCAAGGGTGTAAGTATTGTTAAAACCCCAAGGCTCAAGCCAAATCAAGTTCCATCTATCTTGAAACTCCCTCTTGACTATTTCATATACTTCCTCGGGGTCCTTTTTCGTCTCCATTTTGAGGATGTTGACCAAGCCCGTGCCCGTGTATTCCACATACATGTCTATGCCGTTATTCGCGCTCCCCTTTTTGGCGGATTCAAAACAAACGTTGGTACCGCCAAGATGAAGTTTCCTTTCTACCTTTAAATCAGTATGGGCTTCAAGCAATTCCGCAACGATATTACCCACTATCATCTGCTCCGTGTAGTTTTTCGAACCAACTGCCACAACATCTTGATTGGTCTTGCCGTAGCTGGCGCTGCCGAAAGAAAATAGACATAACGAGACAAGAAACACCGCCATGGCAACCAATGTCAATTTTTTCAACTTACATCCCCTCCTATCTCTTTGATTTTTTTATGCCTTTGGGCGTAACTGCCCTTTCCAAAATGTTCAAAATATAGTCCACGACGAGGGTTAATACCATGGCAGGAACGGCTCCTGTAATGATCATTTTATTGTTTACCATGGAGATGCCACGATATATCAGTTGTCCTAAGCCGCCTGCGCCTATCAAAGCCGCTATGGTCGTAAGCCCCACAGCCGTAACTGCAGATATCCTAATCCCGGCCATTATCACCGGCAGGGCCAAGGGAAGCTGTACCATCCGCATCAACTGCCAATTGGTCATGCCCATGCCTCTCCCGGCTTCTAAGATAGCCCTGTCGACATTTGCCAAGCCCGTGTAGGTGTTCTTTATTATCGGAAGCAAGGAGTATAAAAATATCATCACTATAGACGGCTTAGACCCTATCCCCAAGACCGGAATTAGGAAGCCAAGCAAGGCTAAGCTCGGCAATGCCTGAACGGCGTTAGCGATTCCCACTACTACTCCCGCTGCCCTTTCGAACCTGGTTATGAATATGCCCAACGGCACAGCCACCAAAATCGCAAATATGACGGCTATGAACGTAAGATATATATGTTGGGCCGTTAATTCCATTATTTGATCCTGTCTCTCGAGCATGAAACTAATATATTCGCTTAAAATACCCATAGAAATCACGCCTTTTGAAAATATCTTTTGCCTAAAACATTTATTAAGGAACTTCTGGTTATCAAGCCAACCAACTCACCATTATCTTTAGTTACAGGTACATAGCCGATGTTTTCCTCGGCCATTATCTTCATAACATTTGATAAGGTCTCATCGGGACGTACGGATATTACGTTTTTGGCGTATATCTCTTCTAGACGTTTTTTTCTATCGAAGCTCTCGCTGATGTCTCTAGCAGTAGCTATGCCAAGAAGCTTATTTTGCTCATCTACAATCAATACGCTATCCACTCCACGGCTTTTCATGATCTCCACAGCCTGGGCCAAAGTCCTTCTGGGATGGGCCTTGACAGGATCTTTGATCATCACATCCTCTGCCTTCATGAGCTCAGGTGCGCGCAGCAACCGCTTTTTACCGATAAATTCCTCTACAAATCCATGAGCCGGATTTTTTAGCAAGACCTCGGGGGCATCGAATTGTAAGACGTGGCCGTCCTTCATTATGCAAATCCTATCCCCTAATTTCAGGGCCTCATCTATGTCGTGAGTGACGAAGACAATTGTCTTATGGAGCCCCTGCTGCAGGTTAAACAGCTCTTCCTGAAGTTGTTCCCTAGTGATGGGATCCAATGCACTAAAAGGTTCGTCCATGAGGATTATCTCGGGGTCAGACGCCAGCGCCCTGGCAACACCAACACGTTGTTGTTGCCCTCCCGAAAGCTCGCTTGGGTATCTGTTCATGAACTCGCGAGGCGACATTCCAACGAGCTCCAACAATTCCTCTACCCTTTCTGTGATCCTTTCTTTAGGCCATTTCTTCAGAAAGGGAACCAGTCCAATGTTTTCGGCTACAGTCATATGAGGGAAAAGGCCTATCTGCTGGATTACGTATCCTATATTCCTTCTGAGCTCAATGGGATCCAACTGTGCTATGTCCCGTCCGTCTATGAAGATCCTTCCGTCCGTTGGCTCTATCAACCTGTTTATCATCTTCAAGGTTGTAGTCTTTCCGCAGCCACTTGGACCGATAAGGATGGTGATCTCGGCCTTTTGTATCTCCAGGTCGATGCCCTTTATAACTTCAGTATCTCCATATCTTTTAATTACACCTTCAAATCGAATCAAATTTGCGTTACACCTCCAATAAACACAATACGAGGAAATGAAGCATGAAATGCAAATTGGATATGATTGTCATGAAGCCATCAACTGGCAGCAGTATTGCAGTCACGATGAGCCTAATTAAAGAAAACTCAAGCCGATATGATTAATTGTTTTAAATATAAACGCAAGATCATATCTTTGTCAAAGAGTTTAAGATGCCCTGAACGATTGACCTCATCTTAACATAATGGGATAATTTTATTCGAGTAATGTAGCTTAAAATAAGGAGGAGGGTCAGTAAATGAGGAAGGTTGGGGGCTTGTTAGTTTTCACATTGGTCGCGTTTCTCATGCTCGGCGCAGGACATGCATTCGCGAAGGCACCATACCATATCGGCATTGTTACAGGAACGGTTTCGCAATCGGAAGATGACCTGCGAGGAGCGGAGCGGCTCATCCAGGAGTACGGCGATGCAGCTAAGGGCGGCATGATCCAACATATCACATATCCCGATAACTTCATGCAGGAGATGGAGACCACCATTAGTCAGATCGTAGGGCTTGCAGACGACCCAATGATGAAGGCCATAATAGTTAACCAGGCTATTCCTGGTACTACCGAGGCCTTCAGGCGCGTAAAGGAAAAAAGGCCTGATATCCTGTGTTTCGCCGGCGAAGCCCATGAGGATCCGGGAGTCATCGAGTCATCTGCCGACTTGGCAATAAACGTACACAACATTTACAGAGGCTACCTTATCCCGCTGGCAGCTAAAAAGATGGGCGCGACCGACTTCGTCCACATCTCCTTCCCCCGCCACATGAGTTATGAGCTTCTTTCAAGAAGGCGCAACATCATGGAGGTAGCATGTAATGATCTAGGCCTCAAGTTCCACTTCGAGACGGCACCGGACCCGGTCAGCGACGTAGGAGTAGCCGGAGCTCAGCAGTTCATACTCGAGAAGGTCCCTGCATGGCTGCAGAAGTACGGCAAAAACACGGCATTTTTCTGCACCAACGATGCCCATACCGAACCTTTGATCAGACAGATAGTGGCTTACGGCGGTTATTTCGTCGAGGCCGATCTTCCTTCCCCTCTCATGGGATATCCCGGAGCGCTGGGAATAGACCTGTCTGCTGAGAAGGGAGATTTCCAGGCCATTACGAAGAAGATCGAACAGGTCCTCAAGGAAAAGGGTGCCTCCGGACGGCTCGGAACCTGGGTATATTCCTACGGATATACGACCACGGCGGGTCTCGGAGAATTGGCGAAACGCATCATCGACGGCAAGGCCAAGATATCCTTGGATGACCTGGTGGCTTGCTACGAGAAGTTTACGCCAGGTGCAACATGGAACTGCGGATATTACGTGGACCTCAATACCGGCATCAAGAAGACCAACCACATGTTGGTATATGAAGATACGTACGTGTTCGGAAAGGGCTTCCTTGAAATGACCAAGGTAAAGGTGCCCGACAAATACCTGAAGATTAAGTAATTCCCCGCGCTATTGTCTTTAGTAAATACCGCTTGGGGGGAAGCTGCAGCTTCCCCCCAAGCGGTTCTATAACGCAGTATTTTTAGTTAAATTGGTGACAGGTAAGAGGTGAATTGTATGTCTTCAACATCATTGCTACGCATGGAAGGGATAAGCAAATCCTTTTTCGAAAACCAGGTCCTACGCAACGTAAACCTGAAGCTTGAAAAGGGGGAAATATTGGGCCTGGTTGGCGAAAACGGCGCAGGCAAGTCGACCTTAATGAACATCCTCTTCGGTTTGCCCGTGATATTTGAAACGGGTGGATTTGAGGGAAAGATTTACCTGGAGGAGCAAGAAGTGCGCTTTACCAGCCCACTCCAGGCATTGGATGCAGGCATAGGAATGGTCCATCAGGAGTTCTCGCTGATACCGGGATTTACAGCTGTTGAAAATATCGTTTTAAACAGAGAGTCCACCCAATATAATTTTCTGGTGGAGATCTTTGGCGAGCGACTGGCTACGCTTGACTATCCCAAGATGACGAGCAGGGCCGTCAAGGCAATAGACAGATTGGGAGTGAGCATCGATCCGGAAATGGTGGTCTCCGAGATGCCGGTAGGGCACAAGCAATTCACTGAAATAGCCAGGGAAATCGAAAAGGAAAACACCAAGCTGTTGGTGTTAGATGAGCCCACCGCCGTTTTGACGGAATCGGAAGCAAAGATCTTGCTCGAAGCCATGAAGCGCCTTGCAGGTCAGGGAATAGGCATAATCTTCATAACCCACAGGCTTCAGGAGGTCTTGGACGTCTGCGACCGCATAGTGGTCCTAAGGGATGGCGAAATAACGCTCGAAAAAAAGGCGTCCGATACGACCCTTCGTGAAATAGCAACGGCCATGGTGGGACGCAAGATAGAAGGGCTGACCGAGCGATCATCGGAGAACAGGGTCTTTAAGTCCCCCATCATGGCGATCGAACATCTTTGGGTGGATATGCCCGGAGAAACGGTTAGAGATGTCAACCTTGAAGTATATGAGGGCGAGATATTGGGCATTGGCGGCCTGGCCGGCCAAGGGAAGCTGGGCATAGCTAACGGAATTATGGGGCTTTATCCTGCCGGCGGCAAGGTCACATTTCAGGGTAAACCCTTACCTTTAAATGACCCTGTAACCCCATTAAAGTCAGGGATTGCCTTCGTGTCGGAAGACAGAAGAGGCGTCGGCCTTATATTAGACGAAGGAATTGCCCTTAATATAGCATTCACTGCAATGCAAATCCATGAGCTCTTTTTGAAACGTATACTCGGAGGGCTCGTGAAATGGAGAGACGATCAGGCAATACAGCAGGCAGCCAGAGAATACATAAAAATGCTTGCTATCAAGTGCGTGCATGAAAACCAAAAGGTGAGGGAACTATCGGGAGGCAATCAGCAAAAGGTATGTCTCGCCCGCGCCTTCGCCCTTGATCCCAAGTTGCTCTTCGTATCTGAGCCCACAAGGGGCATAGACATTGGAGCGAAAAAGCTCGTGCTCGACATGATATATAAGCGTAACCGAGAATTCGGCACTACCATAGTCATGACCTCTTCCGAGCTTGAAGAAATGCGATCCATCTGCGATCGCATCGCCATAGTTCACGAGGGAAAGATAGCAGGCATATTGCCTGCCTCCTGCGACAGCTCAGAGTTTGGCCTTCTCTTGATGGGGGCAAAGTCATCGTCCGAGGAAGGTGTGGTCTCAGTTGGATAGGATCAAAAAATTCATCATAGACGTAGGATGGCCCAGGGCAATAATTGCGCTATTCCTGCTTTCTCTTTTTATATTGGCACCCTTCGTAAACGTCAGGATAGACTCATCGATAAACGACACGCTGATAAGGTTTGGGATGAACGGCATATTGGTCCTTGCAATGGTGCCCATGGTACAGTCAGGTTGCGGGCTTAATTTCGGCTTGCCCTTGGGCATCATAGCGGGGCTTTTGGGCGCCACCATAAGTTTAGAGATGAACGCTACGGGGTTTATCGGTTTTTTGGTTGCCATCGCCATGGCAACTCCCTTTGCAGTCATATTCGGTTGGGGCTACGGCCAGCTTTTAAATAAAGTCAAAGGCGGAGAGATGATGATAGCTACTTATGTAGGATTTTCATCCGTAGCCTTCATGTGCATCATGTGGTTGTTGTTGCCCTTCAAGAACCCCAGCATGGTGTGGGGTTATGCCGGGAAGGGTCTTCGAACCACGATAAGCGTCCAGGAATACTGGGGAGGCGTTTTGAACAACTTCTTATCCATACGGCTGACTCAGTTTTTCTCCATACCTACGGGAACATTGCTGTTTTTTGCGTTAATGTCGCTGCTGCTTTGGGCCTTCTTCCGCACCAAGACGGGAAATGCCATATCAGCAGTAGGAGCTAACCCCGACTTTGCGCGCGCAGCCGGCATAAACATAGACAAAATGCGGACCCTTTCCGTAATACTGTCAACGCTTCTTGGTGCCATAGGCATAATCGTTTACGAACAAAGCTTTGGGTTCATCCAGCTTTACATGGGCCCCTTTTACATGGCCTTCCCTTCGGTTGCAGCCATCTTGCTTGGGGGTGCCTCGATAAATCGTGCAACTCTGACGCACGTCATCATAGGAACATTTCTGTTCCAGGGCATACTTACCATGACGCCTTCAGTTATAAACAGCATGCTTCAGACGGACATGTCAGAGGTCATAAGGATCATCGTCTCCAACGGCATGATACTCTATGCATTGACAAGAGGAGTTAGGGTGAAGTCACGATGAAAAAAAGAGAAGCTACGTTTAATTTAAAAAGATTCCTAATGGCCAACATAGTGCCTATAATCTTTATACTGCTTTCGGCCTTTGCCATACCTATATCTCAGTTTTCTGCGTCTTACCTGGTGCAGGAGATGCTAATTCGTCTGGCCAGGGACTCCTTCTTGGTGCTATCCCTCCTGGTGCCAATCATAGCCGGAATGGGCCTTAACTTTGGGATGGTGCTTGGGGCCATGGCCGGGCAAATAGGACTGATACTTGTCTCCGACTGGAAGGTGATGGGGCTACCCGGGATGACGCTTGCCGCGATCATCGCAACTCCATTGGCTGTCGCCTTGGGATGGATGTGCGGCGCCATACTTAACCGCGCCAAAGGACGGGAGATGGTCACTTCCTATATTCTGGGCTTCTTCGTGAACGGCCTGTACCAACTGGTCGTGTTGTACTTCTTTGGTTCACTAATACCCATTCACAGCCCCGAGCTAGTGCTTTCAAGGGGATACGGCATTAGAAATGCCGTAAACCTCGTAGGGATCAGAAATTGCCTCGACTACTTGATACCCGTAACCATACATGGCATAAGGGTCCCCTTGGGCACTTTCATCATAATAGCGGCCTTCAGCGCATTTATCGTATGGTTTAGAAAGACCAAGCTGGGGCAAGACATGCGTGCCGTAGGCCAAGATATGGAGGTGTCTCGTTCGGCAGGCATTCCCGTGGAGCGTACGCGACTCATATCAATAGTGATCTCCACAGTCCTGGCAGCTTACGGGCAGATAATATTTTTGCAGAACATAGGTACGCTAAATACCTACAACAGCCATGAACAGGCCGGCATGTTTGCCATCGCAGCATTGCTGATCGGCGGAGCAAGCGTTGCGAAGGCCACATTGCCCAACGTGTTCGTAGGGGTCATACTCTTTCACCTAATGTTCATCGTATCGCCCATGGCCGGAAAGTACCTGATCGGACAGGCTCAGCTTGGGGAGTATTTTCGCGTCTTCGTATCCTACGGCGTAGTCGCCTTAGCCCTGGTGATATACGAGTGGCGTCGCGCTCAAGAGAAGGCATACGCGAGGCGTATGTTTAGGGGCGAAGCTTAACCCGGAGGAGGTAGTCAATTTGAAAAAACGCCTTATGATACAAATAGGCCTCGTAATAGCGGCCATTTTAGTCAGCATATTCTTATATCGAATTGGCAAGGGATTCCAGTTCATCGTGGAAAACAAAAATTACTCTTTGGGCGACGTCACCTTCGAAGTGCGGGGACCCGTGAGGGTCACCTTCGATGACGAAATCCAATTAGACCTGGGGGAAGACGAGGCAAACCTTGCTCTCCTCATAGGTTACGGCAAACACAAGATCAAGGTAGACGTATTGGATGAAAACGGAAACGTGGTAAGCTCTACCGAAAAGATCTTCAACGTGAGCGGAAAAGAGGGAGACCTGCTTAGCATACCGGCATTGCTTGGCGGAAGCGAAACCTGGATATTTAAGCGAGAAACTTAACGCAGAACAACAATAAGATTTGGATTTACTGGATCAAGCGTCCACGCCAAAGAAGTGGGCGCTTGATCTTTTTGACGACTCATGGACCATCAGCTTTGTGCCTCGACGATCATCTCGTCCATGCCACCCCCTGGAGGAACCATTGGAAATACCTTTTCAGATGTCGATATTAGGCATTCCACGACAGCAGGACCCTTTAGGTCTAGGGCTTCTTGAAACGTGGGCTTCATTTCCTCCGGACTACGTATTTCCCGACTTTATCACCTAACCCCTCAAGATCCGCGCCGTTATGGGATAGTTAAA
>ENA-UPSB01002725-UPSB01002725.1-bioreactor-metagenome-genome-assembly--contig:-NODE-2725-length-15569-cov-4.816746_pt1 | contig 15569 bp, 10 predicted proteins | sample MGYA00238182_ERZ773286 | MGnify/ENA primary metagenome ERZ773286 (study PRJEB29026, sample SAMN07631240) | bioreactor metagenome | isolation source: Switchgrass digestor | place: USA: Dartmouth... | reverse complement strand
ATATAATAGCCGGCATTTAATGTTTCGAGTTTCTGGACAACGGTATCAACAGGTTCGATATCACAGGCTTGTGCAAGCCCCTCAAGTTCCTCCATTGATTTTTCAAAATCGGGATCTCCAAGATTTGCTCCGACCAATACCGCTCGCTGCATTAAATTTTAAACCTCCATGCTGAACCCGCTGTTTGCTTAATACAGTGACAGTGGTGAATGATTAAGAGTATTATAGCAGTAATATTTATTATATGTAAACCTAAAACCGGTCAGGCCTTTTATCCGCTCTCTTAAAGTCGCTCACGTTGACGCCGTAATACTTTTTAAAGCAGCTGCAAAAATAGTTGGCGTCAGGGATGCCGACCAATTCGGCAACTTCAAAAGCCCTATACTCATCTTTCCGCAGCAGCTCCATAGCCTTTTCCATTCTCACAGAAGTAAGGTATTCTATAAAGCTCATGCCGGCTTCTTTCTTGAATGTGCGGCTCAAATAGCTCGGGTTAAGGTACATTTTACCCGCGACGGACGTCAGCGACAGGTTATGGTCATTATAGTGCTCGTCGATATACTTTTTGACTTCTTGGACCATATCGCTGATTTTATGCTGATTTACACTGTTCGAGATATCTATGGTTTCTTTTATCAAGGCTTTAACATATTCTCTGGCTTCCGGCATTGTGCTAATCTTCATCACTTCGCTGTTGACACGTATATTCTCTTTATAGATAAAGTCTATGTCTTTGCCGGATTCCAAAAGGGTCTTGAGGCAAAGGGCAGCAATATTTCCAACTGCTATCCTGATTGCCTTTACTGCGCCTTCGCTTTTTATATCAATGCTGTCGAGTATCGCGTCCGCAGCAGCAATGGCTTTATCAGTCAGCCGGGATTTTATGCTGAATGTCAGCTCTTCGGTAAGACTTTCCGTATCTTCATAAATTTTTTTGCCTGAGGCCCTAATATTGCTGTGAAGTATTACCGAATTTCTCCCAACCGCTACCTTGTAGTTCAAAGCCTCAAGCGCTTCCTTGTAAGAAATTGATATCTGATTTAACTTGTCCTTTATCGTGCCGACCCCAATACAGATATCAGCATCCATATTCTTATCCATGAACCCTTCGCATTTCTCATAAAGGTCCGTATTTTCATCGTTGTTAATTACTATTATCCTGCTCATGGTGTCAAGGAATACTATCATGCCTCTAAAAAATGACCTTGCCTTGTTCAAAAGCTGTATGGTGTTAAGGAATCTGGTTTCCTCGTTTTCAGCAGTTTCTTGGATACATTCGATAGCAGCAACCTGATAAAAGTTTCCCCTCAGGTTAATCCCCAAAAACATCATGTGCTCGTATTCTTTTTTCTCATCAAATTCGCCCAGAATTAACTCATTGTAGAATTTCTCACGAATATACGGCAAGTTTTCTAAGAACTGCCGCCGCAACGCGCTGTATTCCTCATTGTCACTGCGGCGCTTTTCAATTTGCTCTTTCAGCTTAAGGACAGATTTATAAACCTCATCATCGGAAATGGGTTTGACGATAAAATCTGAAATACCCATTTTTATGCTCTTTTGGGCGTTTTGGAAATCATCAAACCCGGTGACAACCACTATTTTTATTTCCGGATACTTTTCCTTAACCAATTTGCTGAACTTTAGTCCGTTCATAACGGGCATGTTTATATCAGTGAATATGATATCCGGCCGGTTTTGTTCAATCAGCTTCAGCGCCTCATCGGCATTTGAAGCCTCTCCCACGATTTCAATATCGAGTTTATCCCATTCTATGCAGTTTTTTAATAAATTTCTTTCAAGGTATTCATCATCAACTATAATCAACTTTATTTTTTCATTCATTATTGTCCTTCTCCTTTATTGCCGGGAAAATGATTGTGGCCTCACAGCCTTTTCCTTTTTCGCTTTTTACTTCAAAGACAGGTGAATCAAAATAAAGCTTCAGGCGTTCCCTCGTTATCTTGAGCCCTGCACCGCTTTTTTCGCCGTTTAAAAGCTTTTCTAATTCTATTTCGTCCATGCCCTGGCCGTTGTCTTTAATTTTTATCACCACCATACCGTCTTTCAGGGCCGCGCTTATTAACAAAATTCCCGCCTGAGGATTATCTTTTATGCCGTGTTTGATTGCGTTTTCCACAAGGGGCTGCAGGGTCAGCCGCGGTATCATCAGCGGCCTGACGTTATCGTCGATCTGCCAGTCGACAGTAAACTTATCCTTAAATCTGATAAGCTGTATCGTCAGATACTGCTTTATCATTTCAAGTTCTTCGTCAATCGTGACTGTCTCGCTGCCGCTGTTCAAAAATGACTTATAGAATTTGCCTAATGCCACGACAATTTTGTAAACCTCTTTATTCTGCCCGGATAGGGCAAGGGAGCTTATCGCATCAAAGGAATTGTAGAGAAAATGGGGTTTTATCTGCAGTTGAAGCGCTTCAAGCTCCGCTTTTCGCTTGGCTTTCTGCTCGTTCACCATGTCCTTAAAGAGGGTTTGAATCTCCCTGACCATGATGTTATAGACATTCTGGAGCATGCCTATCTCGTCTGAGGTCTTTCGAATATGTACTTCTGTGAAATTTCCGTCTTTCACGCTGCTCATCGCTTTGGCAAGGCGGTTTATCGGCCTTGTTATCGAAAGCGATATGAACATTATGGAGACAGCGAACATGACCAAGGTTATAAGCATAAGGACAGCTACAAATATCTTGAACGTCTGTTCCTGTGCGGCCAGCTCGTTAATCGGGGTGATGGTCGCTATCGTCCAGCCATAGTCGTTTTTTACGCTGGCAATAATGTGTTGTTTCCCATTTATCTTTTTGTATTGTGATACATTGCCGTCTTTTATACTCTCTGTAATAAGTTTCAGCTCATTGCCATCAATGTTACCGGAACTGATAACCGGTTTCCTGTTTTCGTCGCAAACTATGATTTTCGTGTCATTCACTTGTTTGCCGAAAGAGGAGTAAATATAATCTGTTGAAATATTCACCACCATATAGCCGATAGGCTTCTGTGTGTTAATATCGTTTATTCTTCTCATCAATGAAATATAGTTTCGGCTCGTGTTGTCAAAAGCGCCGCCGGCGTTTACCTTCAGAATATAGCCTCCGAACTTTTCGTCAAGTTCCTTGTACCAATCTGTCGATTTAAGTTTTTTAAGGCTCAGGTTTTTCATATCGTCATTTTCAACGTAATACTCATGCCCGTTATTATCAAATATGTATATTGATGAAATGGCCTCATAGAAATTAGTAAACTCCGTAAGATAATTGTCTATTTGCTTTTGTGTATAATCTTTAAGTCCATTTGAACGAAGAACCGATTGTATTGCAGAACTGGATATCAGCATTTTTGACTGATTATTAACCGTATCAATAATCAAATCAAGGTTTGAACTGATAGTATTGACGCTGTCGGAAGATAGCTGTTTTATTTTTTGCTCTGTCATATTTGCATTCAGCCTCTCAAATGTCAAGAAACATAGAGACGCAAAAAGGATAAAAACTGTCAAGTAATAAACAATGACCTTAACCGACAATTTTGCGTTCAAAATCCATCTTAAAAATTTTTTCATTGATTTCTCCTCACTTAAACAGTGATCCAATAAAAAATTTATCAAAATCGCCGATACTTAAAATTGCATAGTAATAATATTTTAATATATAGAAAGTTCTTATACAAGTATCACAAAATTGTTATGGATTTTATACCAAAGCGATAGCTTTTACACATAAATATTTTACTACAAATTAATCTTTTTGGTATATATAACAGAATACAAGTAAAAATATCATTTATTTTAGTAAAAATATTATGTTCAGCTTTTTATCCTAATGGGTTACTATGTAACCATCCGATAATCCGAATAAATTTACAATTGGAGGGTGAATAATGAAAAGGTTTGTAAAAAAAGCCGGCGCTCTGCTCCTTGTCGCTGCAATGGCAGTCGGTATAACCGCCTGCAAAAGCTCTGACAAGAAGGCAGAATCATCGCAAAGCGGCAAAGTTACATTGACATACTGGAATATCTTCACAACTGAACCGCAGAAGTCAATGGCCGCTAATATCATTAAAAAATGGAACGATGACAATCCAGATATCCAAATTCAAGCATCCTCAACCGAAAACGACGCATATAAAACTAAAATCAAGACAGCAATCTCAGCCAATGAAGCACCTGATATCATTTATTCATGGACACAGGGTTTCATGCAGCCTTTCGTTGAGGCAAATAAACTTCTTGCCCTTGACGATTATCTGAACGACGGTACTAAAGACAAAATGCTGCCAGGCGCCCTTGATACCGTTACTTTCAACGGCAAGGTTTATGGCCTCCCCTATCAGCAGCAGGCTGGTGCCCTTTATGTCAACACAGAACTCTTTAAGAAATACAATGTCAAAATTCCTACGACATTTGACGAACTCTTAACTGCAGTTAAGACATTCCGTTCAAAGAATATCACCCCGATGGCACTTGGCGAAAAAGACGAGTGGCCGGGCATGTGGTATTATGACATGATCGCCCTTCGCACAGCAGGTGCAGATCTTTGCACAAAAGCTTTGACAGGCCAAGCCTCATTTGAAGACAAAGCATTTGCTGATGCAGCCGATAAGCTCCTTGAGCTTGTAAAGGCTGGAGCTTTTGATCCGGGCGTCATGGGTCTTACCAGAGATGAATCCAATGCCCAATTTACACAGGGTAACATCGCGATGTACTTCGGCGGAAACTTTGAGGCCGCACAGTATGACGCTGATAACTCTGCTGTAAAAGGAAAGATTGAAGCTGTTCCGTTCCCGGTTGTTTCAGGCGGAAAAGGCGATCCTAAGGAATATATCGGAGGCGGCAGTGACTGCCTGCTCATTGCAGCTAATACAAAGCACAAAGACGAGGCTGTAAAAGCTGCTAAATATCTTGCACAGAACCTCTCTTCACAGGGCTATCTTATTGGCGCAGGACTCCCGATGTGGAAATATGATGACATTGACGAATCAAAGATTGATCCGCTTACCCAGCAGATTATGAAAAATATCGTAAATGGTTCGACTGGATGTGTTCCGGCGTGGGATATCTTCCTCACTGGTGACAAAGCTCAGGTACATAAGGACTTGGTTGCTAGAATATTCGGCAAAACAATTACAGGCGAAGAATTCTCAAAACAGATGCAAGCACAGGTTAATGGTTAATTTTTAACCGGGTAATCCCCGCCGGTTAACCCCGGCGGGGTATCCTCCCTATTTTACACAGGCTTTCGAAAATAATACGGCGGGCAAAACCGCAGTTTTATAATAGCAGGCTTCTTATTAAGCCTGCCGATAAATTATTGAATAGTTAGAAGGTTGTTTATGGAAAAATTGCTCAAAGATAAAAAAGCAATCTTCCTTTTCGTATTTCCGGCCTTTTTGATATTCGCTGTTATAGTATTGCTTCCAATATTATTTTCATTTATTTACAGCCTTCAAAACTGGAACGGAATAAGTAAAGGTATTTTTATCGGATTCGACAACTACAAGAAATTATTTGTAAATAACGCCGACGATTTCTTAAAGTCAGTTTGGAACTCATGTATACTGGCAATTTTGTCGGTGTTTATCCAGCTTCCTATCTCACTCCTGCTCGCTTTGGTTCTCGCACGGGGCATCAAAGGAGAAAAGACATTCAGAACCGTATTCTTTATTCCCGTCATTCTTTCAACTGTTGTTATCGGCCAGCTTTGGATGAAAATATATAATCCAAACTATGGCCTTCTCAACATAATACTTAAGAACATTGGCCTTGCATCTTTGCAAAATGCATGGCTTGGCAATCCAAAAACGGCACTCGGAGCAGTTTTTGTCCCCATTCTGTGGCAGTACATCGGTTATCATATGCTTCTTATGTATGCCTCGGCAAAATCAATTTCTACAGATATATATGAGGCAGCAAAAATAGACGGTGCAAACGAGGCAACCACTGCCTTTAAAATTACTATCCCATTGATGAAACCGATTATAAAGGTTTGTGTTGTTTTCGCCGTTATTGGTTCTTTTAAAGCATTCGACCTTATCTATGTTCTTACAAACGGCGGACCACTCCACGCAAGCGAAGTGCCGACAACACTTATGTACACAACAATATTTGCGAAATACCAGTACGGTTACGGCAGTGCAATGGCTATATTCATCATCGTTGAATGCCTCGTATGCACAATTTTGATAAATAAACTCTTTGGCAAAGATGAAACATATTGATTATCTGACTATCTTATTCAAACATGCCGGTTCAACTCGGCGGATAGGAGCTTATCATGCAAAATACAGATGTAGCTGCAATTAAAAAACCTGCTCATAAAATTCATATAGGTAGAATTATAGTCTTCACTTTGCTGGTAATTTGGGGTATAATACAGGTATACCCGATATTTTGGCTGTTTCTTTTTTCCTTTAAAAACAATACTGAAATCTTCGGCGGAAATGTGCTGGGATTTCCTAAGGTATGGCAATTCTCTAACTACTCAACTGCTATGACCAGCGGCAACGTCGGGATCTATTTTTTGAACAGCCTTATCATAACAGTTGTGACAATCATTGTTTCAAGTATACTCATTGCGACAACTTCATATGCAATTGTGCGCATGAAATGGAAGCTGAGCAAAGTGACGCTCACAGTCTTTACGATGGGACTGATGATACCGCTCCATGCGGCATTGCTTCCGCTGTTCGTCATACTTAAAAACCTTGGACTTCTTAATACCCATCTTGCGCTTATTGTCCCTTATGTAGCATTTGCGCTTCCTATGGGCATTTTCATCATGACAGGATTTCTTTACAGCATTCCACGAGAGCTTGAAGAGGCCGCTTGTATAGACGGCTGCAACATTTATCAGATTTTTGTGCGGATTATATTGCCGTTGATACGCCCAGGCCTCGCAACAGTCGCTATCTTCACTTATCTCTCAACTTGGAATGAACTTATGTTTGCTAACACATTTATCAGCGATGAAAAAATAAAAACGCTGACTGTTGGTATTATGTCACTTTCAGGACAGTATCAAACCGACTGGGGTCCAATTGGCGCAGGTCTTATGATTGCGACAATACCTACCCTTATCATCTACGCGTTCTTAAGCGAACAGGTTCAAAAATCCCTTATCGTCGGTGCTGTTAAAGGATAATCAGTTTTATGTGAAAATACGACCTGGATTCCCTTTTTCAATTTACCCACTTTGGCCTTCGCGGTCTGCGGATGGCAGACCGCGAATTTGCCATATTATAAAGCAAGGCTCTTCCTGCGCAATTTTGCGGAGGAAAGCCTCAAATTTGTTTTTGGTTGATTTAAGCCCGCTTAGTCTTCGGACGGCAGGCTTCTTCAATATTCAAATAAAAATGCTTATATTAGCCAAACTAATCCTGGGAGGTAGTCGCATGGATAACAATCTTCCTTATCTTGACAGCAGCTTGAGCTTCGAAGAACGGGCGAAAGACCTTGTTTCTCGCATGACGCTCGAAGAAAAGGTTTCGCAGATGCTTTATACTTCGCCTGCAATCGAGCGGTTAGGTATTCCGTCTTATAACTGGTGGAATGAAGGCCTTCACGGCATAGCGCGTGCCGGTGTCGCTACAGTCTTTCCTCAGGCGATCGGCCTTGCCGCAACTTTCAACCCTGAACTTGTAGAAAAGGTCGCTGATGTCATCTCCACTGAAGGGCGCGCAAAATACCACGAATTTCAGCGCAAAGGCGATCACGATATTTACAAAGGTTTGACCATTTGGTCACCGAACGTAAATATTTTCAGGGATCCCCGCTGGGGCCGCGGCCATGAAACCTACGGAGAAGACCCATATCTGACTGGTGAGATCGGCAAAGCTTTTGTAAGAGGTCTTCAGGGCAAGGATAAAAAGTTCTTAAAGACCGCCGCCTGCGCAAAGCACTTTGCAGTACACAGCGGCCCAGAAGCTGAACGCCATTCATTCAACGCCGTAGTCTCCAAAAAGGACCTGCGTGAAACATACCTTTACGCTTTCCGCGAGCTTGTAAAGGAAGCCAAGGTTGAGGGTGTCATGGGTGCCTACAACCGTACAAACGGCGAACCTTGCTGCGGAAGCAAAACCCTGCTTAAAGACATACTCCGCAAAGAGTGGGGCTTTAAAGGTTATGTGACCTCTGACTGCTGGGCAATTAAGGATTTTCACGTCAACCACCATGTTACTAAAAACGCAATTGAATCGGTAGCAATGGCTCTCAACAACGGCTGCGATACCAACTGCGGCAGCATGTTCGCGAACCTGCTCATCGCGTATCAGGAAGGGCTGGTAACCGAGGATGCAATCGACAGGGCAGTTGAGCGCTTAATGGTTACCCGTATGAAACTCGGTTTGTTCGCAAAACCGGGAGAAGACCCGTATGCTAATATCCCATATGAGTTAAATGATTGCCCCGAACACAAGAAGTTTAACCTTGAAACATCAAAGAAAACACTTGTACTCTTGAAAAACGAGAACAATATCCTTCCGCTCGATAAGAAAAAGATAAAATCTATAGCGGTAATAGGGCCAAATGCCAACAGCCGCAGCGCACTTATAGGCAACTACCATGGCACTGCTTCCCGCTATTATACCGTACTCGACGGCATACAAGACGCCCTTGGTGAGGATGTCCGCGTATATTACGCAGAAGGATGCCATTTGTGGAAAAACAAAACGGAAGAGCTCGCTCTTGAAGGTGACAGGCTTGCCGAAGCTGTTTCCGCCGCAGAGCGTTCCGACGTCGTTGTTCTCTGCCTCGGCCTCGATGAGTCCCTTGAGGGTGAAGAGGGTGACGAGTCCAACGCCTTCAACAGCGGAGACAAGATAGGGCTTGAGCTCCCCGGTCTGCAGCAAAAACTTATGGAAAAGGTTGTCGCAACCGGAAAGCCCGTTATACTCGTTCTGCTCGCAGGCAGTGCGCTCGCAGTAACCTGGGCTCAGGAGCATGTTCCCGCCATTATTCAGGCGTGGTATCCGGGAGCTGAGGGCGGAAAAGCTATCGCTTCGCTGCTCTTCGGCGAATTCAGCCCCTCAGGACGGCTTCCTGTAACTTTCTATAAGTCAACTGATGATCTGCCGGATTTCCGTGACTATTCAATGGAAAACCGCACCTATCGTTACTTTAAAGGCACACCGCTTTATCCCTTCGGCTACGGGCTGAGCTATACGAAATTTAAGTATTCAGACCTGTCGCTTTCAAGCAAGGTCATAGCTGCAGGCGAAAATCTGTCTGTCACCGTAACCGTTGAAAATGTCGGCAATATGGAAAGCGATGAAATCGTAGAACTCTACCTTCAGGATTTAGAGGCAAGCGTCAGGGTTCCGATTTGGCAGCTTGAAGGAATCAAACCTATACACCTAAAGCCCAACGAGAAAACAAAGGTCACATTTGAGCTGACCCCACGCCAGATGTCGCTTATCGACAATGACGGAAACCGTGTCCTTGAACCGGGCTATTTCAGAGTTTATGTCGGCCCGTGCCAGCCGGATAAGAGAAGCGTAGAGCTTACCGGCCAGGAGCCGCTCAGCGCGGAATTCGAGGTTCAAGGTCAAAAATTAGAGATGGAATATTGATTTTGACAACAGCAGTTTACAGTCGGCTTAGTACACCCAATAATAATGACAACAACCGCATTTAACTAAGACATCTTAGCACCTCGACAATTTAATAACAGCATTTATCCTGACATCTTAGCATACGGCAATATATAATTCAGCACTATCCAGACATCTTAGCACCTCGGCAATCTTATAACAGCATTTATCTAAGACGCCTTAGTACACCGACAATGCAAAATCTCATTTGTAATTCCAGGACCTGGCTACTAATAATACCGACACAATACAAAATTAGGAGGTTCCACAATGAACGGAACAATGAAAGCCGCTGTAATGAACAAAGTTGGCGAAATCAAGCTCGAAACGCTTGATATCCCAACACCGAAAGACGACCAGGTACTTGTCAAAATCAAGCATGTCGGCATATGTGGTTCGGACGTACATTATTTTGAGCACGGGCGAATCGGAGATTTTGTTGTCCGGGATCCGATAATACTCGGACATGAAAGTGCCGGCGAAGTCGTTGAAGTGGGGCGAAATGTAAAACATCTCAAAGTTGGTGACAAAGTAACCCTTGAACCGGGTTATACCTGCGGCAAATGCGAGTACTGCAAAACCGGCAGATACAACCTTTGCCCAGACGTCGTTTTCATGGCGACCCCACCTTACAACGGAGCTTTTGTGGAATATGTAGCTTATCCTGCTGATATGGCGTTCAAACTGCCGGAAAACATGGATACGGTTGAAGGCGCTCTTATCGAGCCTCTCGCAGTCGGCCTGCACGCTGCCCGCACAGCAGACGCTCATATCGGCCAAACGGCTGTAGTTCTCGGAGCTGGCTGCATCGGACTTGTTACACTGATGTCCCTTAAAGCCATGGGCGTGTCAGAGGTTTACGTCTCTGATGTCATCGAGAAGCGGCTTGACAAAGCGCTGGAGTGCGGCGCGTCAGGGGTTATCCGCGCGGATAAAGAAGATACCGTAGAGGCAATAAACAAACTGACGAACGGGCAGGGAGCGGATCTGGTCTTTGAAACCGCCGGCAATAAGATTACCACCAAGCAAACAGTAAATTTGGTAAAACGCGGCGGGAAGATCGTTCTTGTCGGCATGGCTCCGGACGCAACGATCGACTATGATTTCATCTCTTTGATTTCAAAAGAGGCTTCTATTTCAACCGTCTTCCGTTACCGCAATCTTTATCCGACAGGGATAAAAGCTGTTTCGTCTGGACTTATTCCTATCCGCAAGATTGTCACAAACTTCTTTAAGTTTGAGGACACCCAGTATGCAATGAAATATTCCATCGAAAACGCACGAGATATGGTCAAAGGCGTTATTGAGTTTGACTAACCGTTTACCCCCTTTTATACAAGGCCGCCGGTGGTATACACCGGCGGCCTTGTAGTTTGTTTGCAGTATTAAAAACAGCCCGTCTAAAACTTAGACGGGCTGTTGCTGTATACTTTTACTTTATATCAAATTTATAAACCGTTGTTTCGTCGTACTTTTCTCCTGCCTTTAGAACAGGGCTTTCAAACTGCGGCTTATTTATAGCGTCTGGGGCAAACTGTGTTTCAAAGCAGAATCCTGCCCTCTTTTCATAGACAAAACCGTCTTTGCCTTTTTGGTCGCCTTTAATGAAGTTGCCGCAGTAAAATTGCATGTCCGGCAATGTTGTTGAGCATGTCATATGGCGGCCGCTGTTCTTGTCCCATGCCTCGGCAGCTATGCCCATCTTATGGCCTTTGTCCAGCACCCAGTTGTGGTCATATCCGCCCGCATAATTGAGCTGATAATAGTCGTCGTCAATGCGCTCGCCGATGGCGTGGAAATCACGGAAATCCATTGGAGTGCCTGCGACATCGAGTATTTTCCCCGTCGGGATGCTTTCATTATCGGCCTCTGTAAAGCGCGCCGCATAGATTTTTACCAGTATCGGATGAATGTTTCCCGACTTATGTCCGGCAAGGTTGAAATATGAATGGTTTGTAAGGTTGCAGATGGTGTCTTTGTCGCTTTCAGCTTCATAGTGAAGTGTAAGCTCGTTATCATCGCTCCACGAATAGGTCATCTTAACCTTCAGCGTTCCGGGGTAATTTTCTTCGCCGTCAGGGCTTGTGTATCGAAGCTCAAGGACATCGTCCGTCCCGTTTGATTTTACTTCGCAGTCCCAAACCTTGGAATCAAAGCCAAATATGCCGCCGTGCAGGTGGTTCCGACCGTCATTGCAGTTGAGCTGATATTCGCGGCCGTTTAATGTGAATTTCCCGAGCCCTATGCGGTTGCCGCAGCGGCCTATTGCCGCCCCGTAAAAATAGCTGCGGGACTCATAACCCTCAATATTGTCATATCCGAGCACAATATCGTCAATCTTTCCGTCCCGGTCTGGAACTTTAATTGATACTATTGTCCCGCCGTAGCTGCAAACAGAAACTTCGCACCCAGACTTGTTTCTGAATGTATATAACGTCACAGGTGTTCCGTCTTTGGTCTTTCCAAAGGGTTTTGAGGTAATCTTAGTCATTTTTTATTCCCCTTTCATATCAATTAAGCCTATTTATTTTAATCATTCAAAGAACGGGCTAACTACCAGGACAGCAGAAAGCACAACAATAAACGCAACGGTTGCTATTGAAACGATATTCTGGGCCTTAGTATTTACATACTTGCCCATGATGCGCTTGTCGTTGACGAGGATAATCATAAATATAAGTATGACAGGAGACAGTATACCCGCAATCTGCTGTGTAACAACTGCGAGCTTTATAAGCGGAATGCCCGGAATAAGTACCAGCGCCGCGCTCGCTGCTATCATAAAGGTGTAAATGCCGAAGAAAAACGGTGCCTCTCTGAAATCATTGTCAACACCGCTCTCAAATCCGAAAGCCTCACATATGGCATAGGCGGTGGACAGCGGTATAATTGCACAGGCAAGCAGCGCCGCGCCGAGCAGCCCTATACCGAACAGGGCGGAGGCGTACTCCCCGGCGATGGGGGCGAGCGCTTTTGCAGCCTGGTCCGCTGTAGTAAAGGTGATATGTGATTTATAAAGCGTCGCCGCAGTGCAGACGATAATGAAAAATGCTATGGCGTTGCCCCATATGGCGCCAAAATAGACGTCCAGCTTTTCGTATTTATAATCCCTGAGCGACAGGTGTTTGTCGACGACGGTTGACTGCAAATAAAACTGCATATACGGCGTGATTGTCGTTCCGATAAGGCCTATCAGCGTCAAGATATACCCCTTGTTCAATTCAAAGGTGGGGTGGACCATACTTCTGAAAACATTTGACCAGTCGGGTTTTGCCTGAAACGCTGATATGATATAACCGAAAAAGACAAAGGTAAATGCGAGAAAAACCTTTTCAACCTTGCTGTAAGAGCCTTTGGTGACAAGCGCCCAGATAAGCACAGCGGCAATCGGTACGGATATGAATTTGCTGACATGGAACAGCCCGAGGCTCATGGCGACGCCGGCAAAGTCGCCCATTACAAGCCCGAAATTCGCAATCAGAAGAACTGTCATAGCGAAAAACGCCCATTTTACGCCGAATTTTTCCCTGATAAGGTCAGAAAGCCCCTTGCCCGTAACAACAGCCATCCTCGCATTCATTTCCTGAACTACCGAAAGGCCAAGGGTTATGATGAGCAGCCCCCACAGCATTTTATAGCCGTAATTAGCACCCACTGACGAGTAAGTCGCAATGCCGCCCGCATCGTTTCCCGCATTGACTGTAATTATGCCAGGGCCCAGTATCGCTAAAACCGAGAGAACACTGCGAAGCTTTCTTCTTGTTTTTTCTTTCATATCGCATTGCCCTCCCGTTATTTATATTTTTCGTGCAGCAGATTATCGACGACATCGCCGACTACTACAATGCCGAGTAAAAATTCATCCCTATTGATAACCGGCACAGCAAGCAGGTTATACTTATAAACAATCTCATTCAGCGTTTCTATGTCATCGTCATCATAGACAGATATAAATTCTTTATCCATTATCTGAGACAGTTTGACGTTTGGCTCCGATATGACAAGGTCACGCAGCGATACAGTCGCCAGCAGCCGTTCATTCTCGTCAACCACATAAATATAGTTTATCGTATCGGCCTCCGGCTTTAAACGCCGCAGCTGCAAAAATACGTCGCCGACAGTATAGTCGCTACTGAATGCGAGATAATCCGTCGACATGACGCTGCCGACTGTACCTTCGGGGTATTCCATAAGTTCCCTGACCTCATCGGAGGTCTCGCGGTTCATCTCGCGCAGTATGCGCTCGGCCTTATCTGGATGAATAGCGTCAAGGATATCCGCCACCTCATCCGACGGCATTTTTTCAAGCAGTTCGGCGGCTTTCGTGTCTGTCAAGCTTTCGATAATATTGGCTCTCGCCTCGGGTTCCATCTCTTCGAGTATATCGGCCGCCTTTTCTTCATCAAACGACGCAAAAACAGAGTTCTGCGACTTGCGGTCAAGCTCTTCTATTATATCCGCTAAATCTGACGGGTGGAGGGTTGAAAGCTTTGACGATTGCTTTGAAAGCTTTATGCCCGGGCGGTCAGTATCAATCGTCTCAACATCGTCCCACAAAATCAGCTTGCTGGGAATAGAGGCGCCGAACCTTTTTAGTATGGATTTAAGCGGCTTTGCTACGCCAAGGCGGCGCAAAAGCCCCTCAAGGCCGACGTCAACGGCTACAAGGCAGATGCCAGCGGAGGTTATGGCGAGCCTTAAATCGTTGACCCTAACAACCTTATGCCCGTCGGTATCAACAATCTGCCTATCCTGAATATCACGATCCAAAAATATCACATTATCGCCGGAAAGCTCCGTCAGTTTGATTTCTTTGCAGAAAAAGACATATTGGCCGTTATCTTTAATTATATCAATAGTTGAGGAGTCAAGAATCCTGCCGTCGCGCAAAGCGACACCGATAACCTTCGGGTGTTGAGAACCGATTTCAACCGCAAGGTCGGCAATCTTCCCGATGGCTGTCTCACTGTTGCTGAAAATACTGCTGCCGATAATACGGCTCAGGTAAAAAGTTGAGACAAGATACATTTTTAACCCCCCATTCTTGATATTAGTGTGCCAATAAAACCAAATAATTATCGATAACGCATTTGTTGTATACAAAAAAACAGTCCGCACCAAGACGGTGAGGACTGATACTGCTCGTACGAGTTTTAGCACTTAAAGGCGGTGAAATTGAAATGGGTTACGCCTTAATACGGCGAAACCTGTTAACCAGTTGGAACTGTCTCCAGCTCTTCACGGCATCAATCCATATCCTTTAAGTAACCTCACCTACCGAGAGATTTAAAGCCCGCTCAAAACGGGAAATATTCACTTTAACCATAACTATCATAGTTTATTAAATTCACAGTGTCAACAACTATTTCAATAATATATTAAAATCAAATAATTTTGGTGGTTTTATTCATTACAAAAACCTGAAAATTGACAAAATAATAAGCAAAACACCGGGAACTGCAGAGGTAATTGAGTCATATTTATCCGGCAGCTTCCTGCGCTTTTCGGATAAGTATTTGCCAGCGCCGAGCCCGGTGCTTAAAAACGCCAGCTGACACAACCCTACCGCAAATGGTATGTACCAAGAACAAAGCCCCGATAGGGCGCTGCCAAAACCTGCGGCCAATGAATCGACGGATAGGGCAAAACCGAGCAGAATTGCCTCCTTTTTATCGATATCGCCTGACGCGTCAATATCGCCTGCCTCAGGGTTGTTTTTTAGTATCTCAATAGTTATCCCCAGCGATTTTATTATTATCTTGCAAAGCGTTTTGGGGCTCTCTTCGGCTATATCGCCCTTTGATTTCTTACTGCGCTTTATATGCGTTTTGATAATCATAAACACGCCAAGCGCCGCAAGAATAGCCGCGCCGATAATTTTAGCCGCCATTGGGGGCAAAACGCCGGCGAGGGTGCTGCCGAGAAGCAACGCCACGGCGCAATAGACAACTGAAAACGCACATATAATG
>ENA-UPSB01002724-UPSB01002724.1-bioreactor-metagenome-genome-assembly--contig:-NODE-2724-length-15571-cov-4.926012_pt1 | contig 15571 bp, 13 predicted proteins | sample MGYA00238182_ERZ773286 | MGnify/ENA primary metagenome ERZ773286 (study PRJEB29026, sample SAMN07631240) | bioreactor metagenome | isolation source: Switchgrass digestor | place: USA: Dartmouth... | reverse complement strand
CAGTTCCACGCCGACGAGGTCGGGGTTGGTGTAGATGCGGAACCGGTCGGTCATCAGGGTCTCCTGCACCCTGTCCGCCAGCGACAGGTCGGGGCAGGCCGCCACCGCCCCGGTGGGCAGCCCGGCCGCCACCTCGTGCGCGAAGTTCGGACCCGAGAGCGCGACGATGCGGCCCCGGTGCCCGGGAAGCTGCTGCTCCACCACCTGGTGCACGAGCAGGTGGGTCTCCGGCTCGATCGACTTGGTCACGGTGACCACGACGGCATCCGGGCGCAGGTGCGGCCGCACGAGCCGGCACACGGCCCGCAGCCCGGCGCTCGCCGGACTCAGGATCACCAGATCGGCCCCGGCCACCGCGTCCTCCGGGTCGTCGCAGGCCACGACGTTCTCCGGCAGGCGGAGGCCCGGCAGGGCGGGATGGCCCCTCTCCCAGTTCTGCGCCCACCCCGGCCTGCGGCGCCAGAGCCGCACTCGGTTGCCGCCCGCCGCCGCGGGCACCGCCAGCGCCGTCCCCCAAACGCCGGCGGGCAGGATCGCAATCTGAACCGACACCGACGAACCGCCCCCCTCTTGCGGTCCCTGCGCGCCTACCCTCTAAGCGCGCGGACCCGCCCTCACCCCGAGCCTGTTCTCGGTCCCGGCTGCGATGCGCTTCATGTTCTCCCAGTGGCGCACGTAGATGACGACGGCGAGGGCCACGACCAGCAGGCGGTGCGACAGCGGCGTGTCGAGCACGAACAACTGCACCACGACGACCAGCGTGGCCGTCAGCGAGCCCAGCGACACCCAGCGCGTGGGCAGGACCGCCAGGGCGCCGGCCAGGATGCCGATCAGCACCTGCAGCGGATACTGGATCAGCATCACGCCGCCGCTGGTGGCCACGCTCTTGCCGCCCCGGAAGCGCAGCCACACCGGGTACGAGTGGCCCACCGACGCCAGGAGCCCCGCCGCGGCGAACCCCCACTCGCCCGCCCAGCGCCGCCCGATGTAGGCCGCCAGCATGCCTTTCCCGATGTCGCAGACCACCGTCAGGAGCGCGTCCCACGGGCCCAGCGTGCGCAGCACGTTGGTGCCGCCGGTGCCGCCGCTGCCGTAGCGGCGTACGTCGATGCCCCGCAGCCGCCCCAGCAGGAAGCCGACGGGGATCGACCCCAGTAGATAGCCCAGTATCGAGACGATGACCAGCTCCGCCACGGCCCGCCTCCTCCTTCTCACAACCCAGCGTGCGCGTCGGCCCGCAAATCGGGTCAGAGATCACTAATTCGCCGTCCGTGGGGTTATTCCTGGTTATAGGACGAGGTTCTATATGCAGGCTTCACAGGCTGACCTTATGCCTACTCCGTGGAGCGCTTGCGGGCCGCGCGCCGGATCTCCCTCGTCTCGCCGCCGGCGAGAACCCGGCGCACCCGCACAGGCCGCTCCTCGAGCTTGACCTTCTCCCGTGTGCGGAAGTAAAGGTTGATGGGCGTTCCCTCGAACTTGTAGGTCTGGCGAAGTTGGTTTTCCAGGTACCGCTGGTACGAGAAGTGGACGAGCTCCCGGTCGTTGACGAAGAATACGAACCCGGGCGGGCTCACGTGGGGCTGCGTGGCGAAGAAGATCTTCAGCCGGCGCCCCTTGTCCGAGGGCGGCGGGTTCAGCGCGACGGCTTCGCGCACCACATCGTTCAGCTCCCGCGTCGGGATTCGCCGGGCGTGATTGGCCGCGGCCTCCTTGATGAGCGGCAGCAGCCGGTGCACCCGGGCGCGGGTCTTCGCGGACGTGAAGTGGACCATGGCGTAGTCCATGAACGCCAGGCGCTGCCGGACCTCCTCGGTCATCTTGGCCATCGTGCGGTCGTCCTTCTCGATCAGGTCCCACTTGTTGACCACGACGATGCACGCCTTGCCGTTCTCGTGGGCGTAGCCGGCGATGCGCTGGTCCTGTTCGGTCACGCCGTCCTGCGCATCGACGACCATCAGCACCACCTGTGCCCGCTCCACCGCCCGCAGGGCCCGCATCACCGAGTATCGCTCGACGGGCTGCTCCACCTTCGCCCGGCGGCGCATGCCCGCGGTGTCGATCAGCAGGAAGCGGTCCTCGCCGCGCTCCACCAGCACGTCGATGGCGTCCCGGGTGGTGCCGGGCACGTCGGAGACGATCACCCGCTCCTCGCCGAGGATCGCGTTGACCAGCGAGGACTTGCCCACGTTCGGCCGGCCGATGACGGCCACCCGGATGGGGCCGCCCTCCTCCGGCTCGGGCCCGGGCATCTCCGGCAGGGCTGCCACGACGGCGTCCAGCAGGTCGCCGGTGCCCAGGCCGTGCTCGGCCGACACGGTGATCAGGGGCTCCAGGCCCAGCGACCAGAACTCCAGCGCCTCGTCCTCCCGCTTCAGGTTCTCCACCTTGTTGACCGCGACGATGACCGGCTTGCGCACCCGGCGCAAGAGCTCGGCCACCTCCAGGTCGGGGGCGGTCACGCCATCGGTCACGTCCACCACGAAGATGATGGCGTCCGCCTCCCGGATGGCCAGCTCGGCCTGGCGGGTGACATGCGCCTCGATGGTGTCGCCTTCTTTGTCCAGCTGAATGCCGCCGGTGTCCACCAGGGTGAGGGTGCGGCCGTTCCATTCGGTGTCGGCGTAGAGCCGGTCGCGGGTCACCCCGGGCTCGTCCTCCACGATGGCCTGCCGGCTCTGGGTGAGCCGGTTGAACAGGGTAGACTTGCCGACGTTCGGCCGGCCCACAATCGCTACGATGGGTTTCATAGGCTCCTTCCTCCTGTCTCTCCCACCCTGCACATTATCCAGGATCGACCAGAAGTGGTCAAGACGTGGGCAGATTCGGGCGGGCCGGCGTCCTGGGCTCTGCGGAGCCGACCTGCAGCAACTCCGTCAGGGCCAGGGCCAGCAACCCCGCCACCAGCGCCGTGCCGTGGAAACCTCCACCTCCCATGCGGTGGACGAGATCGGCGTGGCCGGCCGTCGTGTAGTGCAGATAGTGGTGGAGGTCCGCACCCAGCGAGCCCCACACCGCCGCGGCGAAGGCCCCGGGGCGCGTGTGGCCGATGACGGCGCCCAGCGTGCCCGCGACCGCCGCGTAGAGGTACTGCGCATCCAGGTAGAAGAGGTTGAGTTCCGTGGGCCGGCCGGGCGGGAAGTAGAGGCTGATCAGGGCCAGGCAGGCGGCGCCGGTCGCCGCCCCGCCGGCGGCCACAACGGGCTCCCACCAGCGGCGCATGCGCGTGAGCAGGTACAGCGTCAGCAACAGGGGCACGAGGCCGGTGCCCGCGTTCAGCGTCATCCTCGGCGCCAGGTTGATCTCCACCGGCGAGCCAGCCATCATGGCGACGAGAACGGCCAGGGCGCCGCGCTCGCTCAGCCCCATGCGGCGCAGCGGCCCCGTCAGGAAGCCGGTGGCAGTCAGTATCGTCAGCAGCGCGAGCAGAATGGGACCCACAGGCATCACGCGGCAACCCCTCCCGACCGATCGAAGCCCCAGCAGAGACTGGCGGGCTTTCCACATTCATTCCGTTAGCTTTGGCCGCGCCCGGCCAGGCTATACAGAACCCGCCGGTTGACGACCGCCGCTACGGGGCATAATCGCCACAGGGTTCTGCCAACCTATGGCTGTCAACACCCTGTGGGAGGGTCCCGCACGATGCAACTCGACACAGCGGCATGGGTCTACCTGGTGGCCGTGGGACTCCACCTCCTGTTCTTCCTGCTTTTCGTGCGCCTGTTCTGGTGGAAGCGCTACGCCGACACCCGCTACTGGAAGCGCCGGCCTGCGCTCTCGCTGGAGCGGCTCATCGCGCGCGCCCGGGAGCATGGGCAGGCCCTGCCCCGCTTTTCCCTGATCGTGCCCGCCCGCAACGAGGCCGACGTCATCGAGCGCACCGTGGACCACCTGGCCGCGCTCACCTACCCGAAGCACCTCTATGAGGTGCTGGTGGTGACCGACGAGAAGGAGGCGCTGGCCGCCGACCAGTGCCGCGCGGCCGCGGTGGCCGCCGCCGCCCGTGCGCTCCGGTCCAGAGCCGGTCTGCCCGGCCCCGAGACGCAGGCGGGCGGCCTCATCATGGCCCTGGTGGCGGCCATGGCCCTGGAGGGGATCGCCGAGGTCTCCCGGCGGCTCGGTCCCAACGAGGGGCTGCGCTACCTCAGGCGCATCCCGGCTCCGCTGCTCAGGCCCATCATCTGGGATGCCGCCTGCCGCCTGCTGCGGAAGGGCGGGCGCGGGACGGAGCACCACCTGCTGCGCTCACTGCGCAACCGTCTTCCCGGCCTGGGACAGGAGCCGCTTCAGCGCGCCTATGCGGCCCTGCTCTCGCTGGCCATCCCCTGTGCGGTCGCCTTCGCCTCGCTGCGGGGCGAGGACGGCGCCGCCCTGGGGCGCCGGCTCGCCTCACTGGCCGCGCAGGCGCACCACTCCCTGACCCGCGAGCTCATCCTCTCGCTCTGCGCCGCCCTGGCGGCAAACCTGACCGGCCGCCTGGAAGCCCTCGCCGCCGACCCCCATCTGGAGGAGCGGCTGGCTGCGGCGTACCGCGAGGTATACCCGACCACGCAGGACATCATGGAGCGCAAGGTCGCCGAGTACGCCCGGCGCAGAAGCGCACCCGCGGTGCGGCATGTGGTGGTGCCCGCGGACTTCGACGGCGAGTTGGGCGGCCGCTGCCTGGGCGTGACGGTCCCCTCCACCAAGGGCCGGGCGCTCAACTGGGCGCTGGGCTGCATCGACGGCCGCTCCACCTGGTGCGGCTTCTACGACGCCGAGAGCCGGCCCGATGCGCGCGTCCTGCTCTACCTCGCGCACCGGGTCCTGGAGGCCCGGGTCGCCGGCGCCGCGCTGCCCCGCATCTTCCAGGGGCCCGTGTTCCAGGTCCGCAACTGGTATGACATGGGGGCCTTCTGCAAGCTGGCCTCCCTCTTCACCGCACTCAGCCACGAGTGGCACCTGCCGGTGGTCTACCGCACCATTCCCTTCGTCGGGGGCACCAATGTCTTCGTGGAGACGAAGCTCCTGTTCGAGATCGGCGGGTTCGACTCGTCCACCCTCACCGAGGACCTCGAGCTGGGGACACGGGCCTGGCTGAAGGCCCGGGCGTGGCCGGAGTACCTGCCCTACCCCTCCAGCGAGCAGACCCCGCCGACCTTCATGGGCTTCTACCGGCAGCGACTGCGCTGGGCGAGCGGCCACATCCAGGTCATGCGCAAGATCCGAGCCGAGGGCGACGGCTCCCCCGAGCAGCGCCGCCTGCTCCGGTCGCTCTGGTTCAAGGGGCAGGCGCAGTGGATCTTCTACCAGGCGGCCACGCTGGTCCCCCTCACCGTGCTGGTGCTGTGGTCGATGGGGCTGGTGGATCCCACCGTCCTGCCGCCCGCCTGGCGCTACGGGCTTCACATGGTCTCGACCGTGTACATCGGATTCGCCATCTACATCTTCCTGCGGTACATGCGGTACGTCGACCCAGCCAGCCGCCCGCTGATGTGGCTGGGCCAGCTCGGGGCCGTCGGGCAGATCCTCGTGCTGCCCCTGGCGGGCTTCCTCTTTCCCGTGCCCTACTTCAGCGCCCTCGTGCTTGCGGCGGTGGGCAAGGGACCCAGCCACTGGGTGAAGACCCCCCGTACGAGGGAGTGACGGCGATGATGACCCTTCTGCGACCGTGGGCGAGCACGGTTGTGCGCCGGCCGGGGAGAAGGCACGCGCGCGCAAAGGCGCCGGCAGGGGCATGCCGGCGCCTGCTGATGATGCTGATCGTCCTGCCGCTGCTTGCGGGCTGCTCCGCCCGCGCCCTGCCGGTGCGGCCTGAGGATGCGGTGGCGGCTGCCCTGGCGCACCCGGAGGTCGCGGCCTGGTACGCCGCCCATTCGGCCCCCCGGGTGCTGGAGGGGCTCAATCCCGCCGCCGCCCGGGGGCTGCAGCAGTTCAGGCCCGACTCGCTGGTTGACCTGGCCGACGAGGGGCTCGTCGTCCGGTTCACGTCGGCCCTCGGCGAGGCGCCCAGGCGGGTGGACGTCCTGGTCGACAAGGGCGACGGCCGTGTGCTGGCCGTCCGCATGGGCGGCGTGGGCTGGCGGGGCTGGCGCTAGGTCGCCCTGGCGCCTTGCGAGGCCGAGGCCGTTGCCCCGTCAAACGTAAGCTGGTCCTGCACCAACCTCACCCTTTCCCGGCTCAGTCAACGTCACGCCAGTCTTCGAAGCGGACGACCTCGATCTCCACATCGGGATCCGGCTCACCCCAGCGCACGGGGACGCTGACGAGCAGGCTCTTCCCGGTGGGCCGGTCCGTGAGCGTGATGAGCCGGAACCGGAACCTGGCCCGGCCGCCGCCGGCCTCTTCCGTGAACCCGTTGAGGACAATCTCACCGGGCGACGCCCCCGGTTCGGGGGCGAACTCGATGAACAGGTCCTCCTCTGTGCGGTGAACCAGGTAGCGCACACCGCCCCCGGCGCTCCGCCAGTCTCCCCGCTCGGACGGCATGTCGCCGCCCGTGTGCACCGAAGGCCACCGCAGCACGTCGTTGCAGAAACCGCGGGCCACCATCGGCCAGCCCAGGTAGCGGTAGCGGACCGTGGGACAGTGCAGCCACCGCAGGTCCACGGTCGGGTACCACATGAGCAGGATACCGGGTACGCCGCGCTCGGGCGGCGGCGGCGTGGGCGCAAGCCGCCACCCGCCGGCCGGCCACGGCTCGATCCCCTCGCCCCGTGCGTGCTCCCGGCGCACAGTAGGCAGGACTCCCGGCACCGGCGTCACCAGATGGACCTCGTCCGGCGGCAGGACGCCCGCGACCTCCACGGACTCGATCCGGACCGGCACGCGCCCCCGGTTCCATACCTCGATCACAGCCATGTACGGTCCGCCGGTGAAGCCCGTCGACAGCCCGCCGATCTCCACCGGCGGGCGCCAGTAGGCGAGACCGATCGCGACGGCGTAGGCCAGGAGCGGCGCCAGCAGGGCCGGCCACCAGCGCCTGAGGGGCCGCCGTGCCCGCGTCGCTTCGGTAGGTCCCGTCCGCTCGGAGCCTTGGCTTTCCATCGGAGTTTTCCCTCCCCAGCAGAAGACGCTTCGGGAGGGATTACGGTTTCGATCGGTTCGCCAGCCCAGCCAGGTCCACCCCGCGCAGGCGGCACCACTCGGCCACCCTGCCCGTGACGACCACGGGCACGTGGTGCAGCGCCGCCACGCTCTGCGCACCGGTGAGGAGCGCCGCGGCCCGCAGGTCGCCGAGCAGTTGTTCCAGGTACGCCCTCGCTCCGCACACGCCCTCGCTCTGCAACCGCGTCAGGACCGGCCCTGCGACTGCGACGGCAGATGCCCCCAGCGCCAGAGCCTTGGCGGCCTCGGACCCGTACCGGATGCCGCCGCTCGCGATCAGGTCGAGGCCCTGCAGCCCCAGGGCCGCTACCTCGGCAAGCGCGCAGGCCGTGGGGATGCCCCATTCCTGCAGCCCGGGATCGGCGTCCGTGCGCCCGGCCCGCTGGTCCTCGATCCAGGCGAAGTTGGTCCCGCCGCGCCCGGAGACATCGATGGCCCTGACCCCGGCCTGATACAGCAGAGCGGCCGTCTCCCGTGAGATGCCGAAGCCGCACTCCTTCACGATCACCGGCAGGGGCAGCTCACCCACGATGCGGGCGATGGCCTCCAGGCGTCCGCGGAAGTCCCGGTCGCCCTCCGGCATGCGCAGCTCCTGCGGCGCGTTGAGATGGATCTGCAGCAGGTCGGCCTCCAGCATCTCCACCGCCGCCCGTGCCTGCTCGGGGGTGGCGTCGCTGCCCAGGTTGGCCAGGACGATCCCGCCGGGGTTCACCTGCCGCACCACCCGGTAGCTCTCGACGACGGCAGGGTCCCGCAGGCCCGCCGTCTGGGAGCCCATCGCCATGGCGAGGCCCAGGTCGGCGGCCACCTCCGCCAGGTCGCGGTTGATCGCCGTCACCCCGGCGGCGCCGCCGGTCATGGCGTTGATCAGCACCGGCTGACGAAGCGGCACGCCGGCGACGGAGGTGGTGAGATCGACCTCGTCCAGGGCCAGCTCCGGCAGACTGTCGTTCACCAGGTGCACGTCCTCCCACCCGGCGCACGACCTGCGCCACCCAGCCTCACCGGCCTGCCAGGCGACCGCCAGCCGCACGTGATCCAGCTTGCGCTGCTGCCGTTCGTTCATGACCGCTCCTCCACATCGCTCGGGGGCAACCCGAGGGTCTCTGGTGGGTATATCTTGTGCCGGGATCCGGCTCAACCTGCCCCGTCCGGCCGTGCTTCAGGAGGAATCTGCGCCGCCGCCCTTCCCGGCCACCCTTCCGGCGCCCGCACGGCTCCGCCCCGGGCTCCTCCGGGCGGTCTGCGCGCCGCGTCCACCCCGTGCGGGGCGGCCCCCGGACGGCGGGAACTCGAACCCCACCTGGCCGTCTTCTTTCAGCACCAGGAAGGCGGAGAACGCCCGGCCGGTGCGCGGGGAGGTGAAGCCCGTGATCAGCGCCGACCTGCCCCAGGAGAGGATGGCTTCGGCAACGGCGGCGTCGATCACCTTCCCGCACAGGAAAGATGGAACGCGCAGCGGGCACCCTTCCGTGGTGCACGCCCAGCCCCGGCTGCCCCTGGTGACCGCCCCCCCGCAGCGGGGGCAGGGAACCGAAAGCCGCGCCGCCTGCCCGCGGCCTTCCGCTCTCTCGCCGCCTCCTTCGCCGGCACGGTGTGACGCACGACCGTCGTCGTCGGCGGCGGCTCCCTCTTGCGCACAGCTTCCGTCTGCCGCGTCGGTGCCCGGCGACGCACCGGCGTGCGCGGCCAAGTGGCCGCCCCGCGCCATCCTTCCGCCCTCCGCCGCCTTGATCCGCTCGACCAGGCGGGCGGTGAGCTCCCGGATCTCCTGCATGAACCGGGTGTCCTCGTACTCGCCGGCCTGGATCCCGGCGATGCGGTACTCCCACTCGCCCGTGAGCTCGGGGCTGAGCAGCACCTCCACGCCGGCCTTCTCCGCCAGTTCCACCAGCAGCCGGCCCTTCGGGGTGGGCACGAGGCTCTTCCTCTCCGTGACGACGTACCCCATCTCTTTCAGCCGCTCGATGATGGCCGCCCGGGTGGCCGGCGTGCCGAGCCCGTGGCCCTTCATCGCCTCCTTCAGCGTTTCGTCCGTGATCTCACGCCCCGCGTACTCCATCGCCGAAAGCAGGGTCGCCTCGGTATACCGCCGGGGCGGCCGGGTGGCCTTCTCCAGGCTCTCCACGGACCGGACCGATACCGGCTCGCCGGTCCTGAGCGGCGGCAGGGGCTGACGGCTTTCCTCGTCCTCCTCCCGGTCCTTCCGCCGCGTCCGGGCGGGCTCCGGCTCCACGAGCCGCCACCCGGGGTCCACCACCTGGCGGCCCCGGCTCCGGAACCGGTCGGGCAGGTCGCCCACGCACGTGATGACCTCCTGCTCCAGGAAGCGGGCGTCGGGGTAGAACTGTGCGAGGAAACGCCGGGCGATGAGGTCGTAGATCCTCGCCTCCGCGCCGCTCAGGCTCCGTGGAACCTCCGTGGTCGGGATGATCGCATGGTGATCGGTGACCTTCGCGTCGTCCACCACCCGCCGGTTGGACCAGCCCACCCGGCCGAGGTCGGCGCCCCCGGCCAGTTGCGCCAGGTCCGGCACGCCGGACAGCGCCCGCACCAGCCCCGGCAACTGGGGAACCAGGGCGCGGGAGAGGTAGCGCGAGTCCGTGCGCGGGTAGGTGATGTGCTTCGCCTCGTAGAGCTTCTGGGCCGCCTTCAGGGTGGCCGCCGCCGTCATGCCGAACTGCCGGTTGGCCTCCCGCTGCAGGCTGGTGAGGTCGAAGAGCTGCGGGGGGCGCTCTGCCACCGGCTTTTCCTCGCAGGACTCCACCCGCCCCGCCTTCCCCCGGACCCTCCCCACCACCGCTTCGGCGGCGGAGGCGCTGGCGAGCCGGTCGCCCTCGGGACCGAACCACCTGCCCTGATACTCGCGCCCGTCTCCGGTGCGGAACGTGGCGGTGACCTCCCAGTACGGCTCGGGGCGGAACGCCTCGATCTCCCGCTCCCGCCGGACGACCATCGCCAGGGTCGGGGTCTGCACCCGGCCGGCGGAAAGCAGTTCGCCCCACTTCACCGTGAACGCCCGGGTGGCGTTGATGCCCACGAGCCAGTCGCCCTCCGCACGGCACCGGGCCGAGCGGTAAAGCCGGTCGTAGTGGTCCTGCGGCTTCATCTCGGCGAAGGCCTCGCGGATGGCCGCAGGGGTGAGGGCGGACACCCAGAGCCGCCTGACGGGCTGCCGGAGCCCCGCGGCCTGGCAGATGTATCGGAAGATCAGCTCGCCCTCCCGGCCCGCGTCGCAGGCGTTCACCAGGTAGGGCGCGTGCCGGCCCAGCCGGGCCAGGGTCTGGAACTGGGACCGGGTCTTGGGGAGCACCTGCAGGCCGAACGACTCCGGCATGATCGGAAGCGTGCCCATGGTCCACCGTTTCCAGCGGGCGTCGTACGCCTCGGGCGGCAGCAGCTCCACCAGGTGGCCGATGGCCCAGGAAAGCAGGTACTCCGCCGATTCCATGTAGCCTTCCCGCCGCGCGAAGCCGCCAAGCGCCTGCGCAATGGCCACGGCCGCCGACGGCTTCTCCGCGATGATCAGGGGCTTGCCCGCCATATCCATCCTCCTCGGAATATACGTTCGCCCCCGCCCCGGCGCATTCCTTCTGCGACAGGAAAAGCTTGCCAGGCGCCGCTAGGGGAAGGCGAGCGCCCGGCTGCCGGCGGGAGGGCGGGCGGAACCGGACTGCCCTGCAAGACAAGAGAAGCCCGGTCCCGCAAGGGGACCGGGCGCGAATCCACTCGGTTACTCCTCGGTCTTCTCCTCGGGCTCGGTGGGAGCCTCCCCCGCCTCGGCAGGGGCCTCCTCAGCCACGGCAGGAGCTTCCCCCGCCTCCGCGGGAGCCGGCTCGGCGTCAGACGGGGCTTCACCCGGCTCAGCGGCATCGGTCGGGGTCTCCTCCGCCGCCTCGGTCGCGATGCCGTCCTTGTACGGCGTGGCCACCTGCGCCGCGATAGCCTCGGCGGCCAGCTCCTCCACCGCAGCACGCAGCGAGAGGCTGATCCGGCGGTTCTGGGCGTCGACGTTGATGACCTTGACCTTCACGACGTCGCCGATGGAGACGACCTCGCCCGGGTTGTTGATGCGCCGGTCGGCCATCTGGCTGATGTGGATCAGGCCGTCCACGCCGGGCTCAAGCTCCACGAACGCACCGAAGGTGGTCAGGCGGGCGACCGTGCCCTCGACGATGGCGCCCTCGGGATACTTCTGCTCCACGGTATCCCAGGGATCGGGCAGCACCTGCTTCAGGCCCAGCGAGACCTTGCCCTTCTCGCGGTCGAGGCGCAGGACCTTGACCTTGATGCGCTCGCCCTCCTTGACGACCTGCGACGGATGCTTGATGCGGCCGTAGGACATCTCGGAGATGTGCAGCAGCCCGTCGACGCCGCCAAGGTCGATGAAGGCGCCGAAGTCGGTGATCGACTTCACGTTGCCCTCCAGCACGTCGCCCTCCTGCACGGTGGCCCAGAAGCGCTCGCGCGCCGCGGTGCGCTCGGCCTCCAGCACCTGCTTGCGGGAGAGGATGACGCGCCCCTTGTACGGGTCCAGTTCGACGATCTTCACACGGATCTTCTGGCCCACAAACTTGGAGAGGTCGGCAACGTAGCCCCGGTCCACCTGCGAAGCGGGCAGGAAGGCACGCAGCCCAAGGTCAACCACAAGGCCGCCCTTGACAGCCTCGGTGACCTCGGCCTCGATGACCTCGCCGGCCTCAAACTTCCGCTCGATCTCGGCCCAGGCGAGTTGCTCGTCGGCGCGGCGTTTGCTGATCCGCAGGCCACCTTCACCCTTGGCATCGACACTGAGGACCACTACCTGCACTTCGTCTCCAACCTTGAGCCCGGCCTCTTCGGCACTGCGGAGCGGACGGTGGGAAAGCTCGTTCAGTGGAATGATGCCCTCCGACTTGTAGCCGACGTCAACCATGATCGAGTCCTCGCTCACGCGAACCACTTGCCCCTTCACAATGTCGCCTGGCTTGGGAACCCTCAGGGCAGCCTCCAGCTCAGCGCGAGCTTCGGCTTCTTCCATGGTTTCGACCTTCTCCCTACCCTGGTTGTCAAACTCCTGCACGATCGTAGACCTCCTCGATGGCTCGGACCAGGTGCGGCACCGGCGCGACCGACGCGAACCATACATTACCAGATTATTCATTATGAAACCAGCCCCGGGCGGCGGATCACCAGAACGAAAGCGCCTGTCCTGCCGGCGATCGTTTCCTCACGCTCGGCATCTCGTTGGATGGTGGGTTCAACAGGTCGGCAATGGCCTCCGCAATGGCCTGACTGGCCGCCTCGAGCGTCTCCCCGTTCAGCTTGCCGCCGCGGAAACGCTCCAGATCGACCGGCGGCCCGAAGCGGACCCGAATGGGGCTGAACAACCGATAGCTGCCGGCGATGCCGACGGGAATCACCGGTACGCCGGATTTCAGGGCGATATACGCCGTCCCGTGCTCGGGCTTTTGCAGTTCCCCGGTCCGGGAGCGGGTGCCCTCGGGAAAGATGCCAAAACAGCGGCCGGCTTCCAGAAGGGCCAGGGCGTGCTTCAGGGCCGCCCGGTCCGCGCTTCCGCGCTTCACGGGGAATGCGCCCAGCCCCCTGATGATGAAGCCGAGCAGCTGCGAGCGGAACAACTCCTCCTTCGCCATGAAGCAGACCGGTCGCGGACTGGCCAGGCCGATGACGATGGGGTCCTGCGCGTTGATGTGGTTCCCGCACAGGATGACGCCGCCGGTGGGCGGAATGTGCTCCTGACCCTCCGCCCGGATGCGGTAGGCCAGGCGGTAGCCCGCGCCGAGGACGACCTTTGCAAAGCCGTACAGCCACATGGCTATACCCTCCGGCAGTGCGCAAGTATTTCTTCGACGACCTCGTCGACCCGCTTGCCGGTCGTGTCGATGACGATGGACTCCGGCAGTTGCATCAGCGAGTGGACACCCTTGTTCATATCTTGCTCATCTCGCCGGGCGATCTCTGCCTCCACGTCCGCGAGTTCGGCCGGATGCCCCTCCGCCCGCAGTTGGGCCAGCCGCCGCCGTGCACGCTCCTGCAGGCTGGCGGTGACGTAGAACTTCCGGTCGGCGTCGGGTAGGACGTAGGAGCCGATGTCCCGGCCGTCCATGACCACCCCGCCGGACCGGGCGAGCGCCCGCTGGGCCTCGATCAGCCGCTGCCGCAGCCGGGGCACGGCCGACACCTGCGAGACGATGGCCGATACGGCCGGTGTGCGGATCTCGGCGGTGACATCCTCGCCGTCCAGCAGCACGCGGTTCCCGCCGTCAGGCGCCCGCCGGAGCTGGACGTCGGTGGTCTCCGCCAGGGCGGCGAGCGCCTCCGCGTCGGTCTCCGAAATCCCCAGCCGAAGGGCCTTCAGGGCGAGGGCCCTGTACATCGCGCCTGTGTCGATGTACAGGTACCCGAGCCGATTCGCGACAATCCGCGCCAGGGTACTCTTCCCGGCTCCCGCCGGGCCGTCCATGGCGATAACAAGTTCTCGGGTCCCTTCCGTGAACGCCAAAGTTCGATACCACTCCAGTTGAACGATGATGCAGCGCCCGAAGTGGAAAGCGGGCTCGAACTCTCACCGCATGCACTTCGAGAGAGTACCCGAGACTTCCTTCCCTAAGATTAGCAGACTGGTAATGCTACGTCAAACTGGCAAATTGCTAGACACGTGCAAAAGAGAGCGCAAGAGCGCTCCCCCTATCGCCCGTATGGAAGACTTTCCGACTTGGTCAGACTTCGGCTCCAGTCGCTCACCTCTTGGACGGGCGTTCCCTCCAGCGCCGCCAGGAGGCCGAAGCGGCCCATGCCCAGCATCTGGGCCAGGGCCAGCGCCACCAGCCCCAGCACCACCAGGCGCACGAGCACCCGCTCCACCTCGTCCGCCAGCCGGCGGTGCCGCGCCTGGAACGCCTCCACCGCCTCGCGGTCCCTCTCCTCCCGCCAGTCGGGGCGGGCATCCGGCCGCTCCACCTCGGTCACCTCCTGAGTGGTTGTCCCACTTATTGTATGTGGAGGTGACCGATTCTATTCATCGCCGTTCTCCCCGCCGGGCCAATCGTCGTCCCGTCGCTGCCACCGGCTCCGCCCGAGGGCCGACCGGCGCTGCAGCCCTCCCCTGCGCAGTCGGGGCTGCGCACCGCGACTGCCCGGCTGCGTGCTGTTCCTGTCCGGCCGCACCGTGTGCCGGCCGGGTTGCGCATCCGGCAGCTCCGCGACCAGCGGCTCCACGGCCGCCCGGACGGTCTCGGGTCCGAATCCGCGCCGCGCCAGGAACCCCGCCAGGCGCCGGGCTGCAGTGGCGCGGTCGACGCCCGACATGCGGCGGAGCCGCTCCGCCGCCACGGACCGTGCGTGCTCCACCGCCTCCCCACTGCCGCGAGCGGCCTCCACCACCGCCGCCGCGGTCTCCCGGTCCACGCCCTTCCGGATGAGCTCCGCCAGGAGCCGGCGGCTGCCGTAGTCCGGATGGCTGCGGACGTAGCCCTCGGCGTAGGACCGGTCGTCGAGCCAGCCGGCCTCCTCGAGCCGCTCCACCACGCGCTCCACTACGTCCTGCGGATAGCGGCGGCCCAGCCTCCGGGCCACGTCGAGCCGGGTGCGGGGCGCGGCGGCCAGCAATCGCAGGCCGGCCTCCCTCACCTGCCGCTCCAGTTCGATGCCGTAGGCGGCCGCAAGCGTCTCGCCGTCGACCTCCTGCCCCACCTTCAGGCCGCAGCGGACGATGGTCTCGACGTGCAGCCCCAGGGCGAACTCGCCATCCACGAACACCGAGCGGCGGTCCGGGTCGCGCTGCTCCTGCAGGGCGGTGATGCGCCCGGAGATCGCCCGCAGGGCCTCGGGGTCGACCTGGCGGCGGGCTGACCCCCGGCTGCGGCGGGAGCGGCCCTTCTCCGTGCGATCAGGCATCGATGTCTGCGACACCCTCGTCGGCCGCGGACTTCACCGGGAGCGGACCCACGTTCAGCCGCTCCTTGATCTTCTGCTCGATCTCGGCGGCGACCTCGGGATGCTGCTTCAGCCAGTCCCGCGCGTTCTCCTTGCCCTGGCCGATGCGCAGGTCGCCGTACGAGTACCAGGCGCCGCTCTTCACGATAACCGGCGGGTTCAGCTCCACGCCGATGTCGATCAGGCTGCCCTCCTTCGAGATCCCCTGGCCGTAGAGGATGTCGAACTCGGCCTGCTTGAAGGGCGGGGCCACCTTGTTCTTCACGACCTTCACCCGGGTGCGGGAGCCCACGACCTCCTGCCCGTTCTTCAGCGTCTCGGCCTTGCGCACCTCGAGGCGGACGGTCGCGTAGAACTTCAGGGCCCGGCCGCCCGGCGTGGTCTCGGGATTGCCGAACATCACGCCGACCTTCTCACGGATCTGGTTGATGAAGATGACCACGGCCTTCGACTTCGAGATGGCGCCGGTGAGCTTGCGCAGCGCCTGGGACATCAGCCGGGCCTGAAGGCCCACGAAAGAGTCGCCCATCTCGCCCTCGATCTCGGC
>ENA-UPSB01002721-UPSB01002721.1-bioreactor-metagenome-genome-assembly--contig:-NODE-2721-length-15588-cov-5.785360_pt1 | contig 15588 bp, 12 predicted proteins | sample MGYA00238182_ERZ773286 | MGnify/ENA primary metagenome ERZ773286 (study PRJEB29026, sample SAMN07631240) | bioreactor metagenome | isolation source: Switchgrass digestor | place: USA: Dartmouth... | reverse complement strand
CGGATCCCCGCCGCCGCCAGCGCAAGGTGGGCCTCCCGCACGCCGATCTCGACCGGCAGGCCGGCGTGGCGCAGCGCATGCTGCCGGGCCGCGCCGGTGCCGCCGTCGTAGCCGCAGAGCGCCACCACGTCGGCCCCGGCCTTGGCGACGCCCACCGCGATGGTGCCGATCCCCGGCACCACCGGCATCTTCACGACGATCTTCGCCAGCGGGTTGACGGTGCGCAGTTCCTCCACCAACTGGGCCAGGTCCTCGATCGAGTAGATGTCGTGGTTGTTGGAGGGCGAGATCAGGTCGACCCCGGCGGTGGCGTTGCGCGCCCGGGCGACCTTGGCGGAGACCTTGGCCCCGGGCAGGTGCCCGCCCTCGCCGGGCTTGGCTCCCTGGCCGATCTTGATCTCGATGAAGCGACTGCCGTTCAGCATCTCCGCGTGTACGCCGAACCGGCCCGAGGCCACCTGCTGGCCCCGCCAGCGCCAGTACCGCCCGACCATGTCGGGGATCTCGCCGCCCTCGCCGTTCATGCACACGATGTCCAGCCGCCGGGCGGCCTCGGCGTAAGCCCGGAACGCCGTCTCGCCCTGCGAGCCGAAGGACATGCCCGAGATCGTGATGGGGTACCGGTAGCCCTCGATGGTGGTGTCCACCTCGGCCGTCAGGGGGAGCTCGCGGCCGTGGGGCCGGAAGTCCAGCAGGTGGCGCAGGCAGACCGGGCTCTCCTGCTCCTGCTTCAGGAGGCGCGCCTGGTAGTCTGCATACCGCCCGGCGTCGGCCGCCGCCTCGCTCGCGGCCTTCCAGAGCCGGGGCCAGAACCGGGGCGTGCGGGCAGGCCTTCCGCCGCCCTGCCCCAGGGCGATCTGATAGCGCTCGTGCGCGTCGGCCTTGAGCCGGGCCAGCGACAGCCCGCCCTGCTCGGAGCCCATGAACCCCTCGGTGGCGAAGTACGCCGCCACCTCCGGTCGAAGCCCGATGTGGCTGACGCACCGGGCGTAACCTCTGAGCTCGTGGATGCCCAGCGTCGAGATCACCTTCTCCAGCCCCTTCCGGAGGGCGGAGATCAGGTTGGCCAGCCCCTCCTCGGGCGAGGTCGCCGCCTGGGCGGCGGCCTCCAGCATCAGGTACGGGTTGACCGCGTCGGCGCCCAGGCCCAGCGCGAGGACCACGTCGTGCAGGGAACGGAGGGCCCCGGAGCGCAGCACCAGCGAGCACTGTCGTCGCAGCCGGTGCCGGCCGCCCGGGGACGCCGCGTTGTGCAGCGCCCGGTCCACGGCCGAGAGGGCGAGGTGGGGGTCGATCCAGAGCCGGTCGCCGTCGAAGGTGTCGCCGTCGTCCAGCAGCAGCACCTGGGCGCCGCCCCGCACCGCCTCCACGGCCTCGGTGGTCAGCCGGGAGAGCGCCTGCGCCAGCGGCTGGGTGGGGGTGAAGTGGACGGAGATGCGCCGCACCGCGCCGGGGGCACCGGTCTCGAACGCCGCCAGCAGGTCCTCGAGCCGCCAGGTGCCGGCGGCCCGGGCCACTCCGCGGGCGGCCGCCAGGGGGACCGCGGGCTCAGCGCGCTCCCCGCCCAGCAGGACCGGGATGCCCAGCTCCACCCGGGTGGCCTTCAGGCTCCGGGCGTCATCCTCGCCGCGAACGCAGATGGGCGGTCGGACGCCGAGCACGGTGCGGGTGGAGAAGTGCTCGATCTCCCGCTCCCGGTCCAGCGCCGGGTTGGTGACTACGGCCACCGACTCCTTGAAGTAGTCGGCGAGGTTCTGCCGGGTCTCCGCCAGGCAGGCCAGCGGCCCGTCGTACCCGAGGGAGCCGATGGGCTCCGCTCCGGTACGGGCCATTGCCTGAACCTGTTCCAGGTCCTCGGCGCTCCAGCCCATGGCGGCCATCAGCCGGTCCCGCTCCACGCCCGCCGCGGACCGGCCGGGCTCCGCCGCCCCCGGCGGGGAAGGCCGGTCGGCCTCACCGGGGCCGCCCACCTGGATGAAGCGCCGGTGGTTCACCGGCTCGGGGAAGCGCAGCCGGGAGAGCTGCAGCACGCGGCGCTGCAGGTCGGTGTAGGTGAGCAGCTCGGGCGGACGGCCATGCGGGAGCACGACGCCGACCCGCTCGCCGGGCGCCAGCGGGCGCGGGTCGTCCACGAGGTCGGCGCTGCTCACGATGCCGGGCTCGGAGGAGAAAAAGAGGCTCTCCTCGGTCTCCAGGAGCCAGAAGGGGCGCAGCCCCATCGCGTCCACCGAGGCGACCATGAAGTCCCCGCTGCGGGCGGCGATCGCCGCAGGGCCCTGGGCGAACGGGCCCCAGGCCTGCCGGTAGTACATGTAGAGGTCCTGCAGCCCGGCGGGCATCTGCTTGATCTCGCCGATGATCGGCGGAAAGAGCATCTCCACGGCCTCGAAGAGGGTGATGCCGTGCAGGTGGATGAGCCCTTCGAGGGTGCGGTTGAGGTCCTGCGAGTCGGAGCCGCCCCGCGGAAGGGGGATGCCCACCTGCGGCGCCTGCTCCCGAAGGGCCCGGATCGTGTTGATCTCACCGTTGTGGCCCAGCAGCGAGAACGGCTGGACCCGCTCGAAGGCCGTGGACGTGTTGGTGGAGTACCGGTTGTGCCCCAGGACCGCGCGGCTCTCGCAGCGCGGGTCCCGGAGGTCGGGGTAGTAGGCGGCCAGGACGGCGGCGTCCCCGCGGACCTTGTAGACCACCGTGTCCGGGGAAAACGAGCAGACGTGCAGGTCCGTCTCCGCCTCCAGGGCCACGGCCAGGCCGAAGCAGGCCCGGGCGGCGGCCTGCCGGTCTGCGGCCGGCGCCAGCACCGCCACCTGCCAGAACTCCGGCTCATCCTCCCGGGCGCGCGTCCCCAGGGCCTCCCGGTTGACCGCGCCGCTCCGCTGGGCCAGGAGCCGGAAGCCGTCTGCCGCCATGCGGCGGCAGACCTGCTCCTTCAGGGGGCCTGACCAGTAGGCCTCGCGCTGCGGGATGAAGACGTGGGCCACCGCGAAGTTGTGCGCCTCCGCCAGCCGGGGATCGTGCCCGTCCTCCCGCAGGATCGATGCCCACAGACCCCGTGGGATGTCGATCTGCAGCCCGCACCCGTCGCCCTCGCCGTCGACGTCGCCGGACCGGTGGACCATGCGGGACAGGGCGGCCAGCGCGTCCGCCACCGCCGCATGCGTCGGTTGCCCGTCCTTGCGCACGGCCGCCATGAGGGCGCAGGCGTCGTGCTCGTTCTCCGCCAGATGCCGCTGGATCTCTCTCTCACTGCGCACGATTTGCACCCTTGTTCACCCCTTTGGCAGCCTTTTTCCCCGGAGCGCAGCGCTGGCGTGTGCTCCGGCATGTGAAAAATGTGATTTGCAGTATACGGGTGGCATCCACTTAATGTCAACGCATGTGATCGCACTTGCTCAATAAAGGTTCGGAATTGTATCGAATCGGGATTCTGATTAATTCGAGGCCAAGGTTCCGCGGCTGCCTGCGGAAAAGGCTGCCCCGGGGAGCCGTGCGCTCCCGCGGAGCAGCCTCGCGGTGCGATCGCAGGGGTGCCTTCGGTCCGCTCAGACCAGCACCACCTTGTAATGCCGGAGCCAGGCCTCCAGTTGGATGAGCCAGGCGAAGTACTGCGGGCCGCCCATCAGCTGGCCGAACCAGGGCAGGCCCGTGGCCTCGTGTTCCTGCTGCGCCAGGGCCCGCACCCGGTCGGCCCGGACGATCTCGTGCAGCCGGCAGGACGGGTCGTCCAGCAGGGCCAGCACCCGATCGCGGACGGCGCGGAAGTAGGCGGGATTGTGCGTCTTGGGGAAAGGGCTCTTGCGCCGGGTCCGGACGGCCTCGGGCAGCACCCCGCCGAGGGCTTCCCGGAGGATTCCCTTCTCCCGTCCGCCGTAGGTCTTCAAAGCCCACGGGATGTTCCACACGTACTCGACCAGATGGTGGTCGCAGTAGGGCACGCGCGCCTCCAGCCCCGCCGCCATGGACATGCGGTCGTTCCGGTCCAGGAGGGTGGCCATGAACCAGCAGAGGTTGAGGTAGAAGAGCTCCCGGATGCGGGCCTCCTCCGGATCCTCCCCCGGGAGGCGGGGCACCCGTGCGACGGTGTCGTGCAGCCGCTGGGCCACGTACTCCTCCGCCTTGATCGGCCCGGTCACGCCCGGGTGCAGCAGGGCCGTGCGCGCCTCCAGCGAGCGGATCCACGGGAAGGTCCGGCCGTCGTAGAGCCCGGGCTGGTGGAACCACGGGTAGCCGCCGAAGACCTCGTCCGCGCATTCGCCGGAGAGCACCACCGTGGCCTCTTTCTTGATCTCCCGGCAGAACAGGTAGAGCGCGGCGTCCACGTCGGCCATACCGGGCAGGTCCCGGATGAGGGCCGCCTTCTCCAGCGCGTCGACCAGCTGCTGCGTGTCGATGACGACTTGGTGGTGCACCGTGCCCAGGCTCGCGGCCATCGTCCCCGCGTAGGCCGCGTCCGGATCGGGCTGGAAGGCGTGCGCGCGGAAGTGCCGGTCATTGCCGGCGTAGTCGATAGACCAGGTGTGGAGCGGCCCGCGTCCTTCGGCGCGGAAGGCCTCGGCCGCGAAGGCGGTGATCGCGCTGGAGTCGAGCCCGCCGGAGAGCAGGGTGGCCAGCGGCACATCCGACACCAGCTGCCGCCGGACCGCCGCCCGCAGGAGCTCGCGCACCCGCCCGGCCGTCTCTGCCGGGCCGTCGGTGTGGGGCCGGCTCTCCAGCCGCCAGTACGCCTGCGTCCGGAGCCCCGCGCGGTCGAAGAGGAGCCAGTGGCCGGGCAGGACCTCCCGCACGCCCCGGAACACGCCGTGGCCCGGGGTGCGGGACGGGCCCAGGTAGAGCACCTCGGCGAGCCCTTCCGCGTCCACCTCCGGTCGCACCAGCGGGTGCGCCAGCAGCGCCTTCAGCTCGGAGCCGAACAGGATGGTGCTCCCCGTCGTCATAAAAAAGAGAGGCTTCACGCCGAAGCGGTCGCGGGCCAGGAAGAGCCGCTGCTCCGCCTCGTCCCACACTGCGAACGCGTAGATGCCGTTCAGCCGCCGGGTACACTCCGGCCCCCACTCCATGTACGCGACCAGCAGGACCTCGGTGTCCGACTGGGTCGTGAAGACGTGGCCGCGGGCGGTGAGCTCATCCTTCAGTTCCTGGGTGTTGTAGAGCTGTCCGTTGTACGTAAGGACATACGTCCGGTCTCCCCGGCGCCGGACCATGGGCTGGGCGCCGCCGACCAGGTCGACCACCGCCAGGCGCCGGTGCCCGAAGGCGCAGTGCCCCGAGCACCAGATGCCCCGGGCGTCGGGCCCCCGGTCGGCGAGCGGGGCGATCATCGCTTCCAGCGCCGGGCTCTCTCCCGAGAGGTCTCTCTTCCAGTCGACCCAACCGGCTATGCCACACATCTCAGCTGTTCCCCCCGTCTCACCCGAATACTCCATGGTACTCGCCGGCGGCGGGGTGTGTCCCTGGCTCTTCTGGCGGTGGCGGACGGCGTGGAGGAGCCCCTGCGGCTCACGGGCGACTAGGCCGGGCGGATCCTGGTCGATTCTGGTAATGTAACGGCGAGGAGGTGATCTGGGTGGAGGTGGTTGCCCTGGTCGGGCCGGCGGGCAGCGGCAAGAGCCACCGCGCCCAGATTGTGGCCTATCAGAACCAGTGCGAGCTCATCATCGACGACGGCCTGCTCATCGACAAGGAGGGGAAGATCCTCGCCGGCACGAGCGCCAAGCGCGAGGAGAACAAGATGGCGGCCGTGCGGCGGGCCATCTTTCTGAACGAGGACCACCGGGAGGAGGTCCGGACGGCGCTCTGGTCGCTGAAGCCCAAGCGGGTGCTGGTCCTGGGCACGTCCGATGACATGATCGTGCGCATCTGCGACGCGCTGGACCTGCCGCACCCCGACCGCACGATCCGCATCGAGGAGATCGCCACCCCCGCGCAGATCCGCCTGGCCCAGCGGAAGCGGCATCACGAGGGGAAGCACGTCATCCCCGCCCCGACATTCGAGGTGAAGAAGACCTTCTCGGGTTACATGGTCGACCCGCTGCGCCACTTCTTCAAGCGGGGCCACGGGCTGGACCCCGTGACCCTGGAGAAATCGGTCGTGCGCCCAACGTTCTCGAGCCTGGGGCGGTTCTTCATCGCCGACACGGTGATCGCGGCCATCGCCACCCGGGCGGCGGAGGCGGTTCCGGGCGTCGGGAAGGTCGGCCGGGTGGTGGTGGAGAGCCGGCGGGAGGGTGTGCTGGTGGAGATGGAGGTCCTGCTGCGCTACGGCTTCCACATCTTCGACGTCCTGCGCGAGGCTCAGGAAGCTGTGGCCGCGCAGATCGCCCACATGACCGAACTGAACGTGCTGGAGGTCAACCTGGAGGCCCGGCGCCTCCTGGTGGAATGAGAAGAGCCCCCTCTCAGGCCGCCCGGCCTTTGCAGGAGGCTCTTTATGCGGATGGGCTGTCCTTCTCCACCTTCTTGCGGCGGGCGGGCCAGCTCTGCCTTCCCGGCGAGACCGCCTCGTCTTCCTCGGGCGGAACGGGCCAGACGCGGTTCAGCACCGCGAGAAGGCTGGTCAGGTTGCCCTGAAAGGTGAGGGTGCCCTGGCTCTCTCCCGGCATTCCGGTGATACAGTTCAGCACCAGGACCACCTCCATTCCGTCGAGGTTGCCCTCCGCCTGCACGTCGGTCTCCAGCAGGTTCACGGGCGTCTCGCAGACCTTCATCTGGCGCCGGCGGCAGGCCATGAGCAGCCCCTCCTTGCCCTCGAGCACAGGCCTCCCCTCCTCACTCACTCACAGGTCATTAGGATGTCATTATAACGACTCGTTCAACGAGAAAACAGCCTTGATGACGGTGGAATGTGTTGGTACAATGTACGCAGCGTGCTGAACCGCGCCAGCGGTTCAGCACATAGTTTACAAGACCGGGCCCGGCAGCATGTACGGCCGGGTCGGCGGCATGTACCATCGGGCCGGCGGGGGTTGATACACCGTGATCCGCTTCACCAAGATGGAAGGGGCCGGGAACGATTACATCTACATCAACAACCTCGTCGAGCAGGTTCCGGAGGAGCGGCTGCCCGCCCTCGCCCGGGCGGTGAGCGACCGGCACTTCGGCGTGGGAGCGGACGGGCTCATCGTCATCCTGCCGCCGACGGAGCCGGGCTATGACTTCCGCTTCCGCATGTTCAACGCCGATGGCTCCGAGGGCGAGATGTGCGGAAACGGCATGCGCTGCTTCGCCCGGTACTGCTACGACCGGGGCCTGACGGACAAGCGCCGGTTCCGGGTGCAGACCCTTGCAGGCTGCGTCGAGCCCGAGGTGCTGGTGGGCGCGGACGGCGCGGTGGCCGGGGTGCGGGTCGACCTGGGGGAGCCCCGCGACCTGCACGAGCGGCGCCTCGTGGCGGGTGGCCGCGAATACGACGTGACGGCGGTGAACACGGGCGTACCACACATCGTCATCTTCGTCAGTGACGTGGCCGCGGTGGACCTGGCGGCGGTCGGGCCGGAACTGGAGCGGCACCCGGACTTCCCGGGGCGGACCAACGTCAACTTCGCCCAGGTGCTGAGTGGGTCGGCGGTGCGGGCCCGCACGTGGGAGCGGGGCTCCGGAATCACGATGGCCTGCGGCACGGGCGCCTCGGCCGTGCTGGTGGCCGCCTGCCACCACGGCCACACCGGGAGGCGGGCCACGGTCCGCATGCCGGGGGGCGACCTCCTGGTGGAGTGGGACGAGGCGACCAACCACGTGTTCCTGACCGGCCCGGCGACGTTCGTGTGCGACGGCGTGTTTCTTCGGGACTTCTGAGCGCAACGGCGGGGCGCCTGCTGGAAAGGCTAGGGTCAGACTGGCCTGAACAGGAGGCGCCCTATGCGCGTGTATGTGAAGCGGTCGATCATCGCCTGCGTCGTGCTTCTCGCCCTGCTCGCCGCGCTGCTGCCCGGCTGCGGCCGGTCCAGCGTCGGCCTCCGCATCGCCGGCTCCACGTCGCTGCAGCCTCTGACGGAGATGCTGGCGGAGGGGTACCGGGCGGCCGGCGGCGCCCGCGTCTCCGCCCAGGGCGTCGGCTCCACGGCCGGCCTGCAGGCGCTGCGGAGCGGCGTCGCGGACCTGGCCACCGTCTCCCGGCCCCTGACGCCGGAGGAGGTGCGGGAGGGGTTCCAGGCGCACGTCATCGCCTGGGATGTGCTCGCCATCGCCGTCCACCCGTCCAACCCCGTGGAGGGTCTCACCCTGGCCGAGCTGCGCCGCCTCTTCGCCGGCGAGATCCGGGACTGGACCGACCTGGGTGGGCCCGCGGGCCCCGTGCACCTCATCAGCCGCGAGGCCGGCTCGGGATCACGCCAGGCCTTCCGGGAGCTGGTCGGTCCCATCCACCCGCTGACGGCGGTGCAGAACAGCAACGGCGCCATCCGGCTCGCCGTGATGAACGACCCCGCCGCGGTGGGGTACCTGAGCCTGGGCGTCGCCCGGGCGGGCGGGGTCAAGCTGCTGCGCATCGACGGACACCTGCCGGGCGAACCCGGGTATCCGCTGGTGCGACCGCTCAGCCTGGTCACGCTCGGCCCCCCGGCCGGAGAGGGACGGGCCTTCCTCCTGTACGCCCTGAGCCCGGCCGGACAGCAACTGGTGGCGGACGAGGGCATGCTTCCGGTGCGGTAGGCCGCAACACTCGCTACGGCAGCCTGTCTCACTCGCGACGGTCCCGCATATCCATCGCTTCAGGAAGTACTGGGGGGATGGACGTGCGGGACCGTCTTGCGCGCACCGTGCTGGGTGCGGCGGCCGCCGTGGCCTCTGCCGGCGTTCTCCTGATCGCGCTCGCGGTCACCGTGGAGGGATGGCCCGCCCTGCCCCACCTGTTCGGGGCGGTCTGGAGCCCGGAGGACGGGCAGTACGGCGTGCTGCCCCTGCTGGCGGGTTCCGCCCTGGTCACGCTCGGCAGCCTGGCGATGGCCGTGCCGGCCGGCATCGGGATGGGCCTCTTCCTCAGCGACGTCGCGACGCCGCGGCTGGCGGCAGTGGTCAAGCCCGTTCTGCAGGGCATGGCGGCCGTGCCCAGCGTCGTCTTCGGCTTCCTGGGCCTGAAGCTGATCGTGCCCTGGATCAGCCGCACGTTCGGCGGACTCGGCTTCAGCCTGCTGGCGGGCTGCCTGGTCCTGGCGCTGATGGTGCTGCCGACGATCGCCGCCGTGGCCGAGGATGCGCTCCGGGCCGTGGACCCTGCGCTGCGGGAGGGGGCCTACGCACTGGGGGCGACCCCGGGTCAGGTGGCCTGGCGGCTGCTCCTGCCCGCGGCGAAAAGCGGGCTGACGGCCGCGGTGGTCCTGGCCCTGGGGCGCGCCCTCGGGGAGACGATGGCCGTGCTGATGGTGCTGGGCAACGCCGCCGCCGTGCCTCGCTCGCCCCTGGATCCCGCCCGCACGCTCACGGGCAACATCGCGCTGGAGATGGCCTATGCGACGGGCCGCCACCGGGAGGCGCTCTTCGCCAGCGGCGCGCTGCTGCTGCTGGTCAACCTGGCCGTCACCCAGGTAGCCCGGCGGGCGGCCGGAGGGAGGGGGGTGCGATGAGGCCGCTGCTCAGCGCCCTGGCGCTCGCCGTCTCCGGCGTGATGGTCGGCCTGGTGGCCGCGCTCGCGGCCGGCGCGGCCGGCAGCCTCACGCCCGGGTTCCTGTTCACGCTCCCCGCCGCGGCGGGGCGGGAGGGCGGCATCCTCTCCGTGGTCCTCTCCACCCTGTGGCTCGCTGCCGGCGCGCTGGCGCTGGCCTTGCCGCTGGGCATCGGCACGGCGCTCTACCTGGTGGAGTACGCGCCCCCCGGGCGGCTCGTGGGGCTCATCCGCACCCTCACTGAGACACTGGCGGGAGTACCCTCCATCCTCTTCGGCCTGTTCGGTTTCTCGGTGTTCGTGGTGCGGCTGGGGTGGGGGCCGTCGCTCCTGGCCGGCAGCGCGACGCTGGCCCTCATGCTGCTGCCGACCGTCATCCGCACCAGCGAGGAGGCCGTGGCGGCCGTGCCGCAGGAGCTGCGGGAGGGCGCCGCAGCCCTCGGCGCGACCCGGTGGGACGCCGTCCGCCGCATCGTGCTGCCGCAGGCGGCGCCAGGAATCCTCACCGGCGCGCTGCTGGCGCTGGGGCGGGCGGTGGGCGAGACCGCGGCGGTGCTCCTCACCGCGGGGACCGACCTCGCCCTGCCCCGGTCGCCGCTGGATCCGGGCCGGCCGATGGCCGTCCACCTTTACATCCTGGCGGGCGAGGGGCTCTCCGACGGCCGGGCCCATGCCACGGCGGTGGCCCTGGTGTGCGGCGTCCTGTTCGTCAACGCGCTGGCCCACATGCTGCTGGGCGGGAGGCGGGTGCCGTGATGCGGGAAGAAAAGGCGGCCAAGCTGGCCACCCGGGGACTCAGGGTCTACTACGGCGGGCGCGAGGCGCTGCGGGGCGTGAGCCTCGCCGTGCCGGACCGGTCGGTCACGGCCCTGATCGGGCCCTCGGGTTGCGGCAAGTCGACCTTCCTGCGGGCGCTGAACCGCATGCACGACCTGCGCCACGGCGTGCGGGTGGAGGGGCGGATCCTGCTGGACGGCCGACCGACCGACCGGCTGCCCCCCGAAGAGCTGCGCCGCCGGATCGGGATGCTGTTCCAGCGCCCGAACCCGTTCCCGATGTCGATCTTCCAGAACGTGGCGTTCGGGCCGGCCCTGCTTGGCGTGCAGGGCGAGGAGCTGGAGCACATCGTCCGTACGGCCCTGCAGCGGGCGGCGCTGTGGAACGAGGTGAAGGGCCGGCTCCACCAGCACGCAGGCGGGCTCTCGGGCGGGCAGCAGCAGCGGTTGTGTCTCGCCCGGGCGCTAGCCATGCGACCCGAGGTGTTGCTGCTGGACGAGCCCTGCTCGGCCCTGGACCCCGGCGCGACCGAGCAGATCGAACAGTTGATCGCCGAGCTCAGGGAAACGATGGCGATCGTGCTGGTCACGCATTCCCTGGGGCAAGCCCGGCGGCTGGCAGACCGGGTCGCGTTTTTCCAGGACGGGCGGCTCGTGGAAGAGGGGCCGGCGGATGAGATTCTGGAGCGGCCGCGGCTGTCCGAGACCCGGAGGTTTCTGGAGCGCGGCGATTGGCACGAGACTTGCAAAGGAAACCGGGGCTCGGGGGGCGAATAGCTTACAGCAGAGCAGCATGCTTGGGGGGTGTCGGCCATGCGTCTCGGTTTCGAGCTTCGAATGCAGCAGACCCAGCGCCTGGTGATGACACCCGAGCTTCGCCAGGCCATCATCGTGCTGCAGAAGCCGATCGCAGAGCTGGGCGAACTCATCGCCGGCGAGTTGCTGGAGAACCCCTGCCTCGAGGCCGAACCCCGGGAGCCCGGTCCCGAGGGCGCGCCCTCCGAAGTCGGCCGGCTGCTGGACTTCCTCGGCCGCGGAGATTCGTCCGGCGGCGGCACGCCGGCTGAGCGGGACGAGGAGACCTCGTTCGAGGCGTACACGCCCAAGATGCCCACGCTCGCCGAGTACCTGCAGAGCCAGCTCGGGCTGCTGCGGCTGGACCGGACGCAGGAGCGCATCGCCCGGTTCCTGGTCGGCTGCCTGGATGACCACGGCTACCTGACCGTCTCCCTGAGGGAGGCGGCCGGGGCTCTGGGAGTCACGGAGGAACAGGCGGAGGCCGCGCTGAAGGTCATCCAGTCGCTGGACCCGCCGGGCGTCGGCGCCCGGTCGCTGCAGGAGTGCCTGCTGATCCAGTGGGCCACGCTGGACGATCCTAACCCGCTGGTGCCGGAGCTGATCCGGAATCACCTCGAGGACCTGGCCGCCGGGCGCATCCCGCGCATCGCCGAGCGGCTGGGCGTGGACTGCGCGGAGGTGCAGGCGGCCGCGGACGCGATCCGCACCCTCGACCCCAAGCCCGGGCGGCGCTTCGCCGGTCCCGACGAGCCCCGCTACGTCGTGCCCGACGTGGTGGTGGAGCGCGTGGGCCAGGAGTACGTGGTGCTGGTCAACGAGGCGCCCCTTCCTCGGCTGTCGATATCGCCGCATTACCGCCGCCTGCTGGACACCGCCGACGGCAGGACCCGCCGCTACGTGGAGGACCGGATCCAGTCGGCGCTGTGGCTGATCAAGTCCATCGAGCAGCGGCGCCTGACGCTGCTCAAGGTGACCGAGGCGATCGTGCGGTTCCAGCGCGACTTCTTCGACCGCGGACCCAGGCACCTGCGCCCGCTCACGCTGAAGGAGGTGGCGCAGGTCGTGGGGGTGCACGAGTCGACCGTGAGCCGCGCGACCAGTGGCAAGTGGGCGCAGACGCCGCAGGGCACGTTTGAGCTGAAGTACTTCTTCTCCAGCGGCGTGGAGACCGGCCGCGGCGAGGGCGTTGCCGCCGAGGCGGTGAAGCGGCTGATCGCGGACCTGATCCGGCAGGAGGACCCGGCCCAGCCGCTCTCCGACCAGGCCCTGGCGGAGGCGCTCGCGGCGCAGGGGCTGAAGATCTCCCGCCGCACGGTCGCGAAGTACCGGGACGAGATGGGCCTGCCCAATTCCGGCCAGCGGCGCCGTTACGGATAGCGATGGAATCATGCGGACATATCTGAAGGGCTGCGCCACGGATGCGCAGCCCTGTTGCATGTTCAGCCCTGAATGTCGGCCTGCGGGCAGCGTTCCCGCAGGAGCGCCAGGAACCCGGGCCGGTCCTGCGGCGAGATGAGGGGCGCGAAGCCCTTGCCGGTTCGGATCTCCAGGCGGTTCATGGAAAGCGCCGGCGAGGTGAGGGGGCTTCGCGTCGGCCGCACGAACCGGATGCTGGCGAGCGGCACCCGCCAGGTGATGAAGGCCGACTGGATCACCAACTCCTTCTCGGTGACGGTGTACCCCGTCCTGAAGTAGATCCAGCCCATCAGGCCCTGGACAAGCGCGGCCGGCAGCACGCCGGTGAGGACCCAGACCCACCACGGGCTCGGGTCCAGGAACATCGCAATCAGCGTCGCCACCAGGACGGCGGGCACGAGCACCCAGGTGATCAGCGTGAAGGAAAGAGCCCGCTCAGACGGAAAGTAGCGCACCCGCGTTCCTCACTCCTCCTTCTCCAACCCCAGACTCACTCGGAACATCTCCTCCAGCACCCGGAGGAAAGCCTTGGCGGTGCCGCTCCAGATCTTGCCCCGCCTGTGAATGAGAATATTCTGCCTCTTTAGATTGGCGCTGTTGGCCAGGGATACGGCTACCACCTGGCTCAGCTCGATCTCCGCCTTCACCGTCGAATAGGGCAGCATGGTCAGCCCGAGGCCGCAGAGCACCATGCGCTTGGCGGCTTCAATCGAATCCAACTCCATTGTAATATGGGGGACGAACCCCTGCGAAGCCCACCACTGTTCCACCAGAGCCCAGTACCCGGAGGCCCGGTCGGTGGTGATGAACGACTCCTGCGTCAGCTCGTCCAGCGAGACCTCCTGCCGCCGGGCGACGGGGTGGTCCGGCGGGACGACCAGCAGGATGGGCTCCTCCGACAGCGGATACGAGATGATCTCCGCATGGCTGGGCAGCGGCGCATGCACCAGGCCGACCTGCACGGTGTCATCCAGCACGAGTTGCTGTACCTGGTTGGAGCGGCCGGTGTGCACCAGCACTTCCACCTGGGGGTGGGAGCGCTTGAAGCGCGTCAGGATGTCGGGAAGCAGGTACGCGGACGTGGTCAGGGCCGACCCCACCGAGAGCGTGCCCCCGCTGGCCGTCTGCAGGTCCAGCACCGCCTGGCGGGCCCGCTTGATGTCCTGCAGGACGCGCTCGGCGTGGGGCAGGAGCGCCCGGCCGGCATCGGTCAGCCGGACCCCCCGGGGCCGGCGTTCGAACAGCTGCTGTCCCAGCTCTTTCTCGAGGGCCTGAATCCGGGCGGTCACCGACGGCTGGGTGAGGAACAGCCGCTCGGCGGCCCGGTTGAAGCTGCCCGTCTTGGCTATCCACCAGAAGGCCTCCAGCCCCTGCACATCCATCCTTGCTCGCCCCCCGGCTGGCTTTGCCCTTCAAACTACTAATACCATACCATAAAAAGATTCTATATGGGTGCTAGATAAACCCTATCCGCGCGAATTGGGTTGCTTTCCCTGCTCCGGCCGAACCCGGCGCCGTCGTACATCGCCGCACCGTGCCAGACGAATACTATCCGGCGGAGAAGGGATTTTTCCAGTGACGTGGAAAATCTTTTGTTGAGGCGTTTAACAAAGTCAGGGGATCACTCTGCCCCACTGGGGCGCGAGACGAGAAAGGTGGAATCACAAGATGGCGCTGATGACCGTACGAGACATCGATGTTAAGGGCAAGCGCGTGTTCGTGCGAGTCGACTTCAACGTGCCTCTGGAGGATGGCCGCATCACCGACGACACCCGGATCCGAGCCGCCGTGCCCACCATCCGCTACCTGGTGGAGGAGGGGGCGGTCGCGGTGCTGGCCTCGCACCTGGGCCGGCCCAAGGGCAAGCGGAACGAGGCGTACTCCCTCGCCCCCTGTGCCCAGCGCCTGTCCGAGCTGCTGGGCCGGCAGGTGGTCATGGCCCCGGACTGCATCGGCGAGGAAGTGGAGCGGCTGGTCGCCTCGCAGCCGCCCGGCTCCGTGGTTCTCCTGGAGAACGTCCGCTTCTACGCGGAGGAAGAGAAGAACGACCCCGAGTTCGCCGCCAAGCTGGCGCGCCTGGGCGAGGTCTTCGTCAACGACGCCTTCGGCACCGCACACCGGGCGCACGCCTCGACCCGCGGCGTGGCGGACCACATGGCGGTCAGGGTGGCCGGCTTCCTGATGCAGAAGGAAGTCGACATCATGGGCAAGGCGCTGTCTGACCCCGACCGGCCGTTCGTGGCCATCATCGGCGGCGCCAAGGTCTCTGATAAGATTATGGTCATCGAGAACCTGCTGACCAAGGTCGACAAGCTGATCATCGGTGGCGGCATGGCCAACACGTTCCTGCGGGCCAAGGGCTTCGCGACCGGCAAGTCGCTGGTCGAGGAGGACCGGGTCGAGGTCGCGAAGGCGCTGCTGGCCAAGGGCGGCGACAAGATCCTCCTGCCCTCCGACCTCGTCGTCGCGTCGGAGTTCAAGGCCGACGCCGAGCAACAGGTGGTCCCGGCCGACGCCATCCCCGAGGGCTGGATGGCCCTGGACATCGGGCCGGAAAGCGCCCGTGCCTTTGCCGCCGTCGTCCGTGAAGCCCGCACCGTCGTCTGGAACGGCCCGATGGGCGTGTTCGAGATGGAGCCCTTCGCGCGGGGCACCTTCGCCGTCGCCCAGGCGATGGCCGACTGCGAGGGCGTGACGATCGTGGGCGGCGGCGACTCCGTGGCCGCGGTCGAGGCGGCGGGCCTGGCCGACCGGATGACCCACGTGTCCACCGGCGGTGGCGCATCGCTGGAGTTCCTGGAAGGGAAGGAGCTTCCCGGCGTCGCCTGTCTGGCTGTGAAGGCGTAATGAACCTGCTGGGGAGGATTTTCGGGCGCCGGACGCCGGAGTCCCCGGCTGAGGCGTGGCTGCGCCGGCGGGCGCAGGCGGAGCCGGCCGAGGTGGTGGAGGAGCACTTCCGGGCGGTCGTCGCGCACGACCTGGAGTGGATTCTCGCGACCCTGA
>ENA-UPSB01002719-UPSB01002719.1-bioreactor-metagenome-genome-assembly--contig:-NODE-2719-length-15605-cov-7.631061_pt1 | contig 15605 bp, 14 predicted proteins | sample MGYA00238182_ERZ773286 | MGnify/ENA primary metagenome ERZ773286 (study PRJEB29026, sample SAMN07631240) | bioreactor metagenome | isolation source: Switchgrass digestor | place: USA: Dartmouth... | reverse complement strand
AACTGCCGCCGTCGTCCGCCACGGTGACTATGGCGGTCAAGTCGCACCGGTGGTACTTGAGGCCTCGCAGCACGCTTGCCAGGCCCGTCCCTCCGCCGATCGCAACGATTTTCGGTCCCATGTGGTCGCTCACTTGTCCACGCCTCCGGATTCACCGCGATCCATGTCCCTGTGTTCCATAATTACAGTATGATCCCGAGCCTCCAGATGAGTCTTGAGAGCCTCGCCTATGACGACAGACCGGTGCCTGCCGCCGGTGCAACCTATCGCGATGTTGAGATGAGTCTTGCCCTCATCAATGTATTTGGGTAACAGAAAATCGATGAACTTCTTCAGATGGGTAAAGAAGCTATGGGTGACCGGAGAATCCATGATGTAATCCACGACCTGCGGGTCTTTACCGGAGAGCGGCCTGAGCTCCTCCACGTAATGCGGGTTCGGCAGAAACCGTACGTCGAACACCAAATCGGCGTCCAGAGGAAGCCCGTGCTTGAACCCAAAAGTCACGATGGTTATCAACAGCTTCTGGCTCTTGACTCCCCGTGAGAAAACCTCTATGAGCTGCTTTCGGAATTCGGCGGGCGTGAGGTCCGAGGTATCCATTATTATGTTGGCGGCCGCTTTTACGTCCGAGAGAATTTCCCGTTCGTTCCTCAATCCCTCGAGTATGCTTCCCTGGGGCGATAGGGGGTGGCGCCGCCTGGTCTCCTTAAAGCGCCTGATCAGGACATCGTCGTCGGCCTCAAGGTACAGGACAGTAGGTTTCACGCCCTTTTCTTTCAGGAGTCTTAGAGCTTCCCAGAGATCCGAGAAGAACTCGCCGCCTCGGATATCCACCACCATGGCGATGCGCATGTCTTCCCGGGCTTTGCTGTACAGGTCTATGAAGGTGGGGATCAGGGAAGGGGGGAGATTGTCGACGCAAAAATAGCCGAGGTCCTCCAAGGTCCTTAGGGCTTGGGATCTGCCGGCGCCTGAAAGGCCGGTAATGATCACGATGTTATGGTTCTGTGCCCGCTTGTCCGACCTGGACCCGTTCTCTCTCACAGGTTTCTCCCACTTTCCCTTCTCCCGAACCGCTATGCGCTCTTAATACCCGCCGGGAGTAAGCCCCATCTCCCGCCAGAGGTCTTCCTGAAGCGACGGTTTGACCAAGAACCCTAGATCTGCGCCGTTTTGCCACGCGGTGTACATGCTTTGGCCGCGGAAAAGCCCCAGTTTCGGGTAGTCGGTCGGCTTTATGAGCCTTGGCTTCGGGTGTGACTCGTAGCTTTCATTCGGCATGAATATGCTCTGCCCTTTGTATTCGACATCGTAGTAGGCCACACCTTTCCGCAGCCTGATGGGCTCATAGGAGGAACTGAAGTCCCTGCAGATCCAGTTGGCCATGACTAAGTACCCGTCGGCCGGGTTCACTGTGACGTGACCGTAGAAGGGCGGAATCAGGAGAATATCGCCGGCCTCAAACTCCGCGACCGCGAAGTCCTCGACTTGCCCTGTGACTTCTCCGCCGCGCTGCAGCAGGAAGTGGGCTTTTCCGTGAAGCACCTGGTAGACTTCAGGGTAACTCCAGGGCTGTCCAGGGACTCTAGGATGATAGTGTCCGACGGTCTTTACATATTCCGAACCGATGGTCCCCGGTGACAGGACCGTCAAGTCAAAGCGCAGAGACGAATCGGCTATCGCTCTCTGGTCTTTTGCCAACCCCGCGCCTCTGTACATCCAATAGAGGATTTCGGGTCCGTCTTCATCCGGATACAGCAGCACCGAAGACGCGTCTTTCAGCTTCCGGACGTCAGGTTCCACCTGTACGGCTCCTTCGCCGAACGAAAGCCGGCCCTTGTCATCCATAAACACCGGAAAGCCTGCCAGTTTGGTAAGATCAAGCAAGCCCTCGCCCAATATGTTCACCTTGCCTTCGAAGTGTTGTCTTTACCTGCTTACTCTACCCTTTAGGACTCCTTGGTTTGCAGATGAGTTCCAGAATCTCTGTCTCAAAGAACGTCTTGGCGTGGGACGGACGGATTACAATGGCCGTGTCGGCCCCTCCGCCTGTGCCGCCTACCGCGATAACCGGCTTGCCGTAGGGAATCAGGCCCGAGTCCAAGGCCATGACGGATATCTCCACTCCGACTTTTACGCCCTGCGAGAGCATCCTGAGGGCGTTGGCAATCAGGTAACCGGGGTATAGCCCTCCGAACTGGTTTGTGACGGCCCGCTCAATGCCGCCCATGAGGTGAGTGGTGGTGAGGAGTTCCACGCCCTGAGCTTTGAGTTCTTGGCGGGTTTCCTGGCTCATCTCGTCTCCGCCCGGCTCTCTGAAGCCTATGTGATGTGTGACGCACACCAGTTTAGGGGCCTTCCCCACGAAGTGGCGGGCAGTGAAGCCTGTGTTGGACGCCACTACGAAGTACTCGATGCCTAGCTCCGCGCCTCTCTGAAGGGCCAGTCTCGCCGTCTCTTCAGTGCACTCCCGGCCTTTTTTGTCAAAGTATACTGTCATATCGCTCCCTCCATCAGAAAGAATGCGTGTCCAGTGATGTTCAACACCGGATAGCCCACGTCCTTCACCTATTGTGCCCCTTTCCAAGTAGAGGAAGGCGCGAGGGCTCCAAGTCTTGCAGGTTTCCAGAGGGGCAGATCGAATGGTATTCTATAAGCGCGTGAAAGGACGTGGTAAGCAGTTGCTTTTGAGTGAGCTTCGATACCTGACGTGGCAGGATATTCTGCTTTCGGTAGTGGATATCGCGATAGTCGCGTATCTGTTTTACCGCGTCTTTGTGCTCATTAGAGGGACACGCGCCGTGCAGCTCATGAAAGGTATAGCTGTGCTGTTCGTCCTGGTCGCCGTTACACGGTACATGCGGCTGTATACGCTTAACTGGCTTCTCGAGTGGGTGCGCGACTCCCTTTGGGTGGCTCTTCCCATCGTCTTTCAGCCTGAGCTTCGCAGGGCGCTCGAGCAGATGGGGCGAGGCAGCCTATTTGCCCGTTCCGTGCTTGGCGGGGGCAGCATGACTTCTGAGCGGATCGTTGACGAGATAGTGGACGCGGCCGCGGCCCTTTCGGCTTCTCGCACGGGAGCGCTTATGGTCATAACCCGTGAAGCGGGCCTTCAGGAGTATATTGAGGACGCCCAGAGGTTGGACGCGTTGGTTACCTCGGAACTCCTACAGAACATATTCGTCAAAAACACTCCCCTGCACGATGGGGCGGTTGTGATCAAAGGGGATCGCATAGCGGCCGCCGCTTGCTTCTTGCCGTCCACAGAGGAGGCCGTGGCCGTTGAACTGGGTTCAAGGCACAGGGCCGCTCTGGGTATCACTCAAGTTTCAGACGCCATCGCGGTTGTAGTTTCCGAGGAGACAGGGACTGTGTCTCTGGCCGTTGGCGGACGCCTCTTCAGAGGGTTGGACAAGAGAACGCTTAAAGAGAAGATGATGGGATTGTTGGAGACCCACTTATCCATCCCCAACATCCTTAACCGGGGGTCGGCTAGATGATCGAGAAGATCATGCACAGGGACTTGCTGGTCAAGTGCGCGGCGGTCGTGCTAGCTATCATAGTGTGGTTTGGGGTTTGGAACGAAAAGGACCTTGTGCAAACGAGAGTGTTTAACTTGGACTTGGTCGTAAAGGCTCCCCCGGGCAAGGTAATCATCAGCTCCACTCCAGCGAAAGTGGCGGTTACCGTCAAGGGTCGTGAATTCTCCCTTAACCGGCTTGGCGATGGACAAGTTAAGATAGAGCCAGACCTGTCCAACGCGCCCGACGGGGTGTCTGTGATACCCATTGAGTTCAATCCCCCGTACTCGAATCTTACAGTCCTGGATATAAGCCCGCAGAACCTCACTGTGGACCTGGACACTCTCCACTCAAAAGAGGTTCAAGTAGGAGTCGTCGCCCGCGGCAAGCCAAACGACGACTTCGAGGCGGGCCAGCCCCGGGTAGAAAAGGCCTCGGTAAAAGTGTCCGGCGCCAAGAGGTTTGTGGACAAAGTCCAGTTCGTGTCGGGCGAGATAGATATAAGCGGGGCTTCGTCTGAAGTCAGGGCGGAAGTCACCTTGATCGCTAAGGACGCTCAAGGGGCGGACGTCACGGGTGTCCAAGTGGAGCCGGCTTCAGTCGATGTAGTAGTGCCCCTTACACCCCTGCCTCCGTCCAAGACGGTGCCCGTGAAGAGCAGCATTACCGGCACCCCCAAGAAAGGCTATCGAGTAGACAGGGTGACGGTCACGCCGAGCAGCGTGAAGTTTAGAGCGACGGGAGAAGTCGCCGCCGGGATCGACAGCATAGCTTTGGCCAGGACCGTTGACGTTTCGGGCAGGGACGCGACATTTACCCAGGTCGTTCCTCTCCAGATCCCTCCCAATGTGATATACGAAGACGCCACTCAAGTCAGCGTCAGAGTGGAGATAGTTCCCGATTTCGTGGAAAAGACATTTGAGATTCCGGTCCAACCGAGGAACGTGGGAGTGCAGCTAAGGTGGGATATCAACCCGGTTACCGTCAAGGTCACTCTGCGAGGCCGGAGCGACGTTATGGAAGCAATCAAGGAATCTGATATCGAAGCATATGTAGACGCTGAGGGGCTTTCCGAAGGTTCGCATAACCCGGTGGTCGCGCCGGTTTTCCCGGCGGGGGTTGAGCTTGTCGAGATAACCCCCAACCACGTGTCTCTCGTGCTCGAGAAAAGATAACTTCCCAAAGGAGCTGCGACATGAATCTTTTTGGGACTGACGGAATCCGCGGAGTGGCCAATTCTGAGCTGGACTGGAAAAAAGCGTTTGGTCTGGGCCGCGCCATCGGCCTATACCTCACCCCCGGAAAAGACATCGCCGTAGGCAAAGACACCCGCGTTTCAGGCGACATGCTTGAGGCGGCGCTGGTGGCCGGCCTGACGTCGTCGGGACGCAACGCCGTACGGCTCGGAGTCGTTACTACCCCCGGGTTATCCTACATCGTAAAACACGCATGCTTGGGTGGCGGGGTCATGATTTCGGCCTCCCACAATCCCTTCGAATACAACGGGCTCAAAGTCTTCGGGCCCGACGGCACAAAAGTGCCTGATGAGATGGAAGAGGTGTTCTCGGCGTTTATCTGCGAGAACCCGGACGGAGGGGACTATCCGACCGGCCGCGCCATCGGGCGGGTTTTTTCGGGAGAGGGGCTGGTGGACGATTATGTCAACTTCCTCGTCCGCGTTCCCGGCAAGTCCCTGTCAGGTATGCGCATTGCGATAGATGCGGCTAACGGGTCCACCTCGGCCATAGCGGGCAGAGTGTGGGAAGGCGTGGGCGCTAAGGTACAGGTGATCTGCGCCTCTCCGGATGGGTATAACATCAACGACCGCTGCGGGTCCACCCACATAGAGTCTTTGAGGGCGTTCGTAAAGGAGTCGCGTGTGGATGCCGGGTTTGCCTACGACGGTGACGGAGACCGGTGCATCGCCACCGATGAGAACGGCGAAGAGATGAACGGCGACCACATGATGGCGGTCCTCGCGGACAGCATGGCTTCCCGAGGGGTGTTGAAGGGGAACGTTGTGGTCGGAACCGTGATGTCAAACTTCGGGTTGGAGGCTTTCCTGGGAGAGCGCGGCATCAGTCTGATGCGGACGCAAGTGGGAGACCGGTTCGTTCTTGAGGCTATGCGTAAAGGAGGCTACAGCCTCGGCGGGGAACAGTCCGGCCACATCATCTTGCGGGACATTCTCGAAACCGGAGACGGCATCCTTACGTCACTTATGGTAGCGGCTGTGGCGGCCGATACGGGGTCCGCGATGTCGAGCCTGAGGTCAATGATGCAAGATCTGCCGCAGGTCCTCGTCAACGTGAAGACGGCCAACCCGAAAAAGGTGGTGGCCAAGGAGGCCGTCAAGCGCGCCGTCGAGAAGGCCCAGGCCGATCTGGCGGGCAGCGGGCGCGTGTTGGTGAGGGCGTCGGGCACGGAGCCCCTCGTCCGTATAATGGTTGAGTCCCGAGATTCCGAACGGGTGGCCCGCTGCATACAGTATCTTGAGGAGGTGATACAGAGGGAGACCGAGGGATAGGGGGAAGAGAACGTACTAGCGCCTGGACTCGCTTGCTTTGGGGCGGCGAGTTGACGAGGGTGGGGTTAATCGAAAGATTCGGCGGATGCCCCACGGTTGGTCACGACCGATAGAGGTCCGGCAAAGCCTCCGGGCGACCGGAGAAACAATACGGACCGGGTGATTGGACGCCGCTTGCGCCCGCGACGGCGTATTGGATCGGCTCGTCCACATGCCATCTTGTTTCTCCCTCTTATGCCGCGTGTTTTCCCTCCATAGTGGTTGAACAGTCGGACTGCTGTATTGCTGAGTTGCGGAATTGCCGAATTGGTTGAACTGCCGAACGGCTGAACTGCTGAACTGCTCGACCGTTGAACTGTTCGATTGCTGAACCGTCGCATGGGCTCATGTTCTTCGCTTTTTTGCCCGGGGCTTCCTTTTTGAGTAAGCGCTTCCGGTAGAATCCATCGGGTTAGGTTGAGTCCATGCCTTCGTGGAGCAGTCTCCAGTTGCGCCATCCAAACCAAATGGGGGAGTGAAAACCGTGTGCGGTATAGTCGGATACGTTGGACAGAAACAGGCAGCGCGGATACTGTGGGATTCTCTATCCAGGCTTGAGTATAGAGGCTACGATTCGGCCGGCATCGCAGTTCTGAACGGCGCCGGTGTGGCGACGATTAAGTGCAAAGGACGACTGAAGGACCTCAGAGAGCGGCTTTCTGAGCTGCCGCCTGCCACCCAAGGGATTGGACACACCCGTTGGGCAACCCACGGCGTCCCGAGCGATACCAATTCTCACCCTCATCACGACTGCTCAGGGGACATCGTTCTCGTCCACAACGGGATTATCGAAAACCACCGGGAACTCAGGGAAGAGCTTGCCCGACGCGGGCACAACATCACTTCCCAGACAGATACCGAGTTGGTCGCCCATCTTCTTGAGGAGAACTACCGGGGGGACCTGCTGCAGGCCATGATGGACACTGTCCCCTGCCTGGAAGGTTCTATGGCGTTGGTCGCCTTGCATGAGAGCGAGCCGGGGAAGATCGTTGCGTACAGGGAGAAGAGCCCCCTCATCCTTGGATTGGGTGAAGGCGAGAACTACATCGCGTCAGACATCCCCGCCATCCTTCCCTACACCAAGAAGGCGGTTGTGATGGGCGACGGGGAGTTCGCACGGGTCAGCAGAGATGCGGTGGAGGTCTTTGGGCCGGACAGGAAGCCGGTAAGCCGGGAGCCAGTGATGGTTGATCTGAAACCGGAGGCCGCCGAGAAGGCCGGATTTGACCACTTCATGATTAAGGAGATCTACGAACAGCCGGAAGCGCTCTCCCGTGCCATATCGGGGAGGGTGCGCGGCAGCTCGGTAGTGTTGGAGCCGGGCGAGTACGGGTTGACCGATGACCAGGCTGCCGGGATCTCCCGGATCTACCTCTTGGCGTGCGGCACCGCCTATCACGCTTGCCTGGCCGGGAAAACAATGTTTGAGAGATTCGCAGGCGTTCCCACAGAGGCCGTCTTGGCGTCCGAGTTCAGGTATCAGGACCCTCTTGTGGACCCGAGCGTCCTCTGCATCGGCGTCAGCCAGTCCGGGGAGACCGCCGACACTCTGGCCGCTACGAGGGAAGCCCGGAGTAGAGGCGCGATGAGGATTATGTCGGTCGTTAATTCGGCTTTGAGCACGCTCGCCATTGAAGCGGACGACGTGTTGTACCAGCGGGCGGGTCCGGAGATCGCGGTCGCGTCCACCAAAGCATACACCACGCAGGTCGTGTCGTTGGCCCTGTTGGCGGTGAGATTGGCGGTCGCCCGCGGCAGGATGACTCCTCATGAAGCAGCGGCGTTCACGCGCGAACTGAAGGAACTGCCGGCTAAGGCTCAGACGGCCCTCAAACTGGCGGGAGAGATTAAGGAACTGGCCAAGAAGGTCGCTTTGAAGGAAGACGTATTCTTCATAGGACGGGGCGCCGATTATCTGGCGGCGATGGAAGGGCAACTGAAACTAAAGGAAATCTCGTATATCCACGCCGAGGCTTACGCGGCCGGAGAGCTGAAGCACGGGACGCTGGCGTTGATTGAGGACGGGGTGCCGGTCATCGCCCTGATGAACGACCCGTCTTTGGCGCCTAAGACCGCGTCAAACGTGATGGAGGTAAAGGCCAGGGGTGGGTGGATCATAGCCGTTGGGACGGAGGAGTGCCTAAACAAGCTGGAACTGGATGGAGATGACGTCCGGCTTGTCGTCCCCGCGACCCATCCGCTGTTGTCGCCGGTTACGTCTGTGATAGCCATGCAGCTGCTGTCCTACTACGCGGCTCTGGAGAAGGGCGCCGACGTGGATAAGCCGAGGAACCTGGCCAAGAGCGTGACGGTGGAGTAGGGTTGGGGCGCTGGCGTTGTTCACCTAGACCCCTGGCGGCTCCCAGTTGTAGAAGATTGTCCTCTTCCGGTTGCTGCCGGGCGCCCTGATCGTTGAACACTGCCAGCGCCTCATCGTCCGAGATGTCGCCTCCCGTGAACACATGGGACCCGAGTTCCCCTGAAGTCTTAGTTTTCTCCGCTGAAGTACATCTGAAGGACCAACGTACGAGGCACCTCTGCCTCCTGAAGGACAATTCTGAGAACCGTGGAATCGGTACGTAAGAGCGTCCGTAGTACCAACGAGGGTGCCTAACCAAACGAGAAGTACAAAAAGTGACAAGCGAACTACCAAGAATAAGGTAGCTGCCAACAGGGGGATGAACAGTGATACTCAACGACCGGCAGATTGACAAACTTGCCCGCGACGGCATGATTGAGCCCTATGTGGATCACTTGGTACGCGAGGAAGACGGCCACAAGGTTATCTCATACGGCCTCAGCAGTTTCGGCTACGACCTTAGGATCTCAAACGAGTTCTACATCTTCTCGAACGTCTGCGGTAGCGCCGTCGTTGATCCGAAAGCCTTTCCTGAGGAAGCCATGGTCCAACGGGTCGTCAGGCCTCATGAAGCCATCATAGTACCGCCCAATACTTACGTCCTCGGCAAGTCCGTGGAGTACGTGCGCGTCCCGGACGACGTGATGACTGTCTGCATCGGAAAATCGACATATGCCCGCTGCGGGATTATCGTCAACGTCACCCCTCTTGAGGCAGGGTGGGAAGGGCAGGTAACGATAGAGATCAGCAACTCAACTCCGCTGCCTGCTAAGGTCTACGCTTGTGAGGGGATCCTTCAGGTGCTTTTCTTCAAGGGCGAGCGGCCCGCTGTAACGTACGCGGACAGGAGAGGCAAGTATCAAGGGACGAAGGGCGTAGTGTTCTCAAGGATCTAGCCTGGTATCGAGGTTTTTCTCACTCCCGGTCCCAATCACGTCCTTCCGCTACTTTTTGTCCTAGTCGTTCAAGCATCTTGATGTACGGGCCATCCGGATCAAACGTGCGGCGGGGAATATCTTCGGGGATTGTCTCAAGCATCTTGCGCAGTGTTAGGTCGTGTTTAGTTACTTGCGATAACCGGATGCCATTTTCTTTGCAGAGCTCGGCCTTAAGCCTGTCCCTCCGGTACCTTTCGATGAACTCCTGGTGTCCTTTGTAGTGTTCAGTAGGTCCAAAGTGCTGGTCCCCCTGATACTCCTCAGCCCAGTTGTGATCCGGCACCCATATGTCGAGCTCTAGGTTCTGTCCTGTGGCTTTGTTTTGGAGTACCGGAGGGCGCACGTTGAACAGGATCCGGACGCTCGGAGCAAGTATCCAGGCCACGAACCATTGTGCCGTCGCCTCGCCTTGGTAAGGCTTCAACTCAATCTGTTCACGGGTCTCAGCAGCCAATTTTGCCTCAACTTCTTTCGGTACGATAGCGACAGGCCGCCGGGCGTTTCTTGCGCCTTCGATCCGCATCCATCCGAGTTTCTCGAGTTCTTTGCAGTGTTTGGCAACGGAGTGGCTCTCCATCCCCAGTCTGGAGGCGAGCGATTTCAGGGTAAGCGGCTGCTCCATCATCGTCGCTGTATAAACTGTCTTTGAGGTAGGGGTGAGTCCGTCTGTCTTCGTCAACTCTTCTATGATCCTGAAAAACAGAAACGCTTGATGCGACGGTGATCCCTCCTGACTGATGGGCTTCCCTGCCTGATTTTACCAAATTGCTACGGGGAATACCAGAATCTGACAGGATTTCTCGAGGGCCCGGAGGAGGCGTCGGGGCGATACGTTGTGAGTTTGCTACTGAAACAGGGGGTTGTAGCATAACTACAACTGGGCGGCGGCAGTAGTTGGATTCTTACTATTGGGCCGACGAAGTTGCAGGAAATCTACCACTCGATCGCGGGAGTGGTAGGATTATTGCTACTGGACCGAGCAGGTCGTAGGAAAACTACAACTCGGTGTTGGCAGTGGTTGGATTCTTACAACTTGACCGGGGGAGTTGCAGAAAATCTGCCACTCGCTCGCGGGAGTTGTAGGAGCTTTGCTACTGGACCGAGGAGGTCGTAAGAAAACTACAACCTGGCGCCACCAGTGGTTGAATTCCTACTACTTGGGCCGGGGAGTTGCAGGAATTCTACTACTCGCTTGTGGGAGTGGTAGGATTTTTGCTGCTGAATCGAGGAGGTTGTAGGAAAACTACAACCGGGTGCCGCCAGTAGTAGGAAAGCTACAACCCGACCCCGGCAGTAGTACGATTCTTCCAACTGGGCGGTAGGTAGCGAAGTAGCAGGAAGTTGCCACTTCTTCGCGCCAGCAACTGATGCAAGAACCCATTGACGGCTGACCCGCAAAAGTGATAACCTCCATTGCAGCCATTACAACTGAATAATGAACTGGACCTTATCCAGAGCAGGCGAGGGACTGGCCTAATGACCCTGCGGCAACCGGCAACACTGCGCGGTGCTAATTCCAGCAGAATCGCGAAAGCGAATCTGGCAGATAAGGAGATTGAGACGCCTCCCTAACTGTCAGGGAGGCGTTTTTGTAGGTTCGGGGGGTGTCACCCATGATTGAGGTACGGAATCTTTCAGTGACCTTTCCTTCGCCTTCGGGCGAAGTGGAGGCTCTTTGCGATGTTTCCTTAACGATATCTGACGGGGAGATCGTGGCCATATGCGGTCCTTCCGGGGCGGGTAAGACCACACTGTTGCGGTGCCTGTCAATGCTGCAGCCGCCCAGTTCCGGGCGAATACTGGTGGACGGGGAAGATGTGTCATCCCGTTCAGCGGGCGATCTCAGTCAGGCACGCCGGAAGATCGGTATGGTCTTTCAGGGGTTTAACCTTCTCCGGTCTCGAACCGCCTTGCAGAATGTGATGCTCCCTCTTGAGATCCGTAAGGTCCCTCGCAAGGAGGCAATCCAAAAAGCAGAGGAATACTTGGAACTTGTCCATATGAGCCACAGGCGAGACTTCTACCCGGAGGACCTCTCAGGAGGAGAGAAGCAGCGGGTATCTATCGCCAGGGCTTTGGTAACCGAGCCTCGCGTGCTGATTCTGGATGAGCCCACCTCAGCGCTCGACCCCGAGACCGCTGCTTCGATAGTCCAATCACTCAAGGAAATCAACCGTGCCAGGAACATCACGATACTGGTAGTCACCCATCAGATAGACGTGCTTGCTCCTATCTGTGACCGGATTACGTACCTCCGGAACGGAAGGCTGACAGAGGGAACGGAGAAGCCTGAGGTAGGTTTCGGCAAGACGGCGTCCTCCGCGCCATCCGCGACTACGGTAGCTGTGGGGGGCGATGCCTGATGGCTTGGTTCGAATCGTTGCTCACAGGTAGAACTGGCGCGCTGCTTCTTGACGCCACCCTTGAGACTCTCGGCATGGTGCTGGTGTCCCTCGTGGGAGCGGAGGTGTTTGGGCTAGTCTTGGGGACCGGGCTTATCCTCTGGCAGCCGGGAGGGCTCAAGGAGAACAAGCCTCTCTATGCGGTACTTAGCTGGGTCGTGAACATCGGCCGATCGATTCCGTTCGTGATTCTGATGGTTTCGATCATGCCTTTTACCAAGCTCATTACCGGTACATCCATCGGCACCGTCGCGGCTATCGTGCCGCTTACTGTTTCCGCGATACCGTTCGTCGCCCGGCTTACCGAGACTGCCATGCATGGCGTGGAAATTGGCGTTATTGAGGCCTGCGTCTCGATGGGCGCCTCTTGGCAGCAGATTGTTCGATACGTTCTTGTGCCCGAATCGCTTCCGGCGTTGATAGCGGGCGCGGCTAATACGGGGATCAGCCTGATAGGATATTCAACCATGGCTGGCGCTATAGGAGGGGGTGGTCTTGGGGATCTTGCCATCAGGTACGGATATCAGCGCTGGCAACCCGACGTGATGCTGGCTTCTGTGGTGATTCTGGTTGGCATGGTCCAGGGCATGCAATTTGTCGGTGACCGTTTGGCGGCCAGATACCGGCGTCATTGAGTAGGCAGTCGTGGACAACATCGACAGCATAGACAACACCGGCAACACCGACAGCAGCGACAGCAGTGACGCCTTCATCGCACCTTAGCAAGCCAACACACGTCTTAATAATTGGAGGAGAGACCAGTTGAGAACAGCGATTACCGGAAGAACACGTTTGATCTTGGTACTAGGGCTCGTCGCTTTGCTTCTTCTTGGCGCGGCGCTTAGCGGATGCAAGAAGAGCAGCCCGATCAAGATTGGAGCCACGTCGGTTCCCCATGCCGAAATCCTTGAGTTCGTGAAGCCCATACTGGAAGAGGAAGGCATCCAAATCGAAATCGTTGAGTTCAGCGACTATGTGCAGCCGAACCTTCAATTGGCTGACGGTCAGCTGGCGGCTAACTTCTTCCAGCACATTCCCTACTTTGAGAGCTTCATAGCCGAACGGAACCTTGACCTCATTTGGACGGCCAAGGTCCACATCGAACCTATGGGGGTTTATCCCGGCAAGACCAAGACCCTGGAGGACCTTGGTGATGGGGACCAGATCGGCATCCCCAATGACGTCACCAACGCGGGACGGGCCCTTGCTCTATTAGAGAAAGCCGGGCTCATCAAGCTGGCTGATGGGGTCGGAGTCAACGGTACGGTCTTGGATATTGTGGAGAATCCGAGAAACCTTAAGATCGTCGAACTCAGCGCCGAGCTGCTTCCACGTTCGTTGGAGGATCTGGACGCGGCCGTCATCAACGGCAACTTCGCGATCCAAGCCGGATTCTCGCCCCTAGAAGATGCTTTGTTCCTCGAGGACGGGGACTCTCCGTACGCCAACATTTTCGCCATCCGGAAAAAAGACAAGGATGACCCGGCTCTGAAGAGGATTGCTGAGGTCCTTACGAGTTCTGAGGTCAAGGAGTTCATCCTGAACAAGTACGAAGGCGGAGTAATTCCCGCGTTTTAAGGTCGGACGGACGGAAACCGTTCCGCGTCCGGGTTTGAACACGTTTCACAATGATGGCCGGGGGGAACCCCGGCCATCCGCATAACAGAGGCCTACATACGATTTAACTCGCACCGGGTTGAACTCAAGCTTGGCTGGTTTCAAACATGGTTGCGTTTCACACACTGCCGGTCGCCCGTCGACTCAGCAATGCCTACACCTTCGCGCACGGGAGTATGTCGGGGATGTCAAGAACCTCATCTTCGCCGGCACCGTACCGAATCACCAAGCCCAGCTTAACCAAGAGTCCCACGACTCCTTGGACCGTCTTCTCGTACTCCACGCCATACACTTTCTTAAACCGGTGTTCCACCTCCACTATAGCCAGCTGTTCACGCAACGACGGACGGTAATTCTTAGACTGTTGCCAAAGGATCTCGATATGATCCCACATTTCTTTTCCCTTGAGCCCGATTGCCGAGACTGTCGCAACAATCAGCAGCATGCACCCTGCTTCGGCAGGGAGACATCGAGTCCAGCCGCGGGCAACCACCTGGGTCATGAGGGTATTTGTGAAAGCCGCCGCCGGATCCACTTGGCAGCTCGTCCGAAAACTCAGGCCGAACACCTCCAGAAACTGTCAGATTATGGGAGTTCATTCGACGCGTGGCGCCCAAGTCCTGCCACGGATGACACAATATGGGAGCACATAGAAAGAAGGCATAGACGCGTTCGCTTCCCAAGATTTAGACTTAAAAGAGCATATGTTTCCGAAGGTCACAGTTTGGGTCGCAAGTTGGAGAGGAAGAAATCAAAGGAATTCTCGGATGGAAGGGATGCTAGCAGATGGGAGCGCGCGCTAAGACAACCGGAGTGCCTTTCACCAAACTCCAAGGCCTAGGGAATGACTATCTGTACATAGACCGTTTCTCCTATACGACCGAGCACGATTGGAACGCTTTGGCCAGGCAGATGGCGGAGAGGCATTTCGGGGCGGGTTCGGATGGGCTCATCCTCGTTGAACCCTCAGACAAAGCCGATTTCCGCATGCGGATGTTCAACTCCAATGGAGCCGAAGGCGACATGTGCGGCAACGGTCTCAGGTGTTTCGCGAGATACGTCTACGACAAGGGACTCACCCGCAAGACCGAGTTTGAGGTGGAGACCCGCGCGGGCATAATGCGCCCTCGCGTGAACCTCAAAGACGGCGTAATCGAGTCTATATCGGCCGATATGGGTGTGCCTCTTTTCAAGAGGTCCGAAGTGCCTCTGGCCGAGTTGGAAGGGCCTGAGCCGGTGCTGGATTTGCGGGTTGAATCCGGTGGCCAGGTGTTCACCGGAACGGCGCTGTTCCTTGGTAACCCGCACTTTGTCATTTTCGTGGATGATGTGGCGGCCGTGGAGTTGGAGAAAGTGGGACCCGGCTTGGAGTCGCACCCCATCTTTCCCAGAAAGGCAAACATCGAGTTCATCACCGTAAAGAGCCCAACCGAGCTTGACATGCGTGTTTGGGAGCGCGGCTCGGGCATCACCTTGGCTTGCGGCACGGGAGCGTGCGCTTCTGTAGTCGCGGCGATCCTACACGGGAAGGCGGCCCGGGGAACCGAGGTTACCGTCAACCTGCCGGGCGGTCCTTTGCGGGTTGAGTGGCGCCTTGACGGCCGCGTTTGGCAGACCGGTCCCGCCGTCGAGGTATATAGCGGGGTATTCCTCCTTCAGGAGTGATCCGCGCGAACGGCTTGCGGACAGGCAAGAACACAGAATCAGAGGAGGGGGCCGTTGGTGGCCCCCTCCTTAATTAGTTCCGACTTCCGCCTTTAGCTCCGGCTTCCGCCGTCACTTCGGGCTACGCCGCGATTCCTACGAGAGGAATCCCGCGTGCTTTCCGATTATCTCCATAAGAGCCACGAGGCCCTTCACAGCCAACCGCATCTTCTCGGGGATGAGGTTGCCGTCGTCGTCGCAGGTGCCCTGGCCCGGCGAGATGAAGATGTTGCCGTCGTAGGCGATGGTCGCGATGAGCCCCATCTGGGCGAGACCGACCTGCAGCAGGTGAGAACCGGCATACATGTCTTCGATACTGAAGATCGGGAAGCCCATGCCCTCTTTCCACGTGTCTTCGTAGTTGACCTCGACGGTCATGCTGTTGTAGGACTTGGAGATCTTGAGACCCTTCTGGAGCTTGGGATGGGCCGCCTTGAACTCCGAAGTCACGATCTCGTACAGCTCGTCGACTTGCGAGGTGTAGAAGCCAGGATT
>ENA-UPSB01002717-UPSB01002717.1-bioreactor-metagenome-genome-assembly--contig:-NODE-2717-length-15620-cov-55.768391_pt1 | contig 15620 bp, 11 predicted proteins | sample MGYA00238182_ERZ773286 | MGnify/ENA primary metagenome ERZ773286 (study PRJEB29026, sample SAMN07631240) | bioreactor metagenome | isolation source: Switchgrass digestor | place: USA: Dartmouth... | reverse complement strand
TGGGTCAATTCCTTTTCGTTGCTCCTGGGTCAATTATACACCGGCGGTGACATTTATACATTTTTTCTTTATTCGTTTGTACGAAATTTAGGTAACTATGATTATGGCTTCGCTAATATGGTGCTTACATCCCTCGGACTAGAAAGGTATGAATTTTATTCGGACCCCTATATTTGGAAATATATTATAGTCTTCTTCAAAATATGGTCGAGTACAGGATATAATATGATTGTTTATTTATCTGCGATTACATCAATAAATCCGGAGATTTATGAATCCGCATATATAGATGGTGCAAGTAGTTGGAAGCGAATACGATATATTACTTTGCCAATGCTTAAACCTACTTTTGTGCTGTTGTTTTTGTTTGGACTTGGAGGTATGCTGAGAGGTTCATTCGATTTGTTCTATAATTTGATTGGCAATAATTCGGTTTTGTTTCCCCAAACTGATATTATAGATACCTATGTATTCCGAAGTTTAGTTGGCACTTTCAATTTTTCCATGGGAGCAGCAGTGGGCTTTTATCAATCGGTTTTTGGTTTTATATTGGTTGTTATTGTGAACGCTATTGTAAAGAAGATAGAACCCGAATACTCATTATTCTGAGAAATAAGGGCCACTTCGGAGGAGGAACTAAAGATGTCTTATAGGGCTAATAAGAATGTTATACGCCAAGGATTGAGCGATAATTTACTTAAAATAATATGTTATATTTCCATTGGACTATTTGCTTTAATTTGTTTGTTCCCTTTTGCGCTGATGATTACATCATCATTTATGGTAGAAAAAGAAATTATTACTGAAGGATACAAACTTTTTCCCAAAAGGTTTACTGTGTCAGCCTATAAATTTTTATTGAGTAATCCACAAAAATTGGTTAATGCCTATAAGATCACAATTTTCAATACTATAGTCGGTACTATAGCGGGGCTCTTTTTAATGTCAATGGCGGGTTATGTGCTTAATCGAAAGGATTTTAAATATCGAAATTTCTTTGCGTTTTTTATATACTTTACAACTCTTTTTAGCGGCGGTTTAATCCCTTCATATATTCTGATGGTGAAGTATCTAGGACTGAAGGATAATATTTTGGCAATGATTCTTCCAAATATCATAAGTGCCTGGTATATCTTTCTTATGCGCAATTTCATGAAGTCCATTCCAGATTCGTTATACGAATCGGCTACTATTGATGGGGCAGGAGTGTTCCGTATCTATTGGCAAATCGTTCTCCCACTTTCCATTCCAGCATTGGCTACTATTGGCTTATTTTTAGCTTTAGGTTTTTGGAATGAATGGTATAATGCAATGCTATACATTGAGTCCCCAAGCAAGTTCCCATTACAATATTTTTTGCAGAAAACGATAAATCAAACTAATGTACAAATCCTTATAAATCAAGGAGTAATGATCGATATTTCCGAACTCCCTAATCAATCGATAAAAATGGCTACTGCTGTAGTTGCCACGGGACCAATTATCTTCCTTTATCCTTTTATTCAGCGGTATTTTATTAAAGGATTAACTATCGGTGCTATAAAAGGATGATTTAAGCAGTCTCCTCGGTTTGAGGAACTGTTTATCATCAATAAAATATCAAAATAAACAAAGAGGAGGAATTTTTATGAATATTTTCAAAAAAGTTCTAATTATAATCCTCGCAATGGCATTTATTGTAGCAACGCTGGCAGGTTGTACTGGAAAGTCCAATAATGGAAGTACAACCTCGGAAAACACAGCCTCTGATAGTACATCTAAGGATTCTACAAGCGATTCTTCAGATTCTACAAATTCTTCTTCCGATGATACCGGCAAAGTTGATACATCTAAAGAAGTCCACTTAATTTACTATCTATGGGGTAATGAAGGGCCTGCAAACCAAGATATTTTAAATGAAATTAACAAAAAATTAAAGGCAGATATAAATGCTACTATTGAAGTAAAATATATTGACTGGCCGGATGTTGCAACAAAATATCCTCTTTTATTTGCATCTGGTGAACAGTTTGACATGGCTCACGGTTCTACTAATGCTGTTGTCTCGTACTTTACTTTGGCGGCACAAGGTTCTTTAACGGATATAACTGATATGGTGGATAAGGTTGCTCCTAAGTTAAAAGCAGAAATCCCCGAAGAATCCTGGAAGAGCGCAGAATACAAGGGTAGAATCTACGGCGTTCCTACTGCGTATACCGAATTTACTCCTTATGGTTACGTATATCGAAGGGACCTTAAAGAGAAATATGGTTTAGGCGAAATTAACTCTATTGAAACTATGGAAGCATATATGGATGCTGTTGTTAAAAATGAGAACTTTCCTGCTTTAAATGGTAATTCCAATGATGCACAAAATATGTACAGGATGTTTGTAGACCTTACAGGTGATTGGATCGAGGCTCCAGGTATTCCGGTATCTGAAATGCACCTGGTTGCTGTTAGCCCTGAAAAATATGATGAGATCATTCATCCTGCCTTTACGCAAGAATTTGAAGATTGGGCTGTCTTGATGCATGAATGGGCTTCTAAAGGTTATTGGCCTAAAGACATCCTTTCCGCTCAGCAGGATGCAAAAACAAACTTTAATAATGGTAACTCTGGCGGGTTTATTACCCACATGCCGGACTGGACGGGCAACTATGGTACTGTGAAAAAGAATTTGCCGGATGTTGAAACGGATTTCTGGTGTTTTGCTGAGAATACCGGTAAGATTAAGAAGAAATTAGGAGTGGAGAACATTACTATCATCAGTGCAAACTCCAAAAATCCTGAAAGGGCTTTGATGGCTATTGAAAAATTCATGACTGATGAAGAGTATTACCGTTTAATTCAATACGGAATAGAAGGTAGGCAATATGAGATTGTAGATGGTATTGCTCGAAAACCGGAGAAATTTAATCCGGATGTTGATGCGGGCGGATTTGCTGCATGGGCTTTGCGCAATGATAAATTCAATGTACCGTATGATACTGAAGATCCTCGTCGCTATGAATTGATTAAAGAATGGAGCAAAATTGCAATAAATAATCCGTATGTAGGTTTTAGCTTTGATTCTACCAATATATCTTCCGAGCTTGCTGCTATTGCTAATGTAAACTCTCAACTGGGTGTGCAGATTATGCTGGGTAAAACGCCGGACCCCAAGAAGGCTGTAGAACAGTATAGGAACCAGTTGAAGCAGGCAGGAATTGAAAAAGTAATAGAAGAAGTAAAGAAACAGCTAAAAGATTTTACTCCTATTGATTTAGGTAATTAAATAGAGTAATAAAGAAGCTCCTTTCTAGTGTTATATACTAGGAAGGAGCTTCTTTTATGTACACTAAGGCAAATTTAATATCAAAATGACAATTTAGATATAAAGCGGGGTACATGGTAAAAATCATTGCATAATAATTTTTTAAAGCGGAAAATAGAAAAGCAATGCAGGTTATAAGCATTTTACGCTTTCTCGTATTATTAATTTAGTCGGTAGCTTAACATGTTTTATAGTATTATTTCCATGCATGGCCATAACTAAGGTTTGAACTGCCGTTTCGGCTAATTCTTCTACAGGCTGTCGAATTGTGGTGAGAGAAGGTTTAATATCTTTAGCACTTTCTATGTCGTCAAAACCTACGATCGATACATCTTCTGGTATCTTCAGTCCGGCTTCTGTACAAGCTTTTATTACCCCTATGGCCATTTCGTCATTGGTACAAAACATTGCAGGAGGCATTTTTCTTTGGGTTAAAAGCATTTTTGCAGTAGTGTATCCGCCTTTTTCTGTATGAGCACCTTGGCAATAAAGCTGCTTTTCAGGATCTATTCCCGCATCTTTTAGAGCATCGCAATATCCTTTATACCGCAATTGGGTTTCATATACCTTGTTGTAAGCCCCACCCATAAATCCAATTTCTCGATGCCCACAGTCTATTAAATATTTAACTGCATCATATGCTCCCTGGAAATTATTTATAATAACTGAATATAAATGTGGGCCTTCTATTTCGCGATCAATGGCCACAATGGGGAAATCCTGGGATGAATATTTTAATAAAATTTCATCCGTCACATTGTAAGCCATTACAATGAGAGCGCTAGGCCGATGAGTATTAAAGACGTGTTTAATAAAGTAGTCGGTATTTCCGATACTGGTGCTATATGCTATAAGATGGTATCCATTGTCGTTAGCGCTTTTCTCGATACTTTTTAATAACCTGCTAAAAAATGGACCTCCAAAATTAGAAATTACTACTCCAATAATGTTTGGCTTGTCGTATTGATGCAATCTTGTTTTAATATCTATTTGATAACCCAGTTCTCTTGCAGCTTTTATAACTTTTTCCTTTGTCTCTCTACTGATTTTTCCTTTATTGTTTAAAACATATGATACGGTAGCTATACTTACTCCGGCTTTAGCAGCTATGTCTTTTAAGGTGGCCATGCATTGTTTCTCCCTTCCTGTGGATTCTGGTTATCTTAATTTTATTTTTGGACAAATTTTTTTGTTATCATAATAGCACGATAAAATTTGCTATTATATTAATTACCTGTATAATTAGGAAGCTTAGATGCCTATATTTTATTTTCTACATAATTTATTATTATACCAGGAGATTGAAAAAGATTTACTAAAATATATTTCTTCGTAGTGCAGAAGATCATTGTATTTCACTTTTAACTTAAATTATATACAGTATCGATTAAAATGTCAATGTAATAAGCGCAAACTAAAGCAAGAATAATATTGGGGTTAAATACTATTGTGTAAGAAGCTTTGAGATAAACATTGGGATTAAAAAATAAGATTAATTTTAAACACAAATTAACGTTAAGTTAAAATATTGACGTTTGTTAAATTGTATTGTATAATGTTTTTATCGTATAAATAATGGTAATAGCCGGCTATACTGGTTTTTTATATTTTGCTATATATCTTTACCTCTTTGATTTTCATGACAGCGCAAAAAGATTTTGTTAGGGTAATTGGCATAGAATAGGATTTTTTATTATATAAAAGAGTAACAGCAGGTACTATAAACATATAGTGTTTTATGAATTGCTTACCCATTATATTGCTTTAATCCATTAAGTTCAAATTGCTAAAGTATAAAATCGAATAATGAGATAGGAGATGAAAGCGATGCACGACAATGAAACTAAGTTAAAAAAGCTTCTCGAGTCTATGACGCTCAAAGAGAAAATTTCACAGCTGACTCAAATTACTCCAAACTTCTATTTGCACAATGGAGCCATTACCGGCCCTATGGAGGAATTGGGGTTAACCGAGGACATCATTTATAACGTCGGTAGCGTGCTGGGTGCGGCGGGTGCAGAATTGACTATGGAGATACAGAAGGGATATCTGGAGAAGAACCGCCATAAAATTCCTTTGGTTTTTATGGCCGACGTAATTCACGGGTTCCGCACCATATTCCCCATACCTTTGGCTATGGCCTGTTCGTGGGATCCGCAGCTAGTAGAGGAATCGGCCCGAGTAGCGGCCAAAGAAGCTTCGGTAGCAGGCATCCACGTAACCTTCTCGCCAATGATGGATTTGGTACGGGATCCCCGCTGGGGCAGGGTTATGGAGTCCACCGGTGAGGATCCGTGGCTCAATTCGCTCTATGCTCGAGCCTTTGTCCGCGGATATCAGGGAAAGGGCCTTTCTGATAAAGAAAGCCTGGCGTCATGCGTTAAACATTTTGCTGCTTATGGCGCGGTAGAAGCCGGGCGGGATTATAATACCGTCGATATGTCGGAAAGAACGTTGAGGGAATACTACCTTCCGGCTTATAAAGCTGCGGTGGATCAGGGATGTGCTATGGTGATGACCGCGTTTACCACGGTGGACGGTGTTCCATCAACGGTTAACCGATGGCTGTTGAAAGACCTGCTACGGGGAGAGTGGGGCTTTGACGGGGTTATCATCTCCGATTGGGGAGCCGTCAGGGAGACCATTGCTCATGGTGTGGCTGCAGATGGGCAAGAGGCTGCCGAAAAGGCGATTAAAGCCGGAGTCGATATGGAGATGATGAGTTCGGAGTACGTACATCATTTGGAAAGCCTGGTTCAAAAAGGCATTGTGGATGAGTCCCTGATAGACGAGGCCGTTATGAGAATCCTGAAATTAAAAGAGCAACTGGGGCTTTTTGAAAACCCATACAGGGGAGCTGACCCCGAAAGGGAAAAGGCGGTGCTGCTGTGCAATGAACATCGGAAGCTGGCCCGGAAGGTAGCCGCCCAGTCCATGGTGCTTTTGAAAAATCAAGGGGTATTGCCCTTTGATAGAAATATCGGCAAGGTTGCAATAATTGGCCCTTATGCGGAAGCCAATCATATTCTGGGCAATTGGTCCTGTGAAGGGAGAAATGATGAGGCTGTAACGCTCAAACAGGGAATTGTGGCCAAAGTTGGTGAGGATAATGTCATTGTTGCCGAGGGCTGTGATGTGATGGGTGAGCAACTCAATCTCTCGTCGGCCATGGCAGCTGCGCAACAGGCTGATGCGATAATACTTGCGTTGGGAGAACATCCGGATATGAGCGGTGAGGCAGGCAGCAGGGCATTTATTACATTACCCGGTAAGCAACTGGTTCTGGCCCGGACGGTGCTGGAGTTAGGAAAGCCTACAGTTGTAGTACTGTTCAATGGTAGGCCCTTGGAGATTACCGAGCTTGATTGCATAGCACCGGCTATTTTGGAAGCCTGGTTTCCTGGTACCGAAGGGGGCAATGCAATTGCCGATATCTTATTCGGAGATGTTAATCCTTCCGGCCGTTTGACCATGAGCTTCCCCTATACCGTAGGGCAGATACCGGTATATTATAATTGTTATAACACCGGACGGCCTAAGGGCAGGGAGGATAATGATACCCGTTTTTGTTCCAGATATCTGGATATACCAAATGCTCCGTTGTATCCTTTTGGGTACGGACTGAGCTATACTACCTTTGAATATTCCGATTTTGTCCTAGATAATGACAAATTGACGGTTGATGGCTCTATCACCGCTTCTGTAACGGTAACAAACACCGGAAAGCGGGCGGGGGAGGAGGTTGTTCAGCTATATATAAGGGATATAAGCGCCAGCGTGGTGAGGCCCGTAAGGGAATTGAAAGGGTTTCAAAAGATCTATCTGGAGCCCGGTGAGTCTCGAAGAATCAGCTTTATCATTACCGAGCCCATGCTGCGTTTCTATAGAAAGGATCTATCGTTCAAATCGGAGCCCGGACGGTTTATAGCCTTTGTAGGGCCTAATTCCGCACAACTGTTGGAGCGGCCTTTTGAACTGGTTTGATATTTTGTGGCCAAACAGAAGATATGTGCAACAATTTGGCCGGAAAAAGGAGGTTAATTTTTATGAGGATTTTATTCCTGGATCTGGATACGTTGCGTCCGGATCACCTTGGGTGCTATGGGTACCATCGCAATACCTCGCCCAATATCGATAGCATAGCAGCAGAAGGGGTACGCTTCGATAACTACTACTGTTCGGATGCGCCCTGCCTTCCATCCCGTGCGGCGCTGATGACCGGCCGTTTTGGAATTCATACGGGTGTGGTAGGGCATGGCGGTACGGCTGCCGATATGCGCTTGGAGGGCGAACCAAGAGATTTCCGCGACAGGCTTTCATGGGACAGCTTACCGGCCTTCCTGCGCTCGGCAGGTTTCAGGACGGTTACCATTAGCCCGTTTGCCGAGCGTCACTCGGCCTGGTGGTTTTATGCCGGTTTTAACGAGATGTACAATACAGGTAAATGCGGAGATGAGCTGGCGGAAGAGATTACACCGACCGTTATAGATTGGATCAAGCGCAATGCCAGGCAGGACAACTGGTTCCTCCACGTGAATTACTGGGATCCGCATACTCCCTATCGCGCGCCCGTGGAGTTTGGGAATCCGTTTGAAAATGATCCTCTTCCGGATTGGATAACCGAGGAAGTTTTAGAACAGCACAGAAGGAAGGTCGGTCCCCACAGTGCGCGGGAGATAAACATGTACGATAACCATGCAAATCCGAAATTTCCCAGGTATCTCGGTGAAATAAAGGATATGCAGGATTTGAGGAAGTTGATAGATGGCTATGATTGCGGCATTAGATATATGGATGAGCATATAGGCAGGATATTTGATGCTTTGCGAGAAGAAGGAGTGTTTGATGACCTGGTAATCATAATAAGCGCTGATCACGGGGAAAACATGGGCGAGCTTGGAATTTACGCCGAGCATGGCACGGCCGATCATATAACGTGCAGGATTCCGATGATCATCAGATGGCCGGGCGGGCAAAAAGGCCATGTGGATAAAGGCCTTCATTACAACCTCGATTTATTGCCCACATTGGCACAGCTTTTAAACAAGCAGCCCAGTGACCGATGGGATGGCAAAAGCTATGCGCCGGCCATTATAAGCGGAGAGGATTGCGGAAGGGACTACCTGGTATTGAGCCAGTGCGCCCATGTATGCCAGAGAAGCGTTAGGTTCGGCCCGTGGATTTACATACGCACCTATCACGACGGCTATCATCTATTTCCCGATGAAATGCTGTATAACATAGAAGAGGACCCATACGAGCAGTTTGATGTAGCGCAACAAAATCGCTGCGTTTGCTGGCAGGCGGTGTATTACCTCAATGAATGGCATGACAGGATGATGAAGACCATGCCGTACGAGGTAGACCCTCTGTGGACGGTCATCAAGGAGGGTGGACCGTACCATGCTAAAGGGCATCTAAAGCGCTACTGCGATTGGCTTGAAAAGACGGGTAGGAGCCATGCAATCCCCGAGTTAAAGCGCAGGCATCCCCGAGAATTTGAAAAATAGTAAGCGATGGCGTTAAATTTATATACCCTGCAACTCGATTTGCAGGGTATAATTTTATTTAGAACCATGCTGGCTAGATTTGCCTCATGCTATCGAGAAATGCTCCCAATAAAAAAATACTTATGCTACCCAATGTACTCAAATAGGTCTATATGATATTGCGTAAAATGGTTGAACGCCATACGCTTCTGCATGGAGTTAAGGATATAAAAGAGAAAATATTTACTTACGGGAAATACGCGATGCGTTAAAAGGAGCATTAATAGGGGTATTGCTGAATGATGGAAATAAATGAGGGGGATGTTAAATGGGGGATAGGATGAATTTTGTATTCTTCTTTCCCGATGAAATGCGTGCGTCGAGCGTTTCGTGTTATGGAAATAAGGTTGTTAAGATGCCCAGCTTCGACAGGCTTGCCCGGGAAGGGGTCAGGTTTGAAAACTGTATCGTGCAAAATCCCGTTTGTTCGCCTTCAAGGTGCAGCCTTATGACGGGGTTATATGTGCATAATTTGGGGCACAGAACCTTATGGCACCTCTTAAGACCCCATGAACCCAGCCTGTTCAGATATCTAAAGAATGCGGGCTATGAGATTCGCTGGTACGGTAAAAATGATTTGTACTCGCAAAAATATCTTGAGGAGATATGCGACGATATAGATGAAAAGCGTAGCGGTTATAAGACGCCAACCTCGAGAAGGACGGGCTTGGTTCACGGAGGGAAGAATCCTTATACTATGGCAGATCCGAGATATTATTCCTTCTTGTTTGAACCCATTGAGCATGACGGCGGAGAAATTTTATTGGAGGGGAATATAGCAAGAGCCATCGATTTTCTCGAAAGTAGGAAAAGGGATGATAAGCCGTTTATGCTTTATTTGCCCATAATTTTGCCGCATCCGCCGTACAATGCGCTAGAAGAATTCCATAATATGTATGATCCTGATACATTACTGGAAGAGATAATAGGGCCGGAAGAGGTATCGGGGAAGCCGTCCTATGTAGAGCTAATACGAAAGTACAGAAACCTCGACAAATTGGATCGCAGGTTTTTTGCCAGGATATATGCAGTATATTTGGGGATGAACAGCTACGTAGACCTAATGCTTGGGCAGCTTTTGGATGCCCTTGACAAGGTCGGGCTTTCGGATAATACCACATTTATAGTAAGTTCAGACCATGGGGATTGGGCGGGGGACTACGGCCTCGTTGAGAAATGGCCCAATGCTATGGATGATGATATGGTGCGCGTTCCGCTCTTAATAAAGACGCCGGGCAATAAGGCAGGCCATGTTGTTAAGGAACAGGTGGAATTGTTCGATATCATGGCTACGGTTTTAGAGCTTGCCGGGATCAAAGCGGAGCATACTCATTTTGCACAATCCCTGGTACCTCAGCTTTCTGGTGCTCCCGGAGATCCGGATAGGGCTGCGTTTTGCGAGGGAGGTTATGATGTACACGAGCCAAATTGTTTTGAAGGCTATCCAAGAGGTGGAAAAACGGAAAACCTGATGGACCCAGCGCATATATATTACCCCAAGGCATTGCAGCAGCAGGAACAGCCCCGCAGCGTATGCCGCACAACCATGATACGCACTTTAAACTACAAGCTGATTAAACGCACGTCGGGCGAGAATGAGCTGTATGACCTTAAGAACGATCCTAAGGAGTTGAGAAATATCTACAATGATCCCGAAAGCGAGAAAATTAAGCTGGAGCTTGAAGCTAAAATGCTTGATTGGTATATCCGAACATCCGACGTAGTTCCGCTGGATGATGATCCGAGAGGGTTTAAATAGAAAAATTCATTAGAATTTTTATAAGCTTGGCTGTTGGCAAATCAAAGGCGGAAAAGGGGATAAGCGGTATTCGGTTTTAGCTGAAGGGAAGTTTGATTATTGCATTAATATAATACAGGAGAGGAGAGATAATCTTTATGAAAATCACGTTTAACGGAACCGGTGCGTTCGAGGGGTTTCCGGCGTTGTTCTGCGAATGCGAACATTGCAGCAGGGCCAGGAATATGGATGAAAAAAATTATAGGATGCGCAGCTCCTGCCTCATCGATGATGCATTGCTTATAGATTTTTCTTGTGACACGTATGCCCGGTGCTTATACGGAAAACTCGATTTGACGAAGGTGAAGAATATTATCATTACCCATTCCCACTCCGATCATTTATATCCTCCGGATTTATATAACATCATGCCTCCTTTTGCCCGGCATAATAGGGAAACGCCTCTACAGATCTACGGAAACGAGAGCGTAGGAGATGAGGTTGGAAACAGCAGCAGCATGGGACCCGCTTAACCCCTATTTTTTGCGACTTTCGCATTGAAATTTCCGGTTACATCCTAAATGTCTTTATTATTAATACGGGCTTTATACAGCAGACCAACTGCCGATAGAGCGATGATGAGCCACATAATTATAGCCCCGTTCCATCCCCAGAGTTCGGAAATGTTTCCCGTTAAGTAGCCGGATATGCCTGCCCCCATGTAAGAAGAAAAGTCGAAAAATCCTGCTACTGAAGAGGTTTTGTTATATTTAGCGAACCCCATGGGTATTACGCCCAGAAGCAGAGTGTTGGCTCCGTACATGAGTGCCGAGCAACAACCCAGAAGTATTGCTCCCATTACTACGCTAAGCTTGCCGAATATAAACAGTCCCAGGAAGGTGATAATGGAAATACCGAATATGGCCATGATGGCGGTGTTGTGCTGATAGTTAAATTTTTTGTTCAGCCACCCTGATAACACAATTCCTCCAAAATTCATTACCGGGATTAGAAGTATGTAGACGGTGGTGGAGGAAAGATCAATATCATGGGTCTCCATCAGGTACATAGGTCCCCATACGCCAATGCTATCTTTGATGATCCCCTGGCATGCGCAGACCAGGGCTATGATCCAGAGCTTTTTCTCTTTGATAAATTGCCAGAAGGAAATCTCATCCTTTTGCTTGAGGTTATATTCTTTTAAATCCCTGTTTTCGGCTGAAAGCGAACCATCGCCGTTACCGCTATTTTCGGCTGCAAGCGGCAATTTCTTAGTGGCTAGCATCCAGATGATTGCGTAGCCGAGTACAAGCATTCCAGGGAGCCTAAAAACCCAATGCCAGCTGGCCGTGGTCAGGATCTGTCCGGAAAGACCCCATCCCAGCAAATATCCTCCCACCATTGAGGTAGATATTCCAACCGAAATGCGGGTTCTCCATTCCTCAGGGAAGGAGCTTGAAAGCATTCTCACAATAGGTCCCCAGAGCATGGATTGGAAGCATCCATTGATTGCCCATAGAAGCATCATGCCGGTTAAGCTAGAAACAAAGCTAAATAAAATATTGATTATGGCCGACATTGCGAGGCCTATGAAGACGAATACTCTTCCCGAGACTTTATCGCCAATGTAGCCGTTGACCAGCTGGCCGATGCCGTATATCCAGAAGAAAAAACTGCTGATGAGGCCTATGCTGGCTTTGCTCCAGCCGAAAGCCTGTTGGATAGCGGGTATGGCTACTGATATATTGACCCGGCAAAGATACGTACTGGTATAGGCCGCCCAGCAGAGCATGAATAATTTTATGGGCAGGCCTTTTGTACATAACGAATATTGTACTGTGCTGCTTTTTTGTAAATTGTTATTGATAAGGTCCAACGGGATGCTCCTTTCTTTGACACTTATGCTTTATCCTTACATGCCTTTTCATCCAGTTTTCGGCTGATTTCATGCATTTACAAATCCTTTTTAGGAATTTTATTGCCTGGCTACCTCGCCAAGCAAGGGCTTCTTTACATGATGGCATTTCGCTGCAGAAGCTCGGAGTAGAAGCAATAAAACCGGGACCAGCGATTAAAATAATGGGCTACCCGGAAAACCGATAGTGCAAATTGCGGTAGCCCATTTTGCTTTTTCTTATGGCTTCTTAAAGCAGTCTCTGTTATATACCGGTTGTGTCCAAAGCCTGGCGCCGTTTTCCGCAATCACTTCAACCCGCACGTACTTTTCGTTACCCTCAAGTCGATATATCCCGCGTTCGCCGGTTTGCTGGTCCAATAGCTTCCCATTTTGCCCGATAAACCGGTACTGGTAATCCTTTATGTATGTATTTTTAAACTGCGCGGATATTTGGATGACATCATCTTCAAACTTAAATTCGCTGAGCAATAGCCCCGTGGTTGCGTAAAAGCTGCCCGATAGAATGGCCGATTGGATATCGGAGTGGGAGTGCGAGGTGGAAAGGATTACGTTCCATACCCTTGCCAGATCATGCCAGCGATGGAAATCGTCGTTGCCAAATCCCCATGCCAGCTTTCCATTGGAGAGGAGGTAATCCCATGTGTCGGTAGCCAGCCCCGATCCTTCCAGCCTGTAAATCAAATGGTTATAAATTTCGATGCCTGCAAAACCGTGGATTGAGTCAATTTCATTCCACGGCCAGTATTCCTTGTGAATCCAGTTTGGATGGCATAATATGACGAATCCGCCTTCATTAAGGCAGGAATCAATGGCTTGCTGGTGGTTTCCGGTACACACCTCGTTGCAGTTTATGCATAGCATATGAGGAGTCTTAGAGTATTCATAGCCGTTTAACAAAATCATATCGTACTTTTTCTCATATTCTTGCGTATCGGTCAAAAGGTCATGGTTGGATATCGTCAAAACCCTATATCCGGCGTCTTTATACGCTTCCAAGACGTCGTCGATCTCGTTGTGCCCGCACGTCCCCTTCCCCGTTCCGGCGTGGGTGTGAAAATTCGCTTTTAAACCTTTTTCAACCCCGATCACCGCATTTTGATACGGATTGGCAAACATTTATTATTCCTCCCTTTGCGCTTTCCAATTATCATACCTTGAATTATATCATATCTTGCTGCCAATTAGAATCAATACAACTTTACTTATGTTAAGCCGCGCAATTGCTATTTTTGATCTATTGCCCTTTGGAGTGGCCTAAATATCAGTATTTTTTCTATTTGCTGGTGTAAATAGTACTTTATCATTCGTTGGAATTTAGATATTTAAATGAGAGAACTTTTATGACGCAATGGTATTGAATAATAGGGGGATCTCTTACACATATAGAACAGTGCAGTAATAAACCGATTCATTTTCTATTATAAACCTGGAAACCTATTTAGATATTACAAACGCAAGGCCTGCTATTACATTTAGCTTTTAATTCTATAAAAGCTTAAGATTTACATTTAGATAAGATTAAAGTTGTTATGAAGTCACAATATCTTAAAAATTTTAAATTAAATATCACAGTATTATATAGAAAAAATGAATCAAATGTTTATAATGTAAAGTATAAACACATGAAAAATGTTTAAAGGGGGTTACCGACAATGTCTAAAAAAATAGCCTTTATAGGCGCTGGCAGCTTTGGTTTTACCAGGAGCCTGGTAAGGGACATCCTTACATATCCTGCACTAAAAGATAGTACTCTTGCCCTGATGGACATTGATGAAGAACGCCTTGGCTATATAAAGAAGGCTGTTGACAAAATCATCGAAGCGGGCAACTATCCGGCCAAAGTCATAGCCACTACCGACAGAGCTGAAGCGTTGAAAGATGCCGACGCAGTTATATGTACCATCCTTGCAGGCGGGGTACAGGTATGGCGCCATGACATCGAAATACCGAAGAAGTACGGAGTGGACATAAACGTAGGTGATACACGCGGACCGGCCGGCATTTTCAGGGCCCTCAGGACCATCCCTGTTATGTTGGATATATGCAGGGACATCGAGCGCTACTGCCCCGATGCCATACTGCTTAACTATACCAATCCCATGGCAATGCTGTGCCGCGCCATGCAAAGCGAGACCAAAGTGAGATTGACCGGCCTGTGCCACAGCGTTCAAGGGACGGCCGAAATGCTGGCCTCATGGATAGGGGCTCCAATGGAAGAAATCACATATGTATGCGCCGGTATAAACCATCAAGCCTGGTACCTGGAATTCAAATGGAACGGCAAAGATGCTTATCCGCTTATCCGTGAAGCGGTCCAGCGCCCGGAAATCTACAACCAGGAACAGGTTCGCAACGAAATGTTCCTCCACCTTGGTTACTATGTAACCGAATCCAGCGGACACAACTCCGAATACAACGCTTGGTTCAGGAAGAGGCCGGACCTCATAGAGAAGTATTGCACTCACGGCACGGGATGGAATCCCGGAGAATACGCATATATACTCAAGGAATACTTAAGGCGTGAGGACACCTGGAGAGACGAGATCAAGGAATGGCTGGATCAGGAAACCATTGATCTGAATCGCGGAAATGAATATGCAGCGGGCATTCTAAACGCAGTCATCGGCGATGGGACCCTGTACAAGTTCAATGGCAATGTGAGAAACTTCGGGCTCATCGATAATTTGCCTGAGGGCTGCTGCGTAGAGGTACCCGTACTGGCATCCAAATATGGATTTGAACCCATGCACGTAGGTCCTCTGCCACCGCATCTTGCAATCCTGAACAACATAAACGCCAGATGCGAGGAACTGGCGGTTGAAGGCGCTTTAACAGGAGATCCCACCAAGATATACCAGGCCATCTATTTTGATCCATTAACTTCGGCAGTGCTCAGCTTGGCAGAAATCAAGCAGATGGTCAGAGAAATGTTCGAAGTGAACAAGGATTGGCTGCCTCAGTTCAAACACTTCTGCTAATATAAACTTTGTTTAAACAATGCCTATATCTCTTTATCGACAAAAGCGCAGTAAAAATTAAAGGGGGCTGAACCGGTATCAGCCCCCTTTTCGTGTGCGCCCGGCATGGGCGATAACTAGGCGGTGAAAGTCCGCTGTGGGC
>ENA-UPSB01002713-UPSB01002713.1-bioreactor-metagenome-genome-assembly--contig:-NODE-2713-length-15626-cov-4.210520_pt1 | contig 15626 bp, 18 predicted proteins | sample MGYA00238182_ERZ773286 | MGnify/ENA primary metagenome ERZ773286 (study PRJEB29026, sample SAMN07631240) | bioreactor metagenome | isolation source: Switchgrass digestor | place: USA: Dartmouth... | reverse complement strand
ATTTCTTCATTAGTTACAACCTCCACATGTTATTTGGATGGAAATGATTGACTCAAACCATGTATTGAGACCGATAAAAGCAGAAAAGCCTGCTTTTTGTCACCGGGGAATAGCCATGAAACATCGCTCGCGGCGATTGATTTAACTGTGACAAGTTGATCCGATTGAAAAGACTTCTACATGGCAGTCGAGAACTCCTGGTTTACACACCTATTGCCAACCTTCGAGGGACTATACCAATGCCGTTTTTCCGGGGGAGCCCACCCTGCGATCGCTCGGTTTGAGCTGTTATGTGAAACAACACCTGTTTTTGAACGTATGTTATGATGTGGGTATATAAGCAGTAACCGGGAGGATACCAAACCGGGATAATGAAAAAGTTTCTGCTGATAATGTTCATATTCCTGGGGGCGGTTCTGGTGGGTATGCAGGCATCCGGCTGGAGGGTGTCTGATACCGGTACCCAGTATAATCCGCCCTATCATAGTGCTGATGAGGCCCAAGCGGATGACCAACCGGATGGGGAGGAACGGCCGGTGCCTTCAGGCATGCCCATTCTGGGAGAGTCCGCTTACCTGACGGAGAAGCAGTTCCAGGCCATGGACGAGTGGCGAAAGGCGGCGGTCGAACGGGCGCGAGAGCATCCCGAGCAGGTATTTTATTGCGGTCCGGCGGATGAAAAGGTGGTTGCATTGACGTTCGACGACGGCCCGGACGCAGTGATAACGCCGGAGGTTCTTGATGTCTTGAGGGATTACGGTGTTAAAGCTTCCTTCTTTTTTAAGGGGAACCGGGTTATGAAATACCGTTCAGTTGTAAGAAGAGCCCTTGATGAAGGGCACCTGGTTTTGAGCCATGCTTACAGTCACCAAGAGTTGGACAAGATGAGTGCCGATGAAATCGGGCGCGAGATAATAGCCGCCGAGGAGGCTTTATGGGAGGTGACCGGACAAAGGCCGGCCATGCTTCGACCGCCTTTTGGAGCCGTCAATGGAGATGTGATCCGGGAGTCTGCCCAACACGGCTACAGGCTTATACTGTGGTCAATTGATACCCTGGACTGGTCCCACAAAGACCGTTGCCATATCGCCCGGAATGTGCTGGATAACGTCAGAAATGGGGATATTATTCTTATGCACAGCGACGAAGACAAAGGAGAAACAGCCGCCGCTCTGCCCTTGATTATTGAAGGGTTGAAGAAAGCGGGGTATGAAATGGTTACCCTGGACCGGATGCTGGGGCTTGAAGCTTACCAAGAACAAAACTAATTACCTGCTGTATGCAGGGCAGACTAAACGCCGCGGTTAAGAACCGTCTCGCACCATCTGCCATATTGTAATGAGGGAAATAATTGTGGGCCGTTTTATTAACGGCCAACCGGTTCAAGGATTAAGATTGCTTTTGATCAGAGGAAGGGTAATATGAGGTATGAACAGGTTCCAAGCGAATTGCCGAGGGTTAAGGGGCGGTTGCTGCCCCGGTGTGTATTGTGCGAGGAGGTCCCGGTAAACGGAATAGCCGGTGGTTATCTGATTAACGGCATGTTCCTCTGCGAGACCTGTGAGAGCGCGATTGTCGGGCTGGAGGTGGGTTCCAGCCGGTATAAGTATTACGTGGAAAGGATTAAGCGCCTTTTGCGATAAGGATTGGCGTTGTATTTCGATATTTCATGGACATTAAAGGTTGGAACCGACTGCTGTAGAAAAATATATGCATATCTTTATTGAGAGCGATCGAAGCCGCCGATCGGGAGAGGGTGGGGAGATGCGGTGAATATCCCGATTTATGAAGCGTTACAAGCATACCGCCGGGGGAGAAATGTTCTCCTGCACATGCCGGGGCATAAAGGGGGTAAGGGATTTGCCCTGCCTGAGTTCCAGGCAATTGGGGCTGTTGACTTCACAGAAGTGCCCGGGTTGGACGATCTTCACGATCCGCAGGGAGTTATATCAGAGGCGCAGCGACTGGCGGCTGAAGCATGGGGGGCTGAAAGAAGCCTCTTTTTGGTGAATGGGGCCACCTCCGGTATCCACTGTTTGCTCCTGGCTTTGGGAGAGGAATCCCGGGTGCTGCTGCCGCGGAATGCCCATCGCTCTTTTCTGGGAGGGCTTGTTATCTCCGGAGCCCGGCCGATATTCGTGGAGTGTGAGATGGACGCGGCTCTGGGGATTGCGGTATCGGTAAAGCCGGAAAACATCAGGGCCAAACTCGATTCATGTTCGGATATAAAGGGGGCTTTTCTGGTAAGTCCCACCTATTATGGAACCGTTAACGAGGTAAAGGAGATCGCCGAACTGGTGCGGGAATGGGGAATCCCGCTGATGGTCGATGAGGCGCATGGCGCTCATTTTGTTTTTCATCCCGAGTACCCGCGGGCTGCTCTCCAGGAAGGGGCTCAGGCTTCAGTGCATGGGCTGCACAAAACCATGCCGGTGCTTACCCAGGCGGGCATCCTGCATTTGGGAGCCGGTTTTCCGTGGAGCGATCGGGTACAGGCCTGCCATGACCTGCTAACCTCAACCAGTCCTTCCTATCCGCTGATGGCATCCATTGACATCGCCAGGGCCACGATGCAGAAACACGGGCGGGAATTGCTGGAACAGGCTAAAGAACGAACAGAGGGATGCCGCGATCGGATAAACGGGATACCGGGATTTGCATCCCGCAGCCGGGAGTTCCTGGAGACGGAGGGGGTAGCAGACTACGATCCCTTAAAGCTCCTGGTTGAGATCACAGATTTGGAGCTTGATGGGTATCAGTTATCTCGCCTGCTGCGAGAGCATTATGGTATTCAGGTTGAACTGGCCGGAGAAAACCATGTACTGACCATGTTTTCCCCGTTTAACCATCCGGAAGATTGGGACAAGCTGGCGGCGGCATTAAAGGATATTTCACAGCGATATCACCGCCGCTCCCGGGATAGGAATCCGTTCCCTGGATTCCCCCCCATACCGCCATTGGCCCTGACTCCGCGAGAATCATTTCTATCTGTCCGCAAAACTGTTAAGATAAAAGAATCCAAAGGAATGATATCTGGAGAGATGGCGGCACCTTACCCGCCGGGTATCCCCTGTGTAGTACCGGGGGAGATAATTACTGCTGAAGTGGTTGAATACTTAATATACCTTAAACAGAGAGACATCCCGGTTCACGGGTTGCGGGATCGCAGTTTGCAGTATATACAGGTGGTTGATGTATGATGGCCAGGGGCTGCTTGATAAGCTTTGAGGGAATAGACGGGGCGGGCAAGACCACCCAGATTAGAGCCCTGGAGCGCGAATTGAGGGCGATGGGATACAGGATTTCAACCTTGAGGGAGCCCGGAGGCACTGAAATATCGGAGCGTATTCGCGAATTGCTCCTGGACACCAGCAGCCGCATCACTCCGGTGGCGGAGGCTTTGTTATATGCAGCGGCCCGGGCTCAACTGGTGCAGGATGTGGTGCGGCCTCTGCTGGATGAAGGTGCCGTCGTGCTGGCGGATCGATTTATCGATTCCACCATTGCTTACCAGGGCTACGGTCGGGGATTGAACATCGAAGGCCTTCACCAGTTGAACAACCTGGCCACCGGTGGGTTGGAGCCTGATCTGACCATCCTCTTGGACATACCTGTGGAATTGAGCAGCAGGCGTCGACAGGGGATGCTCGCCGATCGCATGGAGAACGAGGGTGTGGCGTTTCAAGACCGCGTGAGACGCGGATACCTGGAGATGGCAGGCAAATTGCCGAGATTCAGGGTGATTGACGGAAGCCTGCCAGAGGAAACCATTTCGGCTATAATTATAGACATAGTAGTCAGATTCTTGAAAGGTGACCTGTGGGATTGAGAATTGATCACCATCGAAAGAGTACGAGGAATATTGACTTTCCGGACAAGAAAGACGTAAGAGGGGTCAAACCCTCAATGCGTGGTGATTTTTCGCGCGATTTGGCAGAAAAAGAGGACCAGTATTACCGGTCCCGGATGCAGGAGATTCTGAAGCGTATTGACACCATAAGCGATCGACTGGCCAGGAATCTCAGCCTGGAGGACCTGATCAGCTATAAGAAACTGGTGCAGAGTTTTCTTAAAGAAGCCACGGCTCGAGCCTATCTGGTCAACCAGGAGAGGTCGTTTACCCGCCGCGGGGCCCGTTCCATTCTGGTAACAGTTGAAAAGATCAATCATGAAGTTGAGGAGCTCGTAAACGGATTCACAACCAGAAGGAACGATCCGATGGAAATCCTGGCCGCCCTTGACAAGATCCGCGGTTTGCTGGTGGATTTGTTGGCATGAACAGAGTAAAGCTTGCTGAGGGATTTAGAGGACAGGAAAGAGCGCTGAAACTGCTCCATCAGATTCTGGAGAAGGACGAGATTGCCCACGCTTATCTCTTTCTGGGGCCAGCCGGTGTTGGGAAGTCCGAGGCGGCGCTGGCATTTGCCCGCGCTCTGCTGGAAACAGAAAAGAATCGACATCCGGATCTGCTGATTCTTGAAGCTGAGGGTAACACCGTCAGGATCGGTGAAATCCGTCGCCTGAAAGAGTGGCTGACTTTAAAGCCCTACCTGGCGAAACGAAGGGTGGCCCTGCTCCTTGAGGCGCACCTGATGTCCATTGAAGCGGCCAATGCCCTGTTGAAGGTGTTGGAGGAACCGGCTGGAGAGGTGGTATTGATTTTAACCGCCGATGCGGAGACCCTTCCTCTTACTGTGGTTTCCCGCTGTCAGGTGGTCAAGTTTCAACCCCTGCCTGAAAATGAGGTGGAGGAAATTTTGCTCCGACACGGGGTGGAGAGAGAGACAGCCCTCCTGCTGTCCCGCTTGAGCAAAGGCAGTCCGGGACGCGCCCTTCGTATGGCCGAGACTGATCTTGCGGCCGTACTTGAAATGGCTGCTGCATTCTGGGAAGGAATATCCCGCGGAGACGACATGGTGATCTATGAAACTGCAGAGACCCTGGAAAAAGATGCCGACCAAAGAGAGGCATTCCTGGCTTTGATGGAGATATACTTGCGTGATGTTTTGCTGTACGTTAAAGGCATGGTTGAACAGATGCAGTTTTTACCGCGTGAGCTGGCGGAGAAGACCGCCGGGGTAGATGTGCAAGAGGCGGGCAGGTTATTACGGGCAATAGGAAGAACTCGCCAGGCTCTCTCCAGGAGAGCCAATCCATTACTGGTTCAAGTTCATTTGTATTCTGAAATGGCAGATGCATTGAAGGGGGGATAGAAATGCCGGAAGTAGTAGGAGTAAGATTCAAGCCTGCCGGCAAGATATATTACTTTGATGCCGAAGATTTAGACCCCAAGAAAGGGGATGCGGTTATTGTCGAAACGGCCAGGGGGATAGAGTACGGGGAGGTAGTGCTCGGCCGTCGCAATATAGACGAAGAGAACCTGGTGCTTCCACTGAAAAAGGTAATCCGGATAGCTACCCCCGAAGACCGGGAAACGCTTATGGAAAACCGTAACAAAGAAAAAGAGGCATTTGTGATATGCCAGAATAAAATAGAAGAACACCAACTGCCGATGAACCTTATTGATGTGGAATACACCTTTGACCGGGGGAAAATCGTATTCTATTTTACCGCCGAAGGCAGGGTGGATTTCCGGGAACTGGTGCGGGACCTGGCCGCTATCTTCCGAACCCGGATTGAACTGAGGCAGATCGGGGTTCGAGATGAGGCCAAAATGCTGGGAGGCATCGGTTCGTGCGGCCGAGTCCTTTGCTGCACCACCTTTTTGGGTGATTTTGAACCGGTCTCCATACGTATGGCCAAGGATCAAAACCTTTCCCTGAATCCAACCAAGATTTCCGGGATATGCGGACGCCTGATGTGTTGTCTGAAATTCGAATGCGACAACACCAATAACAACTGTAAAGAGGTTGAGAATGCACGAGACGACTCAGAAGATTCAGGAGATTAGCGATATTTTAAGAGAGTTGATACGCGAGGTGGCGGGGCTCAAGGAGCGGGTTATGGAACTGGAGCGCCATTTGAACATATCCCGCCCGCCCCCGCCGGTTCGTGCTCCCATTGAGCTGGAGGCCGAAAGCTACGAGAACATAGGCGGTATCTATAACGAAGGTTACCATATCTGTCCGGTGGCCTTTGGGCAGGTTCGAGACGAAGGGGACTGTCTGTTTTGTGTGAACATCCTGGAACGCAAATGAGCTTAAGGCCTGGAGAAACCCTGGACGATCTGGCGAGAAACGGGATGAAGGTTATCCAGAGCAAAAATGGGTATCGTTTTTCCATGGATTCCGTATTGCTGGCTCATTTTGCCGACGTAAAACCCGGAGACGAGGTTTTGGACTTAGGCTGCGGCAGCGGAGTGATATCATTCCTGCTGGCCGGAAGGCACCCATCCTGCAGGATAACCGGCCTGGAAATTCAGCCGGAGTTGGCCGACCGCGCCCGGCGAGGTGCGGAATGCAATAGTGTAGCTCATCGGATAGATATCATTAACGGAGACCTTCGTCAGGCCGAGCGTTTTTTGGGAAACAGAAGGTTTAACCTGATAGTTGCCAATCCTCCTTTCTGGCGCAAGGGGGAAGGGCGACCCAGCCCTGACCGGGAGAAGCTTATTGCCCGGCATGAGGTGGAGAGCACTCTGGAGGATTATGTCGATGCGGCTCGACGTTTATTGGTCGGCGGCGGGCGTCTGGCCATGGTCCACCGCGCAGACCGGTTCCTGGAAATAGTGAATACCTGTGCGGAAAAGAACCTGGCATTAAAGAGGATTCGTTTTATCCATCCTTATCTTGACCGGGATGCCAATCTGTTGTTGATTGAAGCGGTCAAAAGCCCGAGATCAAGAGTAAGGATTCTTCCTCCCCTGGTGGTCTACAACTCTGACGGGAGTTATACCGAGGAGATTATTAGCATTTATTCTGAAGAATGAGCATGTAGCCAAAGGGACGACAGCAACCGGCCGGACGGAGAACCGGCCTGGGAATATAAGAAAAATTGGAGGAAATGCAGGTTTGGGAACCCTGTACGTATGTGCAACTCCCATAGGCAACCTGGAAGATGCGAGTTACCGGCTGATCAGGATTTTGAATGAGGTTGACCTGATTGCCTGCGAGGATACCAGGCGTACGAGGATTCTCCTCCAACATTATCAAATCGACAAACCGACCATCAGCTATTTCCAGCACAACCAGCGCAGCCGGGAGGACCTCCTGCTCGAACGGTTAAAAAAGGGTGACAGCATAGCCCTGGTCTCCGATGCCGGGATGCCGGGAATATCAGATCCCGGTCATCTGCTGATTGAAAGAGCCTGTAACGAGGGGATCGCGGTGGAGGTGATCCCGGGGCCGTCAGCCCTGATTTCCGCCCTGGTAATCTCGGGGCTGGATACCAGTTCCTTTGTCTTCGAAGGATTTCTTCCCTCTCGGGCCGGCCAACGGAGGAAGAAATTACAAAGTATGGCGCAGGAGGAGAGAACCATTGTTTTGTACGAATCCCCGCACCGGCTGTTATCCCTGCTGCAGGACATGCAGGAGGTTTGGGGCAATCGCCGGGTGGCTGTAGCCCGTGAGCTTACCAAGATTCACGAAGAGGTAAAGCGGGGACTTATATCCGAAGTGATTTCCCACTACGAAGAGCATCCTCCGCGGGGCGAGATCACCGTGGTGGTGGAGGGATATAAAAAAGAGGGAACGCCGGATTTGGACCGGATATGCGACGAGGTTATGCAGTTGATAGAGCAGGGGATGGAAAAAAAAGAGGCCCTTTCTCAAAAGGCCCGGGAATACAGCGTTAAGAAATCTGACTTGTACAATCGACTTTTCAAGATGTAAGGGCGCTCACCAGTTTTATCCGACCGCTTTCGCGATTTCGGTAAGACAATGAGTGCATATGTTTTTGCCCTTGTAATGCTGAACATCTTCAGCATTACCGCAGAATATGCATGCGGGTTCATACTTCTTAAGGATGATTTTTTCATTGTCCACATAGATTTCAAGGGCATCTTTTTCTTCTATTCCCATAGTTCTTCTGAGTTCGATGGGGATGACTATTCTGCCCAGCTCGTCCACCTTGCGAACAACGCCCGTTGACTTCATCATACTGCTATAAACCTCCTTTATCTTACAAAATTTGTGTTCCGGTGTCAGATAAAGGATACCAAGGCTGGGATAATTAGTCAAGCCTTTTTTCAACAAAAATGGACATTCTCGTGGATAATTGTGGTGAATTGTGACATAGTTGTTAATGGGCTTTATTTTTCCGGATGGTTAGGGCAAACTAAGTTAGGAGGAATTATCCTTTTTTCGATTCTTTTTTCCGGATATATGCGGTAATTTGCCTGGTTTTTGCCAGAGGAACGCCGTTAAAAAGGGTGCCTCGATTTCTCTAGGCAGGCCGGGAAAGCAATAATTAAGACTGGAGGCGGCTGACGTTGAGCGAAAGGAAACGATTTTACATCACAACCCCGATTTATTATCCCAGCGACAACCTACATATCGGACACGCGTATACAACCGTGGCTGCGGACTGCAGTGCGCGCTTCAAGCGAATGCAGGGTTATGATGTTTTTTATTTGACCGGAACTGATGAACACGGGCAGAAGATAGAGCGGGTGGCCCGGGAAAAGGGCATGGAAACCAAGGCTTACGTGGATGGAATTGTGGCCAATATAAAGGTCCTATGGGAAAAACTGTTGATTACCAACGATGACTTTATAAGGACTACGGAGCCGCGCCACAAAAAAGCGGTACAGGAGATCTTTCAGCGCATATACGACAAAGGAGACATATACAAGTCGGTTTACACTGGTTGGTACTGCACCCCCTGTGAAGCCTTCTGGACCGAACGGCAGCTGGTGGACGGCAAATGCCCTGATTGTGAACGACCGGTGGAAATGATGAGCGAAGAGAGCTTTTTCTTCGCCATGTCGAAATATCAGGATCGTTTGCTGAAACATATCGAAGAGCACCCCGAGTTCATCCAACCGGAATCGCGCCGTAATGAGATGGTGAACTTCATCAAGGGGGGCCTGGAGGATCTGTGTGTGTCCCGGACCACCTTCCAGTGGGGGATACCGGTTCCGTTCCAGGAAGGCCACATTATTTACGTGTGGTTTGATGCCTTGACCAACTACCTGACCGCCATCGGTTTCGGATCGGATCCGGAAAAGTTTGAACGCTACTGGCCCTGTGATGTTCACCTCGTGGGCAAGGATATTGTCAGGTTCCACACCGTCATATGGCCGATTATACTGATGGCGGCCGATCTGCCCCTGCCGAAGCAGGTCTTCGGTCATGGCTGGTTGATGCTCGAAGGCGGTAAAATGTCAAAATCCAAAGGGAATGTCATTGATCCCCTGGTGCTTATAGACAAGTACGGGGTGGATGCGGTCCGCTACTACCTCCTGAAGGAATTGACTTATGGAATGGACGGTTATTACTCGGAGGATATGCTGGCAAGCCGCATTAACTCCGACCTGGCCAATGATCTGGGGAATCTTGTCAGCCGGACCGCCGCGATGGTGGGGAGGTATTTCGACGGCATGGTCCCGGCACCGGTTGAGACGGATGACCTCGACCGGGACTTAAAGGAGACCGCCTTGGAGGCAGTTTCAGAGTGCGAGAGACATCTGGATCGCATTGATTACTCGGCGGCACTGGGAGCTATCTGGAAACTGGTCAACCGGGCCAACAAGTATATTGACGAAACCGCACCCTGGGTCCTGGCCCGGGACGAGGCTTCCCGTGGAAGACTGGCCACCGTGATATACAATCTGGTTGAGGCGATAAGGATAATAACCGTGGCTGCAGCACCCTTTATGCCGACCTTGCCCGTCCGGGTTAATGAGCAGTTTTCGTTTTTCAAAGACCCGGAACAGATTACCTGGGAAGAAGCCAAGAGCTGGGGTCTGGTGGTTCCGGGGGGCAAAGTCCACAAGAAAGAGAATCTGTTCCCCCGAGTGGAAACCGACCAGAATAAGGGGTTGAATGCCCAGAAGGGAGATAAAGATAAAGAGCAAAACAAAGAAAAAGAAAAAGAAAAACCTGCCGTGGAGGCAGCTCAGGACCGGGAGAGTGAGTATATTACCATCGAGGATTTTGCCCGCCTGGACCTGAGGGTGGCGGAAGTCAAGGCCGCCGAAAAGATGAAGAAAGCAGACAAGCTACTGGTCCTTACTTTGCAGGTAGGAGATGAGGAAAGGACGGTAGTATCAGGCATTGCTCCTTGGTACAACCCGGAAGAATTGGTAGGGAAAAAAGTGATCCTGGTTGCCAATCTGCAGCCGACCAAGCTGCGCGGGGTGATGTCGGAAGGGATGATCCTGGCGGCTACTGCGGGGGACCGCTTAGAGGTGCTGACCGTGGCTTCTGACTTTCCCTCGGGGGGTAAGGTCAGATGAGGCAGCAATCGGAACCATTTACGGTTATCGACTCCCATGCCCATCTCCAGGATCCCCGTTTTGCCGAGGATGTGGAAGAGGTGATCGCAAGGGCGGTCCAGGGCGGGGTGGAAATGACAATCTGCATCGGCTATGATTTGGAGTCCTCGCGGGCGGCGGTGGAACTGGCCCGCCGCCACCCTGAGATCCGTGCGGTGGTCGGGGTACACCCCCATGACGCCAAGACCATAAATGACCGGGTGCTGGCCGAGGTATGGGATCTGGCCCGTGATCCCAGGGTGGTTGCTATCGGGGAGATGGGCCTTGATTACTACCGAAACCTGTCGTCCCCTGATGAACAGAGAAAAGGTTTCCGTGCCCAGATAAACCTGGCAAAAAAACTGGGTAAACCCATCGTAATTCATGACCGCGATGCCCATGAAGAGGTTTTAACGATAATAAAGCAGGAGAAAGCCGGTGTTAACGGGGGAATTATGCACTGTTATTCGGGACACCTGCCCCTGGCAGTCGAGTTGATGAAACAGGGATTCATGATCTCATTTGCCGGTCCCCTGACGTTCAGCAATGCCAGGAAATCGGTAGAGGTTGCCGCACGAGTACCTCTGGACCGGATCCTTATAGAAACCGACTGCCCTTACCTGACGCCGGAGCCGCACAGGGGCAAGAGAAACGAGCCCCTGTATGTTTGGGAGGTGGCCAAAAAACTGGCGGAGATCCACCGTAAGAGCTTGCAGGAGATTGCCTACATCATCGCCAATAACACCCGCCGGGTTCTGGGACTGTAGTCGACAAGTGCCGAAAATATATGCGTAATGATGACGCTCCAAATCGAATTATTGCGAAACATGACAGCATATTGTTTATAAGCAATGGCAATACTGGTATGAAATGGCAATAAATTTGACTAACCCCCTGGATTCTTTTACAATTATAGCGTCCCACTGAAAGGGGGGTTGGTTTATTCTGGATTTCAAAAACAGAAAGAATATGGTACTGGGGATCGGGATTGCAGTCATCTCCCTTACCCTTGTTACCTATTCTTGCCTGGAGAAATCGGTAACCATTAAAGCTGATGGCAAGGTAATTGAGCAGCGAACCTTTAAGAAAACAGTGGGCGAGGTCCTCGAGGCCAACAACATAAAGCTTGGTCCGCATGACCAGGTTACACCGGAGTTGCAGGCAGCGGTCCAAGAAAACATGGTGATTAATGTTGTCCGCGCATTCCCTGTAACCATAATCGCTGACGGAGAGACCAAAGAGATAGTAAGTATTCCCGCTAAAGTGAAAAACGTGTTGGAGCGGGCCGGCATTGAGGTGGGGAAAAAGGATTTGGTTTCGGCCAATCTTGATGACCTCACCTACAAGGGACAAGTTATCAAGGTTACCCGGGTGGCGGAGGAAACCAAGGAGATAACGACTTCGGTACCCTACAGCCGGGAGTACGTCAGCGACAATAATCTCGAGGTGGGTCTGACCCGGACGGTCAGCCGGGGAAGACCGGGCCAGATGCGTCAGGTGGTTAAGGTTACCTATCACGACGGAGTGGAGGTCAAGAGAGAGGTATTGTCCTCCGAACTGATCAAAGCACCGGTTAATGAAGTTGTGGCGCGAGGAACAATTACTTCCGTTTCCCGAGGCAATTTAAGACTCGACTTTCACCGGGCGCTAATGGTAGAGGCTACCGCCTATACTTATACCGGGCGGAATACGGCTACCGGCAAACGTCCGGCGGTGGGTCTGGTTTCGGTGGATCCAAATGTTATTCCCATGGGATCCCGTCTGTATATTGAAGGTTACGGTTTTGCAACTGCCGCCGACCGCGGGTCTGCAATCAAGGGTAACAAGATTGATGTTTTCCTGGAGTCCAAGGAAGCTTGTTACAAATGGGGACGCCGCTGGGTTAAGGTTTATATATTGAAATAAGGCCCGGCAGCAACCTTCCGCTTATTGCCAGAATCTTTTAGTTTTCGACTTGAGAGACTAATCAGTGAGGCGATAAGCGAGGAGGTGATGGAACTGCGAGGCAAGGCTTTACCAATTTTTATTCTTATTGCAATAATTTCAGCCCTTTTTGTTTCATGTTGTTACCGGGATGAGCAGGCACCGAGACGACCGATCACACCCCGGGAAAAAACTACCACTGAGGATTCGACTCTGACCAGGAGGGCTCAGCAGCCGTCAACACAGGCTACATCTACCGAAGCCCGCAAATTGGCGGACCGCCTGACTAACAAGGCGGTAGAGGTAAAAGGGGTTCGATCGGCAACGGTTGTGGTACAACCGGCCAACAACAGGTATACAGTCCTGGTGGGTCTGACTTTGAATTCGGAGGTAAAAGAGGATCAAACTGAGGCGATAAAAAAAGAGGTTTCGGAAAAGCTGAGCAAGACTGACAAGAGAATTGATCGGGTGCTGGTAACGACCAATCCTGATCTAGTAAGAAGGATAGAAGACATCGCCCGAGGTATTTTGGGCGGCAAGCCGGTACAAAGCTTTGCTGAAGAGATAACCGAGGTAACCAGACGTATCGTACCTACAATTGATTAAGCGGTGGAAACAACAAAGAACCTGGGAATGAATCCCGGGTTTTTTGTTGCGAAATCTTTTGTAGTAAAATAATACTAGCTTAGTGGTAAGGCGGGCTGCTTGCTTTGGATAATGCCACTCTTTCCGGTGTGCGACGCCTGCTGGCGGAAAAGGGGTTGCGGCCGCACAAAGGATTGGGACAAAATTTTCTCATTGACAAGAATATATTGCAAAAGATCGCCAATGCCGCTGAATGCACAAAGAATGACGTGGTTTTGGAGATTGGAGCCGGCTTGGGTTCCCTGACCTTGTATTTGGCGGATTTGGCCGGTCAGGTTGTTGCCGTCGAGATTGATAAGAAGCTGATTCCCATATTGCAGGAAGTACTCGCAGCCCGAACAAATATTGCCCTGATATCGGGAGATATTCTGGCCCTAGATTGGGAACAAGAGATTTTTGGCTTTCTTAAGGACCCACGGGACCGGATTATAATCTGCGCCAACCTCCCTTATTATATAACCAGCCCTGTTATATTTAAGATCCTGGAACACGGAAACCGGATCAAACGGGCGGTGCTGATGATACAACGAGAGGTGGCGGAAAGGCTGCTGGCCCCTCCCGGAAACAGAAACTATGGTCTCATAACCGTTAACGTCAATAGAATGGCTGAAGTTGAGATGATAGCCCGGGTATCCAGAAACTGTTTCTATCCTTCGCCGGAGGTGGATTCGGCAGTAATCAGGCTGTCTCCGCGGTCCCGGCCTTCGATTCTGGTAGAGAACGAAGAGGTGTTTGCCGAGTTGGTCAGGGCCGCCTTTCAGGCCCGGCGCAAAACAATATTGAATGTCCTGGTTAGCAGAAATCTGGCGGATCGAGATAAGGCAATGGAGGTTCTTCTGGCACTGGGAGTGGACCCTAATCGGAGGGGTGAAACTTTAAGCGTAGAGGACTTCGCTCAGATTGCCAACCGCTTATCGTAAAGGGGGAAGAAATTATGGTGTTTTTCAGCCCCACCCACGGCCGATTAACTTTGGAGCAAATGGTTGATGACATTCGAGCTTTTATCGCAGAAGATACCAGTTTTCAGTATAAACTAATAGTGGGCTCGGACTCCCAGATTCGTGATGGAACCTGTTTTGTCACGGCTATTATCGTACACCGTGTCGGAAAAGGAGCGCATTACTACTATACTAAAAGGCATGATCGCAAAATAACCAGCCTGCGCCAGCGCATCTTTTATGAAACCTCTTTGAGCCTTGAAATGGCCGACAAATTGTCTGAATATCTCTCACGGAAAGAGGGAGAAAACCTCAAGGTGGAAATTCATCTCGATGTGGGAACCCATGGGGAGACAAAGGAATTGGTTAAAGATATCATCGGAATGGTTGTGGGCAGCGGTTTCGATGCCCGGATCAAACCCCATGCCAGTGGAGCCAGCAAGGTAGCGGACCGTCACACCAAGTAAGAACCTCGCCATCCCGAATATAACCGGGATAGACCCAAAAAGGCACAGAACTGTGGCCGGTTTTTATAATTGATATCCAATGTTGCCGGATAGCAAAGAAGCAGTTGACAGGTCACATAATGGGGAGGTTTCACATGGACATCACCTTTGATGAATTCCTTTATCAGGGAGTCGAGCGCGCCAAGCCATGCATAGAAAGCGAATTGGAAAAGAGAAAACTTTTAGACCGTTATCTCGACTGGTGTCAGTCCAACTATGCCGAGCCATACGATTGGAAGACGCTTCGGGAATGGGACTCTAAGGTGTTCGATGAGATCGTTGCCAATTACGTTCGCGCTTACGGCCCCTTTAAACCCGAAGAATACCCGGAAGAGGAATGGTGACAGGTTCACATCCGTTTTCCCCGCCTCAGTTGTTTTGACATTGTCCGCCGCCTTCCCCGGCGACCGCTGTAAATTCCCGGATTGAAAACCGATTCCGATTTCGCTGTTCAATAGAATTATCATCAAGAATGGATCCGGCGGATGATAGTCTTTCAATTTGATCGATGCAAATACGCGGCCATCCTGCTGCCGGGGCAGATGGGGTTCGGTTTGTCATAGTGATGCGAATCGGCTGAGGTAAAATAAAAACACGACATATGACTGCGAGGTGGCATGTTGTCCGCAACCGGATCCAAGTATGAAAAGCTGTGTCAGGAGATTTCCGGCTACGGTAAAGTGATGGTGGCCTACTCGGGCGGGGTGGACAGTACCCTGCTCCTGCGGGTGGCTCTGGACTGCCTGGGACGGGATAATGTTCTGGCGGTTACTTCGCAATCCCCGCTGACTCACGAGCTGGATATAACGGCGGCCCGTGAAACTGCCCGGGCCCTGGGCGCACATCACCGAATAATTACAGTGAATAAGCTGGAGAATGAAAACATCGCCTCCAATCCGGCCAATCGCTGCTACTACTGCAAACTCCATCTCTATACCCTGCTGGAGCAGTTGGCCCGGCAGGAGGGTTATTCCGTCATTATCGAGGGCAGCAATGTATCCGACCTGGGTGATTACCGTCCTGGATTCGAGGCCCTGAAACAATTCAACCTGGTGAGAAGCCCCTTGCTCTCCGGCGGTTTCGATAAGGCAGAAGTGCGCCAATTGGCCCGCCAACTGGGATTGAGCAATTGGAACCGTCCATCCAATGCCTGTCTGGCTTCGCGATTCCCCTATGGCGAACGCCTGACCGCAGAGAAACTCGCCGCCGTATCCCGGGCTGAAACCGAGCTTGCTGCCA
>ENA-UPSB01002712-UPSB01002712.1-bioreactor-metagenome-genome-assembly--contig:-NODE-2712-length-15629-cov-4.799859_pt1 | contig 15629 bp, 15 predicted proteins | sample MGYA00238182_ERZ773286 | MGnify/ENA primary metagenome ERZ773286 (study PRJEB29026, sample SAMN07631240) | bioreactor metagenome | isolation source: Switchgrass digestor | place: USA: Dartmouth... | reverse complement strand
AAGAGCTTGCTTCGCCGGAAAATATGTCGGATTATATACGGTTAACCGAGCTTCAAAAGCAATTGTCCGAGCAGGAGGAACTGCATCTTGCATACCTCGAAGAATGGGACAAACTGATGGATGAGAGCATGAGCATACGGCTCCTTTAGCCTTAATGGGGGTATTGATGAATAGAGATGACCGTTCCGGTTCTGCCGTAGGTTGTTCCGCTGCTGCGAATCATTTTGTCCGCTTTGATGATGCACTGACTTAATGTGTCTATCGCGTTTTGAATATCATTGCCGTATTTAATGAGTAATTCGATTACATTTTCCTTAATTGTCAGTTCACTTTTGCTGCGAAGATAAAACGGTGAATTTAACCATACAAACATTAGACCGTCATACCATTGTTTCCCCGGAATGCCTTTCAGCTCCGCCCTGATCCTGTACCAGGATTCACTGCTCCGGGCATCATGCATTTCGGATAATGAAACATGATCCAACTTCATAGCAATTCCTCCAGGCTTTTCTATGTTAACGGAAGAAATTGACCGGCATTTACGTACAACGTACACGGCCGCACGGGCATTAGGCATCAAAATGGGACAGCCGGCCCATTTCACCGAGTCGGGAGCAGAGGATTTTGCTGAAAGTGGCAATAATCTGATTCGGCGATATATTAGGCGATATATATTATTTGCAATAAACTATAATTTAATACGGATTCATTTTATCAACGGACGCAAAACAATCACTGCAAGAGGAGGAATTCTTAAAACCATGGAATACGGCTTTTGATGGTAAGGCAAATTCTCGGACTTTATGACATTGCAATTTAATACATTGCTTCCTCCGTATTTTTCGCTGTCACTGTTGAATATTTCAATATACTCCGCGTCCACAGGCGCTCCGATGCGGTAATTGTCGTGAACCGCGGGAGTGAAATTGCACACGAATATGAGCATGTCGCGCCAGTCTTTCCCTTTCCGTATAAACGACACAATGCTGTGTTCGGTATCGTTGCAGTCAATCCATTCAAAGCCTTCATAGTGGAAATCAACTTCGTACAGGGCCGGCTCGGCCAAATAAAGATGGTTCAGGTCTTTTACGTAATCATGCATTTTTTTGTGCATCGGGTAATTAAGCAGATGCCAGTCAAGGCTCTCTTTATATTTCCATTCAATAAACTGCCCGAACTCGCCTCCCATAAACAGAAGTTTTTTGCCCGGATGGCCGATGAAATAGCCAAGCGCAGCCCTTAATCCCGCAAATTTCTGCCAGTAATCGCCGGGCATTTTGTTAAGCAAGGAGCATTTTCCGTGCACCACTTCATCATGCGACAGAACAAGGATAAAATTTTCCGACCAGGCGTACATGAACGAAAACGTAATCAGGTTCTGATGGTATTTACGGTATACCGAGTCCATGCTCATATACCTTAAAAAATCATTCATCCATCCCATGTTCCATTTATGCGAAAAGCCGAGGCCTCCGTCATGTGCGGGTCTTGTCACCATCGGCCAGGCTGTGGACTCTTCGGCAATTATCAAAACGTTCGGATAGTATTTGTAGACCACCGTATTAAGATGGCGCAAAAAATCAATGGCTTCGAGGTTCTCGCGGCCGCCGTACCTGTTCGGTATCCATTCCCCTTCCTTGCGCCCGTAATCGAGATAGAGCATGAAAGCAACCGCGTCAACCCTCAATCCGTCAATATGATAGACATCGAACCAGTATAAGGCGTTTGATATAAGAAAGTTTTTTACCTCGTAGCGGCCGAAATTGAAAATATGCGTTCCCCATTCCCAATGTTCGCCGCGCCGCTTGTCTTCATGTTCATACAGCGCCGTTCCGTCAAAACGCGCAAGTCCGTGTCCGTCTTTCGGGAAATGAGCCGGGACCCAGTCAAGAATAACCCCAAGCCCGTTATTATGGCAGGTGTCGACAAAATACTTGAAGTCCTCCGGAGTTCCGTAACGCGCCGTTAAAGCATAGTAGCCCGTTACCTGGTAGCCCCATGAGCCCGCGTATGGATGCTCCATAACGGGGAGCAGTTCAAGATGCGTATATCCCATTTCCTTCGCGTAAGGGATTAACTGTTCCGCAAGCTGCCTGTATGAAAGAGGTCTGAAGCCCGTTTCGGAATCGGGATCGGGATCGGGTTCCTGGCGCCATGAACCAAGGTGTACTTCGTATATGTTTACGGGCTTATCGAATGTGCTTTCCCGGTTTCTTCGACGCATCCAGGCGCCGTCGGTCCATTCGTAATTGTCCAGATCATAAACCTTTGAAGCGGTTTTAGGTGGCTTTTCGGCATAAAACGCATACGGATCGGCCTTAAGATATATTTCATCAAACGGTGTTTTTATTTCGTATTTGTATATATCGTTTTTTATAACACCCGGTATGAAAAGCTCCCAGACGCCGGAGCTGCCCATCATCCTCATTTGGTGTCGGCGCCCGTCCCATTGATTGAATGTTCCGACAACACTGACCCTTTTTGCGTTCGGAGCCCAGACACAGAACGAAGTGCCTTTTATCCCGTTTATTTCACGCGGGTGGGCGCCGAGCTTTTCATATATGCGGTGGTGGTTGCCCTCGTTGAACAGGTACAGGTCGTAGTCGGAAATTGTCGGCCAGAAAGAATAAGGATCGTATGTTTCAAAAATATGGCCGCTCCGGTCCCGGACCCAAAACTTATATAGATTCGATTCAAACGGTTCGTCGCGGACAAGGACGAAAAAACCGCGCTCGTCATACCTTTGCATATTTTCCCGCGAACCGTCCGTCGGGCTTATGACATCAATTTCCGCAGCGTCCGGTATGTATGCGCATATAACGGTTTTACCGCCCATACGGTGCATTCCCAGCAGCTCATGCGGGTTTTTGCAGTATCCTGACAGTATCGCTTCTTTGACATTTTCATCAATAACAATGTCCATAAATCTTACCTCTCAAACTATCTTGTTACAGTATACCCATTTAAAATTTGATGAAATCAATTACGATGTACAGCTTAATTAATGATATCCGAATAACAAAAATTTATAACCGCGGGCTCAATTGGCGCGAAATCTTTCGAGTTCAAATAAAATGTGGTAAAATTTATATGCATATAAAGTCCGGGCCGGTGCGGTATATCTGCGAAAGGCTTTTAGCCTGACTCCTTAGATTATGTTATGCTTGTACACCGGAAATATGCTTGCCTTTGAAACTGCTCAGCTAAAAAAAGAGGAAACGCGTATGTATAGCAACAAGCCGATTTTTTTTATTGAAGACAGAAGGAAAAAACCTGTTGCGTTATGCAAGTGGCTTGAAATTGCAAGCATAGCGGTATGGGTAATATTGTTTTGCGTACTGATTTTTTTCGAAAACGCAAGGCCGCAGATCGAAACCTTTTTTGACCGGTTTTTTGGAATTGAGGTCAGGGAAACGTGGGATGACAGTAAACTGAATACAGCGTTTTACCTCCTGGTATTTCTGCTATTGTTCAGCGCGTTTTCAATTTTTCTTAATTCTAAACGGCTTAAAAGAAGAACCGATCGGATAAGAAAATCCTTTATCAATATCATTGGTCGGATCAGTTATCGGCATTGTTATTTACCTGTTTGGTTACCTGTTGTAACGGGACGGCTGCTGTCAAGCACCTGAAGCATCCTGTAAACGATTGTGGCCGCTTCGGCTCTTGTCGCGGTTGCGGTGGGCCCGAGCTTATTACTGCCGATCCCGTTAATTATCCCCGCGTATTTCATAGCCGCAAACGCCGATTGCGCGTATGGTGCGATATCGCGGTAGTCGTCGAATTCATACAGGATATATAACGGAGGTTGTTCAAGGCTCAGATCGGCGGCTTTCATAGCCCTTGACGAGTAATAAACAATATCCTGCCGCGTTATCGGGGTATCGGGATAAAACCTCATATTTTCATCGGGCTCGATAATTCCATGCCGGTAAGCGGTCATAATCCAGCGGTGATGCCAGTCGCTCGGCGTAACATCCCTGAAGCTGCCCAACGGAGTTTCGGGGAATGAAAAGCTTGCAACGAGAAGCTTAATAAACTCGGCTCTTGAAATATTCCCGTAAGGATTAAAGCTGCCTTTGCCGTCGCCTTCTATAACACCCATCGAAGCAAGAGCTTCAATAGCGTTTTTAGCCCAGGGATGGTTGCCGATATCATTGAATACCGTTTTCGGCGGTGTTTCAACGGTTATTTCATTGCTTTCAAAAGACTCGCCCGCGGCATTTTTGGACTTGACAAAGTATGTATACTTCCTTCCGGGCAAAACGGAATCATCAACAAACACGGTCATATTCTCGCCGGCAGTGCCTATCTGTACGAACTGCAGGCTGCTGCCGCCTTTTCTGTATATAACGAATTCATCTTCGTTGTCGGACATATCAACCCAGTTAAGAACAATCCGGTTTGAGCCTATAATGGTAGGGTAAGACAGGCTTGGAGTCGCGGGCAGCCTTGTCGAATAAAACACTTCATTGGTGTAGGCTTCATATGCCGGATATTCGCTGTACGCGCGGACTCGAATCGTATAGTCGATCCCTGGCTCGGGAATAAAACGGTACAACACTGTGTCTTTATATAGTGTATCAAGGGTATGCCATGGGCCATATGCGGAAGTTTTATATTCGACAATGTAATACCGTTCAAAATCGGAAAAGTCATCCCATCCGAGGTAAAGGTACCTTCCGTCTCTTGAAATGACAAGATTGCCGTCCGGTTTTTCAAAAGAAACCTTAATATATACCGGCACAGTAAACGGTGAAAAGATAGTGTTTACTTTCATTGCCCGTACCATATACGAATATGTTTCGCCGTTTATTATATTTTCATCCGAAAACATGAGCTTTCCGCGTTCTACTGTCGCGATATGCCTCCATATTCCATCGGACTGGGCACGGCGCCATATTTCAAAACCCGATTCCAATGCCGCGTCATATTCCCATGTGATGAAAACACGTTCGGGCGTAATGCTTTTAACGGTCAGGTTTTTAACGGTCGGGAGCGTTTCGGCGGTAACATCAATTTCGTCTGTGTAGTCCGATTCAATATTTTGTGATCGTATCTTCATTCGGTATGTGTTCAGCGAACCCGGCTTGACCGTATCGACGAAAGACCCCGTTTTTGAGAGGACAACAAGAGGTTCGTATGAACCGGAATCCCCGATTTTTTCAATTATGATTGATGAAGAACCGACGGCAGTCTCATCCCATCTAAGCAGGATTTCGCTGTCCGACAGCGCATAACCGTAAAAATGGGTATCGAGCGAAAGCTTTGTATAATCGGAAATACCTGATGCGGACGGTAAATATTCCGTCATAAAATCATCATCGTACTGGGCGCGTATCCTGTAGTAATATCTCGTTCCGGGTTTCAGCCCGTCATCGGTATATTCCGTTTCGCCGGGACGGGTTATATGTATTTGTTCCCAGGCTGTATCGCCCGCTTCACGGCGCTCTATTATAACCCTGCTGTTATCAGCCCTGATATATGCCGAGCCCGGATAACTCCATGTAAGCGTCATCTGTGTGCTGTAAACTTCAGATATCCGGAAAGATACGGGGAAAAGGAAAGGGACGGTAACTTCTTCACTGGGCATACCCCGGTAAGTGTCGCTCGTCGGTATTACCCTGTATGTGTATTGCTCACCGTTAACGGGAGAATTGTCAATGTAACTCGTTACATTTTCCTTGACCGACGCAAGGTGTACAAAAGAACCTGTCCGGGTCTTTCTTTCGATGCGGTAGCCCTTTTCTTTTGAAGAATTGTCCTGCCAGGTAATTTCTATGGACGACATTGACTTAACTTTAGCCTGAACCTGTGTAGGCGCTTTTAAAAGGGTATCTGCATACCTGCCGATATTGTTGTCGGGATAGTACATATACGCCGCGGACGTTGCCGTAACGGCGCGGATCCGGTAATAATAGCGCGTTCCTTCCGATAGGTTCGTGTCCGTATAACTCTTCTGATGTCCCGGTACATTGGCTATCGTATGCCAGGTAGTCGTCCCGTCCATCCTGCGTTCGATAACGGTTTGGTAATTCGATTCCGGGATCGTGCTCGAAACAGGGTATGACCATTTCAATTCAAGCTCCGAGTCGGACACCGATTCGATCATCAGCGAAATAGGGCGAAGATATTCAACCGGGTATGAGTCGGCAGGATCTCCTAAAAGAGTGCCGCTCGTGGCAAAAACGCGGTATGTATAGGTATGTCCGTTTAAGACATTTGTATCGTTATATGTGGAAGTGCCTGAAGACACGCGCGCAATTGTGGAAAACTCACCCGTATCCGTTTTCCTTTGTATGGTGAAACCTGAAGCCCCCGGAACTTCATTATCCCAGTTAACACGGATGCTTCCGCTTCCGGACACAAATGCGTTCACATAGGACGGAGCGGGTAGTGAAGCTGCTTTGGATACAACTGCCATAGTAAAAACAATCGTTATTGATAATAATATGTAAACAACTTTTTTCATGCGTATCCACTCCGATTATGGCTTAAGTATATAATACCGCATCGGTCCGAAGAAATCAAACATATAGCATATGCGGTCAAGACTGATTAGCTGTACGCTGTGTGCCGACCGGATGCAATCATACGTACGGTAACGAAAAAAGCGTTAGCCATGGGAACCATATAATCCGACTATATATCTGTATGCTTTGTTCCGGGAAATTTTCATCATTTTAAATGCGTTATTCAATAATTGCGCCGCGATAAAAAAAGCGGCCGACGTGTTAAGAAGTGCGCCAGCCAAATTAAAGGGGGTCAAAATGTATTGTGAGGTCATTAGAAGTATAACCTTATTATGGTTTTTTATACATGATCTTAAAAAGTTTTTTCCGTAATAATTTAATTTGTCACATTATTAACCATCATGTATAATAGTAGTTACGGCGCTGTTATAGCCTGCCGTGAAGGGATTGAAATTATACCAGGTTTATTTATGATAATATTCATCGTTGATTAAAACGGAAAGGAACGGAATATGGAAAAAGAAATATGGAAAAAACCGCTGAGGCAATGCAATATTGGCGGGGAAGCGCTTATTGAAGGCGTTATGATGCGCGGAAACAATAAAATGGCAATGGCCGTGCGCAAATCAAATGGCGAAATAGTGGTGCAAACCTATGATTATATACCGGTTTCGAACAAGTTCTTCCTGTTTAAGCTGCCTGTTATCCGCGGAGCTGTTAATATGCTTGAGTCAGTCATAATCGGTATGAAAGCGTTGATGACTTCTGCGGAGGAAGTTGATATCGAACAGGAGGAAGAGTCGAAGTTTGATAAATTTCTGAAAAAAATATTCGGCGACAATATGTTCCGCGTAATGCTGTATTTTTCCGTCGCAGTCGCGTTTGTTTTCGGGATAGGCATATTTATGCTGCTGCCCAACTGGATAGCGGGCTGGTTCGCTTTTGACAAAAGCACGCCTTTAGGCTCAGTTTCCGCGAATTTAATCGAGGGGGCCCTGAGGGTTATAATTTTTATCAGCTATATTTTTCTTGTGTCCAGGAACAAGGAAATAAAAAGGGTTTTTGAATATCACGGCGCGGAACACAACGCGATTTACGCATACGAAAACAAGGAAGAATTGACCGCGGAAAACGCGAAGGCTCATACGACACTTCACCCGAGATGCGGGACAACATACCTGTTTGTTGTAATAATAACGAGCATACTTCTTTTTTCGTTCATCCGGTGGCGAAGCCCTCTCGTAAATATGGCCATACGCCTTGCGCTTTTGCCTCTGGTGGCCGGAATTGCATATGAAGTTTTCAAGCTCGCGGCAAAAACAGGCTTCAAGCCGCTGCGCGCAATAAGCTACCCCGGGCTTCTTCTTCAGAAAATCACAACGCAGCCGCCGGACGAGAGCCAGATCGAGGTCGCGCTTGCGGCGCTTAAGGCTATTGTGCCGGAGGACAACCCGGAAGAGAAAACTGAAAGTGTAAAAGACGACGAACCTGGAGGAGAAGCTGTTTGAATGTTCATGAAGCAGTACGGGACGCTGCCGGTATGCTGAAGAACAGCGGGATAGAAAATCCTTTATTTGAAGCCGCGCTTTTAATGGGCTTTGTTCTGAATAAAGACATATCATATGTTTACGCGCATTATGATGATCCTCTTTCTCCCGATGAATATGAGAAATATATAGGTTTGGTCAGTATAAGGGCCGGCGGAATGCCTTACCAGTATATTACGCAAAACAGGGAATTCATGTCTTTGAACTTTTTCGTCAGCAGCGGCTGCCTCGTTCCAAGGCCCGAAACGGAAATTCTGACTGAAGCGGCGCTGTCATGGATAGAACACAAAAAAAGCGGTGAAATCCGCGTTCTTGACATTGGTACGGGTTCGGGCGCGATTGCTGTAAGTATAGCTTATTATGCGTCCAATACGGTGGTCGATGCGATTGATATTTCGAGCGAAGCCATCGAAATAGCCGAGCGGAACGCGAAAACGCACTCGGTAAACAGCCGTATACATTTTATGCGTAAGGACCTTTTTGACTGGGAGCCTGATTCGCCGTATGATGTTGTATTATCCAACCCTCCGTATATACCGACCCCGGAGATAGTCTCGCTGCCGGCGGGTATAGCCAGGTACGAACCAATCACGGCGCTGGACGGAGGACCCGACGGGCTTATGTTTTACCATGAGATTGCCGCTAAAATAAATAAGCTTTTAAAACCTGAAGGAGCCGTATTTGTTGAAGTAGGAGCCGGACAAGCGCAGTTCGTGTCGGATTTATTTGAAAGCTGCGGCCTTTTAACATCCGTTTACCGGGATCTTGCCGGAATTGAACGTGTTGTCCGTGGTGACAGAAAGTAAAAATATTTCTTTTTATAATTGTATAAAAAACCCTTTTTAAGATTATACTTCAATAGGCAGTTAATTTATGGTTTATCGCTGTGCCGGCGTATAATCCGAAAGGGTGATATCGGAATGGATGGCAATACGGCATTCAGGCATGAGTATGTTAAAGGTCCTGGTTTATTTAAAAAAATATCCTCTCTGAAACTTTTTTTTAACGAAGACGCGCGGCGGGAAGCGTACAATGAAAGCGACAGTTTGCTTAAATGTCTTAAACAGGCGCGCCAGGATTGGCTTGCCGCGGTAGAGAATTTCGACCAGGCGGAAAATGACGATATGATTGATTACTATATCTACAAAATGAAAGCCTGCCAGATAAGATACAATTATCTTTTAAAGAGGGCAAAGGAACTGGGGCTGCGCAATGATTTGTACGAAGCGCAGTGATTGCCGGTTCCGCGCAGCCTGTAAATCGACGGGCGGCTGTGAGGTTTCCCGGCGGAAATTGTCGCGTAAAAAAGTAAAAAAGTTTTAAAATATTTGTTATGTTAATTAATGAAGAATTGTAATAAAACGATAAACTACTCATTCCAGCACAGTTTAACGCTGTTGAAAATCCTTGTTTTATTTTCTTTTTTTATTTGAAATAATGTGATATAATTAACTTTGCTGCCTAAATTGTTAAAAATATAACGTTAAAACGATAAACATATTGATTCCAGCGCAGTATAGCACTGTATAAATAGCCAATTATTTTCTTTTACTATAGAAAATAATGTGGTATAATTATTTTGTAGTTGTAATACATCTTACAATGTAGGAGAGGCAAAATGACAATTACGGCAATTAAACCAAAACGTATAAGCGACGAAGTATTTGAACAAATGAAAGAGCATATCATTACAGGCGAGTGGGCTCCGGGGAGTAAGATTCCCAGCGAACACGAACTGGTTGAACTGTTCGGCGTAAGCAGGGTTTCGGTCAGGGAAGCAATTCACAGGCTCGTCGGCATGGGCGTTTTGACCATCCGCAGAGGAGAGGGCACTTTTGTTAATGAAGTGCTTCCGGAGAATTACATGAATACTCTGCTGCCTATTTTGATGATTGAGAGCGCGAGTTTTTCCGAAACGCTTGAGTTTCGTGCAATAATGGAAGCGGAAAGCGCAAGGATGGCCGCAAAAAGAGCCGATGAAAAAGACATAGCCAGGCTTGAAAAGGCTCTTAAGGCTATGGAAAAGAAAAAAGGCAATATTCAGGAATTTGCCGAGGCGGATTTAAATTTCCATGTAGCTGTCGCTATGGCGACGCATAACAGTGTTATCATCAAAGTAAATGCCATAATCCACGACATGTTGAAAAAAATAATGGAAGAAATTGTTGATATCACCGGGTATGAGGGTGGACTCTACTATCACGGAAAAATCCTCGAGGCGATAAAAAACAGGGACGAAAGCACGGCAGCGAAACTGATGAGAGAGCATATCAGCGCGACAGTGGATAAAATAAGCGGCTTGGATGAACTGAAGAGTAAAAAGCCGCTCGCCTGATTTGCGAATTCAATTTATTCAATACGGGGGAATTTTTGCCTTTTATAAATGTATTACATCATACAAGTAGACAATGGAGAGGATGATTTTATGACTATTCAACAGTTGGAAAGGAAAGCGCAGGAAATCCGGCTGACTATTGTAAAAATGGTTGGTCCGGGTAAAGCCGGTCACTTCGGAGGTTCATGCTCCATCGCGGATGTAGTGGCAGCGTTGTATTTCCACAAGATGAGACATGATCCGAAAAACCCTAAATGGCCTGAACGTGACAGGCTGATCTTCAGCAAAGGACATGCGGCGATTGCCCAGTACGCAGCGTTGGGAATATGCGGATATTTCCCCGAAAAAGAACTGTGGAATTTAAAGGAACTGGGTTCGATACTGCAGGGACATCCCGATATGAATAAAACTCCCGGCATCGAAGCGAATACTGGATCGCTTGGCCAGGGTTTATCTATATCATGTGGAATCGCAGCGGGTTTGAAGCTCGATAAAAGCAGCGCACGTGTATATTGTATTGTCGGAGACGGCGAGCTGGCCGAAGGGCAGATTTGGGAAGCCGCAATGGCAGCTTCTTATTACAAACTCGACAATCTGCTGGCAATACTCGATCACAACAAACTGCAGGCTACAGGTCCGATTGCGGATCGTTTCGATACGAGACCGATAAGAGAAAAATGGGAAGCCTTCGGATGGCATACCGTTGAAATAGACGGACACAACATGAAAGAAATAGTTGAAACCCTTGACAGTATAGAAAAGGTAAAGGGCAAACCGTCAATAATTATTGCCCATACGGTTAAAGGTAAAGGTATACCATTTGCGGAGAACAACGCGGCCTTCCATAACGGCGCGATGACGCAGGAACAGTTCGAAACGGCTTGCGGAATCCTTTCGGAACAGGGGGTAATGTAATATGAAGATGCAGAACCAGAGGACAGCGTACGGAAAGACGCTTGTGGAGCTTGGCAGGGAAAATGAAAGGATTGTCGTGCTTGATGCCGATCTTAGCAAGAGTACAATGACCTGCCTGTTTGAGCAGGAATTTCCGGATAGATATTTTGAAATGGGTATCGCGGAAGCCGACATGATTTCTTTTGCCGCAGGGCTTTCGCTGACTGACAGGATTGCGTTTGTGAACTCATTTGCCGTGTTTTCAACGGGTCGTCCGTATGATCAGATCCGGCAGGGCGTTGCAATAGGCAAGCTGAATGTCAAGATTATCGGTTCGAGCGCCGGGCTTTCGGACTTCGGCGACGGGGCGACACACCAGTCCGTCGAAGATGTCGCGATTATGCGGGCAATACCGAATATGACCGTTCTTGTGCCGTGTGACGCGATTGAAACGGTAAAGGCCGTAAGGGCTGCTGTCGAATACAATGGTCCGGTTTATATCCGGATTTGCAGGAATGATGTTCCGGATATATTCCCTGAAGACGAGGAATTTGTTATCGGTAAACCGTATGTATTGCGTGATGGCAGTGATATAACGATATTTGCGATGGGCAGGATGGTATGCGAAGCGCTTGCTGCAGCCGACAGGCTCGGTGAACAGGGTATTTCGACAAGGGTCGTTAACGTAAGCACGTTAAAACCGGTTGATGACAATTCGATTATAAAGCTTGCCGAAGGCATGAAAGGGGTTATAACGGTAGAAGAGCATTCGATTATAGGCGGCCTCGCCAGTGTCGTTACCTATGCGTTGAGAGGAAAAGGTATACCGGTGGAAACGATAGGAATAAACGACGAGTTCGGCCAATCGGCAAATACATATGATGCGCTTCTTAAACATTACGGGCTTACGGCTGATAATATCGTAGAAAGGGCAAAAGCTCTTTAGAAAGGAAGATGGCAATGGAAAAGACGATGAAAGCGGTTGTCAAGTATGATAATGTAGCCGATGCTACGGAGCTTCGCGAAATGCCGGTTCCGGAAATCGGCCCGACGGATGTTCTTGTACGGGTCGCGTATACCGGGGTTTGCGGCACTGATCCGCATATGCATAAAAATCTTGTTTCGATTCCGTTGAATGTTCCGCTGATTCTCGGGCATGAGTTTGCAGGAACTATAGAAAAGGTCGGAAGCGAAGTAAAAGGCTACAAACCGGGCGACAGGGTAACAGCGGAAACCCATGCTGATTACTGCGGAGAGTGTGAATTATGCCGGACCAACCAGTACCCGATTTGCAGGGACAGGAAAGGCTTTGGTTTTAAAGTTCACGGCGCGTTTGCGAAATACGTAAAGGTTCCGGCAAGGATCCTGCACAGGGTTCCCGATAACGTATCGCTGAAAGAAGCGTCGCTGACCGAACCGCTTTGCGTGGCATATAAAGCAGTCGTGCACAGCAGCAGGGTAAACCCGGGAGATACGGTAGTTGTAATAGGTCCGGGCCCTATCGGAATGCTTTGCATTAAAATGGCGCAGATCTGCGGGGCCAGTGAAATCATAGCCGTTGGCGCGAACGGGGATGAAGAGCGCCTTAAGATGTCGCTCGACTACGGCGCGACAATGGCGTTAAACAGCGAAAAAGACGATGTTGCATCGATAATCATGTCGATGGGAGACGGTTACGGCGCCGATCTTGTCGTTGATGCCGCGGGCGTATCGCAGACGCTTAAGCTGTCGATGGATGTCGTCCGTCCCGGCGGTCAGATCACGAAGATAGGCTGGGGACCGAAGCCCGTCGGATTTTCCCTTGACCCGATCATATCGAAAAGCGTTACGCTGAAAGGGCATTTCAGCCACACATGGGATGTTTGGGAAAAGTGCCTTGTGCTGCTTTCAAAAGGCCAGGTCGACCTTAAGCCGCTGATAACGCACGAACTTACGATTGATCAGTGGGAAGAGAGCTTCAGGCTTATCGAAAGAAGGGAAGCAATGAAGGTCGTGCTGAAACCTATTGATTAGTACATAAATATATAAGGGGGTAGTCATCGTGAAAATTGGTTTTATAGGACTCGGAATAATGGGCAAGCCTATGGCGAAAAACCTGTTGAAGGCCGGGTATTCCGTCGTGGTTTACGATATCGTTCCGGAAGCCGTGAAGGCGCTGACCGACGCCGGAGCGGAGAAAGGGGAGTCTTCCGCGGACGTAGCGTCGAAAACCGAAGTTGTCATTACGATGCTTCCGAATTCACCGCATGTAAAGGAAGCGGTATTAGGGAAAAACGGAGTGCTTGAAGGCGCAAAGCCTGGTACGATACTTGTCGATATGAGCTCTATCGCTCCGCTGGCTTCCAAGGAGATTTCGGAAAAGGCAGCCGAGAAAGGCGTTATTATGCTCGATGCGCCCGTCAGCGGCGGTGAACCGAAAGCAATCGACGGGACACTGTCGATCATGGTCGGCGGTCCCGTGGATGCGTTCAAAAAAGTTGAAGATATATTGAAAAAGATGGGTTCATCGGTAGTTCATGTAGGCGAAATCGGCAGCGGGAACATGACAAAGCTGGCGAATCAGATTATCGTCGCGCTGAATATCGCAGCAATGTCCGAGGCTATGGTGCTTGCCACTAAAGCCGGCGTCGATCCCGAAAAGGTGTACCATGCCATTCGCGGAGGGCTGGCGGGCAGCACAGTACTGGACGCAAAAGTGCCGCTTGTTTTGCAGAGGAATTTTAAGCCCGGCTTCAGGATAGAACTCCATATTAAAGATTTGATGAACGCGATTGAAACAGGCCATGAAGTCGGAGTGCCGCTGCCGCTCACAAGCCAGGTGATGGAAATTATGCAGGCTCTTAAGGTAGACGGCAAAGCCGGAAATGATCACGGCGGCATTATACAGTTTTACGAAAAACTCGCGCAAATCGAGGTAAAAAAATAAAATCCTTAAAACTTGAAGCTGAAGACGGATCTTTATGACGGACTTGTTGGAATCATAAAGATCCGTTTTCTGAATAGAATAATACCGGATAAACAAGCTCCGTAAGAATGGGGGGCGACCGGTATGAACAGCGAATTACTCATCCTGCTTGCGTGGATTGCGGGAATTATTATCGTATTTGCGTTCGGCAAAGCTTTGAAAGTGCCTCTGAAATTTGCCGTTAAACTTATGATTAACGGCATTATCGGAGGCATTGTCATTCTTTTGATAAATCTTATCGGCCAGTATTTTGATTTCCACATATCGTTGAACATCTTTTCGGCTTTGATAGCGGGGACGCTCGGGCTGCCGGGCGTGATACTGCTTATTATACTGAAGTACCTGCTGTAGGTGTGTCTGTTTTGTCCAAGCCTGTGTTTTCCGGTGTTTTGGTATAATCAATATCCCAGCGGCATATAATTGTTCAGTAGACAACATGCCTTATCGAGAACTGTTGAACCCATCTGTTTGCGTTGTGGGTATTATACAAACCTGCTGATCTGCGTCTCCGGGAAAGGATTTAAAACCTTTAGTAAAAGACTGGATGGGAGAACCGTATGCATGAAGCGAAAGGATTAATTGAAGCGTATTATGGCATTCATATTTTGGGGATCAAGCCTTACCGGGCGGGATATATCCTGGAAACCTCCGGCGGAAGGAAATACATAAAAGCATGCCAGTACCAGAAAGAGCGTGTTGAATTTATCCATCAGGCGAAACAGCATCTTATAAGCCGTAATTTCTCCCGGATAGATCCTTACTGTATTGCACAGAACAATAAGCCGTATGTTGAGATCGACGGGAACGTATATACTATGGTCAATCTGATTGACGGCAGGGAGTGCGAGTTTGACGACGACCGCGATGTGGCTATGGCTGCGGAAGCGCTCGCCTTAATGCATAAAGCCGGGCACGGTTTTCTGCCGAAAGATGTGAAATATGTCCCGAGCAGCCTCGGTAAACTGCCTTACAGTTTCAAAAAACGCCTTGAAGAAATACGCAAGCTCAGAAGAAAGGCCGAAAAGGAACGCAACGGTTTTGATTATTTGTTTATCGAGCATTTTGACGATTTTTACAAGCTCGGGTATGACAGCCTTGAAATACTGTACGGATCAAAATACAACAAGCTTGTTGAGCAGACACAAAAGGAAGGCATGATATGCCATCATGATTATTCGTACCAGAATATAATAATCAAGGGCGACAAGACTTTTATCATAAATTTTGATTACTGCAACCTGGAACTTAAGATATACGACATAGTGAACATGTTAAGAAGAAGAATGAGAAAATGCAACTGGGACATAAAAAAAGCAAAGGCTATCCTTGACGTTTACAGGAAGATAGAACCTCTGGAACAGGACGAAATGAAGGTAATGAAAAGCATGCTGCTGTTCCCGCAGAAATTCTGGAGG
>ENA-UPSB01002710-UPSB01002710.1-bioreactor-metagenome-genome-assembly--contig:-NODE-2710-length-15654-cov-5.529713_pt1 | contig 15654 bp, 15 predicted proteins | sample MGYA00238182_ERZ773286 | MGnify/ENA primary metagenome ERZ773286 (study PRJEB29026, sample SAMN07631240) | bioreactor metagenome | isolation source: Switchgrass digestor | place: USA: Dartmouth... | reverse complement strand
CGTGTTCGAGACGCCCGTGTTCATGCCGGTCGGCACCCAGGCCACGGTCAAGACCCTGAACCCGGAGGAGGTCTGGGACCTGGGGGCCCGGATCATCCTCAGCAATACCTACCATCTTTACCTGCGTCCGGGCCACGACCTGGTCCGGGAGGCCGGCGGGCTGCACCGGTTCATGAACTGGAAGGGCGCCGTGCTCACCGACTCAGGCGGGTTCCAGGTCTTCTCGCTCGCCGACCTGCGCAAGATCACCGAGGAGGGCGTGCAGTTCCGCTCGCACATCGACGGCAGCACGCACTTCCTCAGCCCGGAGAAGGCCATCGCGATCGAGAACGCGCTCGGCGCCGACATCATCATGGCCTTCGATGAGTGCACGCCCTGGCCGTGCGACTACGACTACGCAAAGCGGTCGCTGGAGCGGACCACCCGCTGGGCGGCCCGCTGCAAGGCGGCCCACGCCCGGCCCGACAGCCAGGCGCTCTTCGGCATCGTGCAGGGCTCCACGTTCGCCGACCTGCGCCGCCAGTCGGCCGACGAGCTCGTCGAGCTGGACTTCCCCGGCTACGGCATCGGCGGCCTCTCGGTGGGCGAGCCCAAGGAAATGATGCACGAGATGCTGGAGGTACAGGTGCCGCTCCTGCCCGCGGACAGGCCCCGGTATCTGATGGGCGTCGGCTCGCCGGAGGACCTGGTGGAGGGAGTCTGGCGCGGGATCGACATGTTCGACTGCGTGCTGCCCACCCGCATCGCCCGGCACGGCATGGTCTTCCTGCCCGACGGGAAGATGACCGTGCGCAACGCCGAGTTCGCCCGGGACTTCCTGCCGATCCAGGAGGGCTGCGACTGCTACGCGTGTCGGAACTACAGCCGGGCCTACATCCGCCACCTGCTGAAGGCGGACGAGATGCTGGGGCTCAGGCTCTGCTCCATCCACAACCTGCGCTTCCTGGTGCGCCTCATGGAGGAGATCCGCGCCGCCCTGGCCGCAGGGACCTTCGCCGAGTACCGCAAGGCGTTCCTGGAACGCTGGCACGCCGGCGAGGCGGAGCGTCGAGAACGCATCCGCACCGGCGGCGGCGCAGGCCCTGCCGGCCCTGCCGAGCCGCCGCTTCCCGAGAACCGCTAGCTGCGAGGAGGAGTCGAGATTGGCGATTCAGTACCGCGTTGCCACCCGTGCCGACGTGAACGCGCTTCTGCCCCTGGTGGAGGAGTTCGCCCGGGAACAGCAGGCCCTGCTCCCGCACCACGAACTGGCCGAAGGGTTCATGCAGTTCGCCAAGTCGGGGCTGGCCCAGGCCGTCGAGCATCCCGCCGCGGTGGTGATGCTCGCCGAGGATGAAGGCCGGGAAGGTCCGGTGGGCTACTGCGTCGGCAGCCTGCAGGAGCCGCCCGCCCTGTTCCGGCCCGAGCTTTACACCTACATCTCCGACCTGTACGTCGTACCCGAGTACCGGCGCCAGGGCATCGGCACCGGGCTGGTGGAGCGGGTGCGGGGCTGGGGCTACCTGAAGGGGGCCTTTGCGGTGTCGTTGATCGCCCCGGCCGGCAGCCCCGCCGTCGGGATGGCGGAACGGATCGGCCTCAGGCCGATGCAGGTGCTGCTCTATGCCCCCGGCCAGCGCTAGCCGGTCATTCGATCCGCAAAAGCTTGGTAAGTCGCGCATCCGGCAAATGTACAGGCACCGGGCACACGTGGTATAGTGAACCCATGAGACAGTGAGGAGGAAGAGGCCTTGGACTTCATCATGCAATGGGGTTTCCTGATCCTGATCTTCGTTCTGATGTACTTCATGATGATCCGGCCGCAGCAGCAGCAGCAGAAGAAGCGCCAGGAGATGCTCAACTCGCTCAAGGTGGGCGATGAGATCGTGACCATCGGCGGCCTGCACGGCGTGATCCACGCGATCGACGAGGCGAACAACACCATCAAGGTGAAGGTCGCCTCCAACGTCGAGCTGACCTTCAACCGCAGCGCTGTCGGAAGCGTACGCCGCGAAAGCTAGACAGCAACACCGGTGACATGCTGACCACCCGGCCTTCGACAGGGCCGGGTGGTCACGTGCTATATGACAGTCAGTTCTAGATAGCGCAAAATTTCTGTTGACTTCGCTCAGAGGCATACCGTAGAATGGGAGATGAAATCGACCGAAATAAGCGCTGAATGAGAAATGGGGATGTCGGATTGCTGTCGCAATGATGGTCGTGACTACAGGCAAACGGGAGGAGCGCCCATGAACCTGGTGATGCGGGAGCAGGCGTTCGACACGGTCTCCCCGGAGGTGGTGGCAGACCGCCTGCAGCCGCTCTTGAGTCCCCGGGAGCTGGAAGTCGCTCAGCTTGCATTGGCCGGGCTGCCGGCGGCCGAGGTGGCGCGCCGGCTGTTCGTCACGGTGAACACGGTGAAGACCCACATTCGCCATATCCTGCGCAAGACCGGCACGGACTCCCGTGCCGATCTGGTCCGCAGGCTGCTGATGGAGGAGGATCTTGCGGGCGACCCCCGCGACCCGCTGACGGGGCTGCTGCCCCGTCGCGTCTACCGCAGGCGGGCGCTCGACCTGATGCGCAGGCACCGGGGCAACGGGATTTCGCTCGTCTGGCTCGAAGTCGATGGCTGGCATCTCCTGCCGGTCACGGAAAGGGTGGCCGCCGACCTGGCGGTGGCGGAGGCGCTGTCGGAGGCGGTCCGCGCGCCGGACCTCGCCTTCCGCTGGTCCGACCACCAGTTCATCGGCCTGCTGCCCGGCGCGGACCGGGAGTCGGCCCGGGCGGCTGCCCTCGACCTCGGCCTCTGCCTGGGCCAGTGGGCCAGCGCCAGTGGCACGGACCTGCTCTTCTCGCTGGCCTGCGCCAGCTCCCTGGAGGGGCTGGCCTCGCCGGAGGCGCTGGTGGAGGCGGCGATGCGCCGCTGCAGCGTGGGCTTGAAGGACTCTGCGTAGAAAGCCGGGTGCTCCGTCAGAGCACCCGGCTCGTCACTTTCTCACCGTTGCAAGTGTAGAGGGTCCGCTGGCCGCCTTGCACGGTCTCCAGATGGACCGGCCGCCGCCAGATGTGGTGGACGTGCTGCAGCGTGTGGGTGAGGTGCGTCACGTCCAGCTCGATGCCATCGTAGCCGTGCCGCAGGTAGAGCTCGCCCTGCTGCCGGTAGTTGTCGTCCTCGGCGTAGATGTAGGGCAGGCCGCAGTTCTCCAGCTGCCGGAGCAGCGTGTCCCGCACCGCCGTCCAGCCGGTGGATGCCACCTGCCACTGGCCGCCCTTCTGCGCGTAGACGTAAAGGTTCAGTTCCTCGCACAGCTCAGGGGTCAGGTAGTTGCGCACCAGCGAGAGGTCGGTCTCGACGGCGCGCACCTCGAAAAGCTGCTCCCGGCCGTAGCGGGCCTCGATGGACTCCAGCAGGTGGTAGCCCAGCCGGTACGGGTTGAGGTGCTGCGGGTGCGGGGCCACCACCGTGGCGTGCAGGCGGGCGAACTCCAGGGCCTCGGCGGGGGGGAGATCCATCTCCCGCATGATGCGCGCGTGCCAGAAGGTCGCCCAGCCCTCGTTCAGGATCTTCGTCTCCATCTGGGGCCGGAAGTAGAGCGCCTCCTCCCTGAGGCCGGCGAGGATGTCCCGCTGCCAGTCCGCGAGGTCGGGGGCCCGCTCCATCAGAAACAGCGGGAGGTCCCGGCCCGGCTCGGACCGCGGGCCGGGGAAGGGGTCGATCTGCTCCGCGACGGCCAGGGCGGCGTCCAGGAAGCGCTCGACGGTGTCGCGGCCCAGGCGCGCCTCGTACCCGCGCACCCGCTCGGCGAAGGCGCTCATGGCGTGCAGCATCCGGCGGTTGGTGCGCTGAAACCGCCAGTTGTGCTTGAAGAAGTCGGCGTGGGCCACCACGTGCGCGGCGACCAGCGTGTTCTCCAGGAGGCTGTTGGACTCCAGCAGGAAGGCATAGCACGGGTCGGAGTTGATCACCAGTTCGTAGATCTTGGTCAGCCCCAGGTTGGCCTGGCTCTTCAGCAGGTAGTAGGCCTTGCCGAAGGACCAGTGGGAGAAGCGGGTGGGCATGCCGTAGGCCCCGAAGGTGTAGAGCACGTCCGGCGGGCAGAGCTCATAGCGCATCTCGAAGAAGTCCAGGCCCGCCGCCCGGGCCCGGCCGACCACCGCCTCGATGGCCCCGGCCAGCCGTTGGAGATCAGCCGCCACGCTAGCCCGTCCCCCTCTCGCGGGCGCCGGCCGGCGGGAAGAAGGCCCGCAGCGCCCCGTAGATGTCGGACCGGCCCTGGATCACCGCCGTGACGAAGCGCGGGTGGTCGATCTCCTGCCGGAACAGGTTCAGCAGCGTGTTGGGCTGGTAGTAGGGCATCGCCGTGTACTGGGGCTGCGTCTCGATCTGCCCGTAGCCCACCAGGGCGCACCGCTGAAGAAGCTGCCGCATCAGGGTCACGGCCCGGGGGTTGTCCGAGACCAGGTTGTCGCCGTCGGAGAAGTGGAAGGCGTAGAGGTTGTGCCGGTCGGGCGGGTACTGCTGGTCGATGAGGCGGAGGGCGTACTCGTAGGCGGAGGAGCACCGGGTGCCGCCCGACTCGCCCTTGGTGAAGAAGGACTCCTCGTCCATCTCCTTCGCCTCGGTGGTGTGGGCCACGAAGTGCAGCTTCACCTGGGCGTAGCGGGTGCGCAGGAAGCGGACCATCCAGAAGCAGAGGCTGCGGGCGATGTACTTCTCCCCGGCGCCCATCGAGCCCGAGGTGTCCATCATCACGATCATGACGGCGTTGGCCTGCGGGGTCTCGGCCTCGTCCCAGGTCCGGAAGCGCAGGTCCTCCCGGCGGATCCCGGCAAGGGGGGGCCGGCCGGCCAGCCGGTTGCGCTTGATCGCCTCCATCAGGGTGCGCCGCTTGTCGACGTTGGCGTAAATCCCCTGGCGCCTTACGTCGCGCCACTCGTGGTGCGGCGCCGTGAGCTGGGGGTCCTGCTTCGGCTCGAGGTGGGGGAGGGAGAGATCGGCAAAGAGCATCTCCTCCAGCTCCTCCACCGACAGGTCCGTCTCGAACCAGTCCTCGCCGGGCTCCTCCCCGGGACCGCCGGCCCCGGCCGCCTCCTGCGCCTTGCGGCCCGGGCCGACCGGCTGCCCCTCCCGGACCGGGCCGTCGCCCTCGCCCACCCGGCTCTGTTTCTGCCAGTCCAGCCGGAACCGGTACTCCTTCAGGACCTTGATCGGCAGGCGCACCACCTTCCGGCCGTCGCTGGCGATGATCGCCTCGTCGCTCACGACCTCGGCCAGGTTGGCCCTGATGGCTTCCCGGATGCGCGCCTGGTGGCGCTCCTGGTCCATCTGCCCCTGCCGGTGCAGCGACCAGTCCTCCCGGGAGATGAGGAAAGGTGTCTCAGGCATCTTTCGGTCCTCCTCTGCCGTCCCGCCTGTCGCCGGCCGGTGCCGTCACCGGCTCAGGAGGGAGCCGACGTACCGCAGGAGCTCGTCCGCGCAGGACGGGCAGTAGCCGTGCTCCTGCACCAGCCGCTCCGCCACCTCGTTCATCCGGCGGAGCTGCTCGGCATCCGGCGCCCGCAGGGACGTGGTGATCTTCACGACGTCCTTCAGATCGGCGAACAGCTTCTTCTCGATGGCCTCCCGCAGCCGGTCGTGCGAGGTGTAGTCGAAGCTCATGCCCCGGCGGGCGTAAGTGGAGAGCCGGATCATGATCTCCTCCCGGAAGGCCTTCTTCGCGTTCTCCGAGATGCCGATCTGCTCCTCGATGGACCGCATGAACGGCTCGTCAGGCTCCCGCGGCTCGTCGGTGAGCGGGTCGCGGATCTTCTGGTTGCTGCAGAACGCCTCGACGTTGTCCAGGTAGTTGGCCAGCAGGCTGCGGGCGGATGCCTCGTAGGCGTGGATGAACGCCTTCTGCACCTCCCGCTTGGCGATCTCGTCGTACTCCTGCCGTGCCATGGCGATGAGGGAGAGCAGCCGCTCCCGCTCCTGGGGGGTGATCGAGGGGTGCTGGTCCAGCCCGTCCTTCAGGGAGCGGAGGACGTCCAGCGCGGTGATGCAGGCCTTGTCGCTGTTCTCACCTTTCCGGATGATGGCCGAGGAGATGCGGTTGATCACGTAGCGCGGGTCCACCCCGCTCATCCCCTCGATCCCATCGAACTCCCGCTGCAGCTCGGCCACGTCCGCCGGCGTGTACCCTTCCACGTGGGCGCCGTCGTAAAGCTTCAGCTTGGTCATCAGGTCCATGCCGGCCCGCTGCGACTCCTTCAGCCGGCTGAGCACCGAGAAGACGGCGGCGGCGTGCAGGGCGTGCGGGGCGATGTGCACGTGGCCCGTGTCGGCCTGCCGGATCAGCTTCTCGTAGATGCGGACCTCGTCGGACACCCGCAGGTTGTAGGGGATGGGGATGACGATGATGCGGCTCTGGAGGGCCTCGTTCTTCTTGTTGGCGATGAAGGCCCGGTACTCGGTCTCGTTGGTGTGGGCCACCACCAGCTCGTCCGCGGAGATGAGGGCGAAGCGGCCGGCCTTGAAGTTGCCCTCCTGGCTGAGGCTCAGCAGATGCCAGAGGAACTTCTCGTCCAGCTTCAACATCTCCTGAAACTCCATGATCCCGCGGTTGGCCTTGTTGAGCTCACCGTCGAAGCGGTAGGCGCGGGGATCTGACTCCGACCCGTACTCGCCGATCGTGGAGAAGTCGATGGAGCCCGTGAGGTCGGCGATGTCCTGTGACTTGGGGTCCGACGGGCTGAAGGTGCCGATGCCCACCCGGTCGGCCTCCGAGAGGAAAACCCGCACGACGGGGACCTCCTCGATCCGCCCGCCGTACTCCTCACGCACCATCAGGCGGCAGTGGGGGCAGAGGTCCCCCTCAATGACGATGCCCAGCTCCTTTTCCAGCATCGGCCGCAGCTCCCTGGGCACCAGGTGGAGCGGCTCCTCGTGCATCGGGCAGCCGCGGATCGCGTAGACGGCCCCGTCCGGCGTGCGGCTATATTCCTCCAGACCCCGCTTCAGCATGGCGACGAGGGTGGACTTGCCGCCGCTGACGGGCCCCATGAGGAGCAGAATCCGCTTGCGCACATCCAGCCGGCGGGCCGCCGGGTGCAGGTACTCCTCCACCAGCCGCTCCAGGGCGCGGTCGAGGCCGAACAGCTCCTGGTCGAAGAAGCGGTAGCGGCGCACACCGTTCACTTCCTCGACCCCGCGGGACACGATCATGTTGTAGATCCGGGCGTGCGCGAACTGGGCCACCCGGGGGTTGCGGGACACGATCTCCAGGTAGTCGGCGAACGTTCCTTCCCAGCGCAGGGACTCTTCCTTGGCTCGGTATGCCTCGAGCTGCTGCAGCAGCGAATTCATCCGTGCTCCACCTCCTGGCTATGAGTTATACCCACAGACGCAATCGTCAAAACATATGGCAGAGTGAGGCGGGTGTGGCAAGTACGTGAACATTTCAGTTGTCACATACGTATTGGGGGGTAGAGGAAACCGGGGCCAGGCCCCGCGACGGAGAGGTGATTGCGTTGTCTGCGAGCGCGATGCCGCTGGATCCCCTGGCTTACGTTCAGACCGCGTCGGTTGTGTCGCACGTCCTGCAGACCCGTTGCGACGGCTACCTGAAGCGCACCCACGGCCTCAGCTGGCCGGGGTTCACCGTGCTGCGCACTCTGCGGCAATCGGGTCCGACCTCGGCCAAGCGGCTGACGGCGGCCCTGGCCTGCACCCACAGCAACATCACGGGCATCGTCGACCGGCTGGAGCGGGACGGCTGGGTGAAGCGGAGCCGGTCGACGGAGGACCGCCGGGTGATCTACCTGGAGCTGACGGAGAAGGGCAAGCAGATCGACGAGGTGGAGGAGGGGCTGCACCGTTTCCTCACGCTCTCACTGGGGCAGTGGTTCGGGGAGGCCCACCCGCTGTTCGAGCGGCTCCAGGCCCTGGAGGCCCTGATGGGCGAGGGGCCGGAGGCATGAAAAGGCCCGGGCAGTGCGCCTGTGCAGCGCAGCGCCCGGGCACTCTTTTTGTCTGGGGTCGGATCCGGGAGGATCCGGCGCGGTCAGGACAGGTAGCCCTGGTCCACCCCGACGCTCGCAAGCTCCCGGGAGAGGTACTGAAGGCCGTTGCGCAGCCTGCTCTTCACCGTGCCCAGCGGGAGGTTGAGCTCCTCGGCGATGTCGCGGTAGGAGTAGCCCTCCAGAAGCCGCAGGCTCAGCACGGAGGTATAGTGCGGCGGCAGTCGGTGCAGGGCCTCGTGCAGCGCTTCGACGAACGCCTTGCGCTCGAGCTCGGTCTCCGGCCCCGGCGTCGGATCCAGCAGGTCATCCGCCAGCGCCGCAGTGGCCTGGTGCCGCTGGCTGCGCAGCACATCGAGGGCGGCGTTGCGCGTCACCTTGAACAGCCATGCCCGCAACTGACTCGTGGGCTCCAGCGACTCCATGTGGCACCACGCCTTGTACATGGCGTCCTGGCAGACCTCCTCGGCGGTGTAGGAGTCGCCGAGGAGGCGATTCGCGTACGAAAGGAGGGATCCCCCCATGACCTCCATCAGCCGTCCCAGCTGCTCGTCGTCGCTGAGACCGGGCTGTCCCCACATCGTTACGCCATCGCGCATGACTATTCAACCCCTCTCTATTACAGACACCAGATCGATGAGAGCAAGACAATATGGATCACCGGATGTTTCGGATCATCAGAGGTTGCCCCCTGTGCCTCGTAATCATATCACCAGTATGTAAGAACAAACAAGGGTGATTGTTCAGTCGTTTACTCACACGCTATCCACGGGTATCCGGGCGGAGGGTGATGCCGGGCAGAATGATCACCCACATACCGTACTCTTCCCTGACCACAATCGAAGGTAAAATATGCGCTTTCAATTGCCTCCCGTGAACATTTAACGATGGCGATTCGTTATGACAGGTAAAGAAACCGAGATGGGGGTGTCTATCCTGAGCCGGATCGACGTGGAGGCGGTGGAGCGGATCGCCCTGGTGAGGCGGTTGGCCAGCAGGCTCGAGCAGTTGTGCGAACGGTACCTTCGGACGGAATACGGCCTGAGCTGGCCGCAGTTTCAGGTGCTCCGGGAGCTCTCATTGGAGCGGCCGACCATGCTGCAGCGCGTCAACGACGCGGTCTACTGCACCCGCGGCAACCTGGCGGCCATCATCGACCGGCTGGAGCGGGACGGGTGGCTGGAGCGGTTCCGGCTCCAGGGTGACCGCCGGGTCGTGATGCTGGGCCTCACCGAGAAGGGGGCCCGGGTGGCCGAGATGGAGGCGGAACTGCGCACCCGCATCCAGGAGTGGATGGGACCGGCGTGGACGGATGCCCGGGAGATCCAGCAGCACCTGAACGAGTTGCTGAGAGACATGACCGATCCGCTGGCGTCCCAGGACGTGGTAGATGAGAAGGAGCGCCTTGTGGCCGTCAGCTGAGCGGGCGCCGGGTTCCGAGAATAGAAACCGGCCAGGGCCCTGGACCCTGGCCGGTTTCCTGTTCATTCACCGTAATCCAGATGCCGCAGGCGCTGGGCGGCCAGCTCGACCACGGATTCGGGCGGTCCCGATCCCTCCGTGGCGGCGGCCGAACCCATGGCGGCTCGCATCAGCAACCGCTTCCGCTCGGCCCAGCGCTTCACCTTGCGGACGAGGCGGTCCGCGACCTCGGCGGCCGTCGTCCTGTCACTGCCGGGCAGCACGAGCAGGTAGAGATCGTCCCGCCACGGCAGCAGATGGTCCCGGCTTCGGATCGACGTCGCCAGGAGGTCGGTGAGGCCGGCGCTCGGCACCCTGGCCGCCATGCCTGCCTGAAAGAACTCCAGGTGGAGCACGACCACCGTGCCGGGGCCGTCGGCGGACTGACCCTGACGCAGCTCCGCGAAAATGCGGTGGAACTCGGCGGGCAGGTCCTCCGCCACTGACCGGATCCTCGCAGGTGTGCTCCCCGCCTCCATGAGCACCCGGTACAACTCCACCCGGCTCCTGGTCTTGGTCTTCCGGTAGAGGTTCCGGAGGTGAGTCTTTACCGTGTTTTCAGAGATGAACAGCGCCGCCGCGATCTCCTGGGTTGAGCGCCCGGAAACCAGCAGGCGGCCGACCTCCAGCTCCCTCTGGCTCAGATGCGATCCCCAGATCCGCTCTAAGGAGAAGACGGCCACCGATGTCTTGTCGGCCTCCAGGATGCCCATGGCTCAGCACACTCCTCTTTCGCATCACACAGTATCCCTGAGATTCGACCGAAAAGTCTCGCCCTCCTGCTCACCCGGACCGGGTGATGGTGGAAAAGAGCGAATTCATCCTTACTGATGAGCATACATCAAATATACGAGTTTATCTAGATTGTCTTCAACCGCCCGCACATCCTGGTGTGAGGCGGTTTTCATGTGTCGGCCCCGAACTGCGCGCAAGAACCACACCCCCAACATTCATCTGCCAAGAGTGATATAGAGAATCATCCGTGAATTCATGCCCAAAGGTGAGCCGCCCCTGTGCCATAATCGGCTGCGACGGGAGGTGATGCCCGCTGCGACGCATGACGCGCAAGCGCCGGCTGCGCCAGAAGGCGATGCGGGCACTGGGCCGGCAGATCCGGGAGTCCGGAGCAAAGCTGCCCCATGTACTGATCCCGGTGACGATGGTCATCTCAAGCCTGGCCGCCGGGCACGTCACGGGTTCGACCTTCGCCCTCAGCCACGATGCGGCGGAGGCTGAGGCCCTCCAGTTCCAAACCCTCACCACTTCGCAGGTTCTGCGTTTCAGCTCGGGGCGGGTCCAGTTGCTTGCGCACTCGGGGCCCGACCGGGTGGGCTCCGAGGTCGTGCGCACCTTCCAGATCATGAACATCAGCGACCGGCACGTGTCCCTCTCGGTGGAGCTCACCGGTATCCCGTGGGCGCAGGCGACGCTCTCCCAGAACGTGCTCGGTCCCGGCGAGACGGCCGACATCGTGGTCAGCGGCACGCCCGACCAGCCCGGCGAGTACCAGGGCTACCTCATCGTGTACGGCATGGGCGGCTTCCTGGAGCTGGACATGGAGTTCACCGTCGTGGTCATTCCAGCGCCCGATCCCTGCCGTCCCGACATCCCGCCTGCGCTTCCGGCGGTCGATCCTGATCCGCCCGGACCTCCGGAGGAAGAGGTGGAGGAGACCGAGTCACCTGAGGTCATCATCGGGCTGCATCCCGACCTGCTCGGCCTGCCGGGGGACGTCGCTGTCCGACCACTGCCGGATCCGGAGCCCCGCGACGAGGTCGGGCTGCCGGATGTGCAGCTGGATGACGAGCGTGTGAACGAGTCCGCGGACTCCGAGGCCGGGGCCTCGATCGCAAAGCCTGACGCTGCTGAGCCGGACGCCGAACCTGAGGTTGCCGAGGCGGATCCGGAGCCTGAGGCGGCGGAGGGCGGTGAGGAGTCCGCAGCCCCGGATGCGACTTCCAGGCCCGGTGCGGTGCAGTCGCCTGGCCGGGCGGATCCCTGCGGCGATGACGCCGGAGCTCCGGCGCCCGATCCTGTGAACGAGTGCGTGCCACACGTCGAGGCTTTGCCGACCGAGGAAAGCACGGAAGTGACGGAGGGGTCGGACGAGTGTGCGGCCGCTGCACCCCCGGCTGAAGGCGAAGGCGTCGGTTCCGGCGACGGGGAGACCGACGGCCGAACCGACGAGGGCGAGGAGCCGGCCCCGGGTTCTCCCGGTGACGAGTCTGAGGACTCAGAGGAGGCACCGGAGGGTTTCGCTGACGGCAAGAGCGGTGGCGACGAGTCGGGCGGCGATGAGTCCGGCGACGACCAGTCGGGCGGGGACGCCGGCGGCGATACCTCCGGCGGCGACGACTCCGATGACGGTGCTGGCTCTGACGATGACGGTGCTGGCTCCGACGATGACGGTTCCGGCGGCGACGCCGAAGGCGACGAGTCCGCCGGGGATGAGGACGAGACCGCTGAGCCGGGCGGTGACGACACCGGTTCCGAGGAGTCGGGCGACGAGTCCGGCGCTGAGGACTCCGGCGGCGAGGCCGGCGACGGTGGGTCCGATGCCGGCGGGGAACCGGCCGGAGACGCCGATGACGCAGACGACGCCGGCGCGGGAGGGCAGACGACGTGAAGACATTGCTGCGAATCCTCAGCGGAGCGGTGACGGCGGTTCTGGCGGTGGCGCTGGCGGGGACGGTCATGCTCGCAATCGCCGGACGCAGGGCGCCCGACCGCATCCCGGCGGTTCTTGACTACAAGGTTCTCGCCGTGCGCAGCGGCTCCATGGAGCCTGCGATCAACACAGGCGATGCGATCATCGTCGAGCCGCTGAAGCCTGAGCACCAGATTAAGGAAGGCGACGTGATCACGTTCCGGGTCGCAGATGCCCCCGACATGCTCATCACCCATCGGGTGATCGGCATCGTGTCCGTCAACGGCGAACCGGCGGCCTACGTGACCAAGGGCGACGCCAACGACGCTCCCGACCTGACGCCGGTCAGCCGGGCGCAGATCGTCGGCATCCAGCGCTGGAGGATTCCCTATTACGGTTACCTCTCGGAGTTCATGCGCACCAAGACGGGCGTGATCTCCCTGGTCATCGTCCCGGGCGTCCTGCTGATCGCCCTGGAGATCCGGAAGATCTTCCAGGTGATCGCGGAGGAGGAGAAGGCCAAGAAGGCCGACGAGGGGCCCGCGGACGCCCAGTCTACCGGTTAGTCACCTGCAGTTCGCCTGCAGTGCAAGTTTTGCCCGGCCGGCGGCCGGGCAGCGGATCCGGATCGGATCTGATATCACGTGGTTCGGAGGGTGATCTCACATGAAGCGGATCCTGTTGAGCCTGGCGACCGTAGGTGCCCTGTCCGCTCTGATCACCGGAGCGACCTTCGCCCTGTTCACGGCCCAGACTGAGAACCTCAACAACACCTTCAGCGCCGGCACGGTGTCTCTCGGCAACGTGGCCCTCGGGGCGTGCGACATCGGGGATCCCGATAACCTCGCTCCGGGCGACAGCGGCTCCTGCACGGTTGAGGTGACTTACTCGGGTAGCCTCGAGGCCTTCATCGGCGTCCAGTTCAGCACCGAGGGCGCCCTGTTCGGGGGCTTGCATCCCGTCAGCGTCTCCCTGACCGGCGGCGAGGGCAACCACAAGGGCTACTACCTGCTTGGCAAGTACGATGACGGTGACAAGGCCGAGGTGACCGTAGACTGGTCCTTCCCGATCGACGCCGGCAACGATTACCAAGGCGCCAGCGGCACGGTCAACCTGAAGTTCGTGGCCGTTCAGGCTCGGAACAACACCGAGACGGCCCCGGGCGGCTTCGAGGCCCCGATCTCCTGGAACTAGTCACGCCAGCGGTCCCCGCCGGGATGAGCCCTCGTCCCGGCGGGGTCTGAGTGAGGAGGAGCGCAGATGAAAAAGAAGCTCCTGTTGGCAATGGGTTCGGCCGCCGCAATCGCCGCAGTCTCGATCGGCGGTACGCTGGCGCTGTTCACCGACTCCAAGAGCGCATCCGCCGACATTGTCGCCGGCACGCTCTGCCTCAGTTCTGAGCGAAACGACGGCGACCCGGTTCCCGGGCCGATGTTCTACATCACGGCCAAGCAGGGTGCGACGCCTTCCGGCGTCGACGGCACGCTCCCGACCGGGTACTGGGCACCGGGCGACGCGCACAAGCGGACCCTCAACGTCCGCAACGACGAGGCTTGCAGCAGCATGAACGCCTGGGTCAGCAGCATCCAGGCCAGGCTGAACGAGCACTTCGGGGATCAGTACGAGCCCCTGGCTGAGAAGCTCTACGTGACGGTGAAGTCTCCCAAGGCCTCCGAAGGCTTCGTCGTGATCGCCGAGGGCCCGCTCAGCGACTTCCTGGCCGGTCCCGTGACAGCGAGGTACCCGGACGGCTCAAGTGTTCCCATCTACCTGAGCAGCGTCAGGCAGATGGAGTTCGAGGTCGCCTTTGACATCCAGGCCGGAAACCAGTATCAGGGCAAGACCCTGGTGGTCGATTTCATCGTCAACGCCGAGCAGATGCCCAACAACCCGTAATCACGGGCATGTGGGCCGGACTGCGGCGACGTCATGCGAATCGGGTGCGCACCGCCGGGACGGTCATCGCCCCAGACGGCAGCCAGAAGTGGAGGGATGCGCATGGTCCGTAAGTGGGCCCTGGCCATGTCGTTGGTTGGCGTCACTGCGATGGCGGGCGCGGGGATCACCTTCGCCCTGTTCACCGATACGGCTGGGCCGGTCGAGCGGCAGATCACGGCCGGAACCCTGAGGATCGAGGGAAACCGCGACATGGGTGACACCGTGCCCGGACCGCTTTTCTACATCAGCAACACCGGCGACGGGATGTCCGAGGACGGTCTTCCCGGCATCCACGAGACGGGTCTCTGGGCTCCGGGCGACAAGCACGAGCGGGTCTTCCAGATCGAGAACGTGGGCACGCTCGACGCCAAGCTGGTCTCGCTGCGCGCCGAACTGCAGTCGGGCAGCCAGGAGCTGATCGACGTTCTGCAGGTGCGGGTCACCGATGACTACGACAACCTGCTCCTGTCGGGCACGCTGGCCGACTTCGTGGCCGCTGACCAGTTCTTCTCCCCCGCCATCGAACTGGCGGTGTGGGACAACGTCAACCTCTACATCGAGGTGGAGCTTCCCCTGAGCGCCGGCAACGACCTGCAGGGTGAGACGGCCGTCGTGAAGTTCTCGGCGTACGCTGAGCAGTTGCGGAATAACCCGTAAGGGTCCTCGGGAGGAATGAGGAGTGCGCACCTTCCGTAAGCTGGGCTCGCTTCTGGTTGCGGTCTGCGTGGCGTTGGTGTTAAGCGGTTCGGCGGAGGCCTTGGCGGCCTCGGCCCGCCAGGGGACCGTGAAGGTTCAGTCGAGCGGCTTCTCCATCCTGTCTAGCGGCCTCGAAGTACAGACGCTGAAGACCCTTTCTCCGGAGGACCTGGTGGCTACCCTGCTCGGCGGCGGCGTGGAGGTCCGCAACGTCCAGTACAGGGGCGCGAACGTGGCGTCCGGGACCTTCTCGGGCGGTGACGGCATCATCGGGTTCGAGAGCGGTGTCCTCCTCACGTCGGGGTACGCACGCAACGTGATCGGCCCGAACGAGCACTCCGACACCACCGGGGACAACGGTCTGCCCGGCGATTCCGACCTGAACGCGCTCGTGGGTGGCGGTACCGCCGATGCGTCGGTGCTGACCTTCGAGTTCAAGCCGACCACTGACGTCATCTCATTCGAGTACGTGTTCGGGTCCGAGGAGTACGAAGAGTGGGTGGACTCGACGTACAACGACGTTTTCGCCTTCTTTGTCAACGGCCAGAACATGGCGTTGATCCCCGGAACCAGCACCTACGTGTCCATCAACACGGTGAACCAGAACACGAACTCCCAGTACTACATCAGCAACGTCAACGGCGCCTACAACACCGAACTCGACGGCTTCACCACGGTGCTCTACATCGAGGCGCCGGTAAACCCGGGCGAGTGGAACACGATGAAGCTGGCCATCGCCGATCGCGGGGACATGTGGTGGGATTCGGCCGTCTTCATCCGGGCCGGGAGCCTGGTCAGCGAGCCGATTCCAGACTGGCCGGATGATGCGGAGCTGAGCGTCTTCGAGGTCTGCGGCGTCGTCACGCTCAGCTGGCCCGAAGCCACCGGGGCCGTGGAGTACGACGTGCACGTAAATGGCAGCCTCGTGGCGA
>ENA-UPSB01002701-UPSB01002701.1-bioreactor-metagenome-genome-assembly--contig:-NODE-2701-length-15702-cov-4.701604_pt1 | contig 15702 bp, 19 predicted proteins | sample MGYA00238182_ERZ773286 | MGnify/ENA primary metagenome ERZ773286 (study PRJEB29026, sample SAMN07631240) | bioreactor metagenome | isolation source: Switchgrass digestor | place: USA: Dartmouth... | reverse complement strand
AATTATAGAAGAAGCTGAAAAAGAGGCAAAAACAATTCTTGCTAAAGCAGCCGAAAAAGGTGAGTCAATGCTGGAAGACGCCAAGAATCAAGGTGAAGAGCAGGGACAAAAACTTATACATGATGCAGAAGCTGAAGCAGCAAAGATTGTAGAAAACCTTAAAATGGAGCATGAGCAGCAAATCAAGCATTTGAAAGAAATTGCCGCTGTGAAAACAGACAAAGCGGCAGATATGATCGTAGAGAGGATTGTGAAGTTCCATGGCGATAGTTAAAATGGAAAAAATGCATCTTTTGGCCCTGAAAAATGAACAAAGCAAATTAATGCAGACTCTTCAAAAAACAGGCATTGTAGAAGTGATTGATATTACAGAAGATGAAAACGAAGAAAAACAGGGACATAAAGAAGATAGAATCCGAGACGAAATTGCAAAAGAATTAGCGGAATTGGAAGCTAAGCTTAGCGATTTAAAGTTTGGTATTGATTTTTTAAAGCCCTATTCAAAATCTCCGAATCCTCTTATATATGGCAAGCCTGATGTAAAAAAAGATGAGCTGTCAGAGATTCTATCAGCTGAATCTAAAATTAAAAAAAGTCTTCAAGTGGTCTTTGATTTAGACAAAAAAATCGTGCACCTAAAATCTGAAGAATCAAAGATATTAAACCAAATAGATTTTCTTATGCCCTGGCAAGGCCTTGATATTCCCTTAGAGCAATTGGGCTATACGGATAAAGCTGCTTTTATGGCAGGCGTTATTCCACGCAAATCAAAGGATAAGCTGGAAGAAAAAATAGAAGAAAACTCTTTGTTGGCAGATATAAAAGTTATCGGCGAAAGGCGAGATGACTTGTATGTGCTTATCATATATCATATAAGCGGCAAAGAAGAAATCCAAAACCTTTTCAAAGAGTTTTCGGTCACTATACAAGATTTTATGGGACTTCAAGGAGCTCCTTCTGAAATAATAGAACAGAGTAAAAAAAGACTGGATGAGATACAAAAAGAGCGCGAAGCCATTAAGACTCAGGCTCAAGGCATGACTCAAGAGCTATTTAATTTTGAAGTTCTATATGACTATTATATGATTGAAAAAGATAGAAAGACAAATACATTGAAGCTCTTTGACACCGATAAATCCTTTTATTTACAGGCTTGGATACCTAAGGAGCGCAAAACTTACATAACAGAGATTATATCTAAAATTACAGACATGGTTTATGTAGAATTTACAGAACCGGAAGAAAATGATGATATACCAGTTCTTCTTTCAAACTCAAAGCTGGTTGAACCATTTGAAGTAATTACCGAACTTTATAGCCTGCCGGATCCTCGCGGAATCGATCCGAACCCTTATATGGCTCCATTCTACTGGATATTTTTTGGGATGATGCTAAGCGATGCAGGATACGGCATTATATTAAGCTTACTTACGGCTGTAGCGTTATTAAAGTTTAAGCTCGAAGGCTCAGGTAAGAAGTTTATAAAGATGTTTTTCCTCTGCGGAATATCCACAACTATCTGGGGCGCGATTTTCGGCGGTTGGTTTGGGGATCTTATCAAGATAAAGCCATTGTGGATAAATCCTTTAGACAATCCTATGGCTGTTTTAATAGTTTCATTTGCATTAGGCGTAATTCAAATATATACAGGGATAATATTAGAGGGATATAAAAACATTAGAGATGGTCATGTATTAGATGCCATAATGGATCAGGGATTCTGGCTTTTGCTTCTTACCGGTATTTTAATGTTTGTATTCCAGCCGCTTGCGGGAATAGCAAAGTATTTAGCTATTATTGGGGTAGTTGGTCTTGTATTAACTCAAGGAAGAGCGCAAAAAAACGTTCTAATGAAATTTGCTTCCGGTGTTTTAAGTTTATATAATATAACAGGTTATTTAAGCGATTTACTATCTTACTCCAGACTATTGGCCTTAGGCCTTACTACTGGTGTTATAGCTAGTGTTATAAATACAATGGCAAAGACGATAAGTGGAAGCATTATAGGGTTCATAATTATGATTTTAGTATTATTAGGCGGACACGTATTTAATATAGTAATCAATGCATTAGGTGCATATGTTCACAGCAGCCGTTTGCAGTATATTGAATTCTTCAGTAAGTTTTATGAAAGTGGCGGACGGGCGTTTGACCCCTTAAGAATTAAAACAACTTATGTTAAGTTGGAAGATTTATAATACTAACTTATTAAATACTAATTTGTATTATGATTTATAATAAATTTTGAGGAGGAATTGTAAATGTCGTTAACTTTTGGACAAGTAATAGCACTTATAGGAGCAGCTTTGGCTGTAGCCCTGCCTGGAATTGGTTCTGCAAGAGGAGTGGGCCTTGTAGGTGAGAGTGCCTCAGGACTTATTACAGAAGACCCAAGTAAATTCGGGCAATCACTTATACTTCAAGCCCTTCCCGGAACACAGGGAATCTATGGCTTTCTTGCGGGATTCTTAACAATCCAAAAGATTGGTTTGCTATCCGGGACATTGTTAGATATTACACCATTTCAAGGATGGCTGATATTCGCATCCTGTATGCCGATTGCCATAGTTGGCCTCATGTCTGCCATATACCAGGGACGTGTAGCCGCAGCTGCAATCGGTATAATATCTAAACGACCTGAAGAAGTAGCCAAAGGAATAACTTTTGCCGCTATGGTTGAGACGTACGCCGTGCTTTCGCTACTTGCAACCATACTAATGCTCTTTGGCATTAGTATATAAGGGAGTGTCTTGCCGTGGAGGGTATTGCAAGAATAAAAGAGACTATATTAGAAGAAGCAAAACAAGAAAAAGAAAAAATTATTAATGAGGCGAAAACGCAAGCAAAAGAAATAGAGGCAAGGTATAAAAGCCAAGTCGATCAAATACTTGGCAGCATATTAGAAAAGGCAAAAAAAGCGGCAGAAGAGAAAAAACGCAGAATAATTTCCATGGCTGAACTAGAAAATAGAAAAGGCCTGCTTAAAGCAAAACAGGAAATTATTGATGAGGTTTTTGAAAAGGCGAAGAAAAAATTAAAAGCTCTGCCGGATGAACAGTATCGAAATCTTATAGCCGATATGCTTATAAAAAGCACAATTACAGGAAATGAAGAAGTTATAATATCCTAAAGTGACAGACAGAGGATAACACCGGAATTTATCAAAGAAATTAATGAAAAACTTAAAGATATGGGCAAGCAGGGAAATTTGAGAATTTCCAAAACTTCAGAAGATATGATAGGCGGTTTTATCTTAAAGTCTGAAGATGTAGAAATCAACAGCACATTTGATTCCCTTATAAAAATGGAAAGGGAAGAATTGGAAACAGAAATAGCCAAAATACTTTTCGAGGAGTGATTAAATGGCTAAAGATACAGATTTCTTATACGTTTCGGCTAGAATAAAGTTTTTAGAAACTAAGCTCCTCGGAAAAAGCGCCATCGACAGGCTTCTTGATGCTCCCGGTATAGATGATGCCCTAAAAGCGCTGAGTGATACAGAGTATGGCAGCGATATTGCTGAAATGGAAAATATATATGATTTTGAAAAGGTTTTAGAGCACAGTATGTTAAGGACCATTGATACGCTCAAAGAATCCTTCAAGAATCATGAGCTGATAAGATTTTTTAACCTTAAAAATGATTATCACAATCTTAAAGTGATTTTAAAGGGCAATATCCTGGGCACAGAAGTCAAGGAGTACTTTTCACATCTAGGTGAAGTTTCGCCTGAAGAAATGCAAAAATATGCCCAGGGCGAAAACAGCGCAGCTGTACCGGATAATTTCAAAGAGGCATATGACAAAGCCTTAGAAATTTACGATGCGACAAAAGACCCGCAAAAAATCGATCTGTTTTTAGACCAAGCCTTATTTAAAGAGATGGAAAAAATTACAGAGCAATCAAAAATTCCTTTTTTAAAAGTATACTTAGCCGCACTTTCCGATATTACAAATATAAAAACAATGTTGAGGCTTAAAAAAGCAGATTCAGACATACGAACGTTAGAAAGCGCGTTGGTCGTTGGCGGCAGTTTAAAGAGCGATTTTTTTAAGGAGATTTTTACAGGCAGCACTCAGAGCATAATAGAGGCCTTTAGTTCAACGCCTTATTATGAGATAGTTGAAGAAGGTCTTACGGCCTGGGAGTCTACAGGCAGTCCTCTAGTGCTTGAAAAAATGGCCGATAATTACTTAATGGCTCTTGCGAGAAAAGGCTTGTATACACCTTTTGGCCCGGAAACAGTAGTAGGATATATGGCAGCAAGAGACAATGAGCTAAAGCTTCTAAGAATTATCCTAGTTGGAAAGATTAATGGCATATCCTCGGATATGATAAGGGAGCGATTAAGAGATGTCTACATATAAAATGGCTGTGGTAGGAGATAAAGACACAGTTCTTGCTTTCAAATCTCTGGGTGTTGATATATTCCCCGTGCTGGACGGCAAAGAAGCAAGCTTTACAATGACGAGGCTTGCAAAAGATAATTATGCTGTAATTTTTGTAACAGAGCAAATAGCTAAAGAAATCCCGGAGAAAATAGATCAATTTAGAAATCAGATGCTCCCGGCAATTACCTTGATTCCAAGTAACCAAGGGAGTTTAGGGATAGGTATGGGAGAAGTCAAGAAATCCGTGGAAAAAGCCATTGGAGTAGATATCATTTTTGGAAAAGAGGGAGAGGAATGACAGGTGGCAAGATAGTTAAAGTTTCCGGTCCCCTCGTAGTGGCTACAGGGCTGCCTGAAGCCAAGATGTTCGACGTGGTCAAAGTTGGAGAGCAAGGCCTGGTTGGCGAGGTTATAGAGGTTCATGGAGAGAGAATTTCTATTCAAGTCTATGAAGAAACCTCCGGCTTGGGCCCCGGGGACCCGGTGGTTTCTACAGGGCTCCCCCTTAGCGTTGAATTGGGACCCGGACTACTGGAAGGAATATTCGACGGCATTCAGCGTCCACTTGATGTTATAGAATCATCAGTTGGAAGCTATATAACAAGAGGTATTGATATTCCCGCATTAGACAGAAAAAGGAAATGGGCATTTACGCCTATTGCAAAAAAAGGACAAAAGGTTATGGGAGGAGATTTCCTGGGAACAGTTCAAGAAACTGTTATCGTGGAACATAAAGTAATGGTGCCTCCCGGTATTGCCGGCGAAATTGTTGAAATATATGAAGGCGAATTTACAGTTACAGACGTGATTGCAAAAATAAAAACCGAAAAAGGCGATATAGTCGATGTTACTATGATGCAAAAATGGCCTGTTCGAATGATACGGCCATATAAAGAAAAACTTCCTCCAAAAGAGCCGATGGCTACAGGACAGCGAGTTATTGACACCTTTTTCCCTGTAGCAAAAGGTGGTTCTGCATGTATCCCGGGACCTTTCGGTAGCGGAAAGACCGTTGTGCAGCACCAGCTGGCAAAGTGGGCAGATGCTGAGATTGTCGTATATATTGGCTGCGGCGAGCGCGGCAATGAGATGACCGATGTGCTAATGGAATTCCCTGAACTGCGCGATCCTAAAACCGGTGAACCGCTAATGAAAAGGACCGTCCTTATAGCAAATACATCTAATATGCCTGTGGCGGCTCGAGAAGCATCCATATATACAGGCATAACAATAGCAGAATATTTTCGGGATATGGGTTACAGTGTAGCATTAATGGCTGACTCTACATCCCGCTGGGCAGAAGCCTTAAGAGAAATGTCGGGACGATTGGAAGAAATGCCTGGCGACGAAGGCTATCCTGCATATCTTGCAAGAAGAATAGCTGAGTTTTATGAAAGAGCAGGAAGGGTTATTACCCTTGGCAGTGATGAAAGGGAAGGGGCGCTAACTGCAGTTGGAGCAGTTTCACCTCCCGGCGGCGATCTTTCAGAACCGGTAACTCAGGCCACTCTTCGAGTTGTAAAAGTGTTCTGGGCACTAGATGCATCCCTTGCATATGCAAGACATTTCCCTGCCATAAATTGGCTTACAAGTTATTCCCTGTATTCCGATACAGTTGAAGAATATATGAATCAAAATGTAGCCAGTGATTGGAAGGAATTAAGGGCAGAAGCCATGAGACTTTTACAGGAAGAGGCAAACTTGCAGGAAATTGTAAGGTTGGTAGGTATCGATGCGCTTTCCATAAAAGACCGACTTATATTGGAAGTGGCCAGATCGATTAGAGAAGATTTTCTGCATCAGAATGCCTTTCATGAAATTGATACTTATACTTCTCTTGCTAAGCAGTATAAAATGCTAAAACTTATTTTGACATTTTATGAAGAATCGAAGAAAGCCCTGGATGCAGGAGTTGTATTTTCAGAAATAGAAAATCTGCCGGTGCGTGAAAGAATAGGTAGAATGAAATACGCAGATGAGAAAGACGAAAAAATATTCGATGAGATTGAAGCGGAGCTAAAAGCACAGCTTGCGGCCTTGATGGAAGGGGGAAAAGCTGAATGATTAAAGAATACAGGACAGCTAGAGAGATTGCAGGCCCCTTGATGATGGTTGAAAATGTGGAAGGCGTAAAATACAATGAGCTTGTTGAAATAGAAACAGCATCAGGCGAAATACGACGAGGCCAGGTACTCGAAATTGATGGAGATAAAGCACTGGTTCAGCTTTTCGAAGGCTCAACAGGACTGAATATAAATGACTGCAAAATTAGATTTTTAGGCAAAAGCATTCAGCTTGGCGTCTCAGCCGATATGCTAGGAAGAGTATTTGACGGATCGGGAAGGCCAAAAGATAACGGTCCGAAGATTATCGCGGAAAAACGGCTTGATATTGACGGCAGCCCTATAAATCCGGCTGCTAGAGACTACCCCTCAGAGTTCATCCAGACCGGTATCTAGGCAATTGACGGATTAAATACCCTTGTCAGAGGCCAGAAACTGCCGATATTTTCAGGTTCAGGTCTGCCCCATGCCCAGCTTGCAGCTCAGATAGCAAGACAGGCTAAGGTGCTAGGCACTGAAAGTAAATTTGCTGTCGTATTTGCAGCAATGGGAATTACTTTTGAAGAGGCAAATTACTTTATATCTGACTTTAGAAAAACAGGTGCTATAGACAGATCGGTGCTCTTTATAAATCTTGCAAACGATCCGGCAATTGAACGTATATCTACTCCTCGTATGGCGCTTACATGCGCAGAGTTTCTTGCCTTTGAAAAAGACATGCATGTTTTGGTCATACTAACCGATATGACTAATTACTGCGAGGCTCTTCGAGAGGTCTCTGCGGCACGAAAAGAGGTTCCCGGACGCAGAGGCTATCCCGGCTACTTATACACTGACCTTTCATCAATATATGAAAGAGCCGGACGATTAAAGGGAAAGAAAGGTTCAATTACCCAAATACCGATTTTAACAATGCCAGAAGATGACAAGACTCACCCTATACCTGACCTAACCGGTTATATAACCGAAGGCCAGATAATCTTGAGCCGAGAACTGTTTACAAAAGGAATAACCCCTCCGATTGATGTTTTGCCTTCCTTGTCAAGACTTAAAGATAAAGGAATCGGTAAAGGCAAAACCAGAGAAGACCACGCAGATACTATGAACCAGCTTTTTGCTGCATATGCTCGCGGTAAAGAAGCTAAGGAACTTGCGGTAATTTTGGGAGAAGCGGCTCTTAGTGATGCGGATAAACTTTTTGCAAAGTTTGCCGATGAGTTTGAAAAACGCTATGTTTCTCAGGGAGAAAATGAGGACAGAAGTATCGAAGAAACCCTCAATCTTGGATGGGAGCTGTTGACAATCCTGCCTAAAGCGGAACTAAAGAGGGTAAGAGATGAGTATATCGAAAAATATCTGCCTGACAAGGGAGAAGATCAACAATGAATACTCGAGTAAACCCAACTCGTATGGAACTTACTCGCCTGAAAAGGCAGATAGTTGTGGCAAGGCGCGGACATAAGCTCCTTAAAGACAAACAAGACGAGCTCATAAAGCGGTTTATTGATTTAATTAAAGAAAATAAGCGATTAAGAGAAGAAGTTGAGCATGATCTGGAAATAGCTTTAAAGAGTTTTATAATGGCGCGAAGCCAGATGCCTCAAGAAGTTTTGGAAGAAAGTCTTATGATTCCAACAGCGCGAGTAAGTATCGAAATAGGCAAACAGAACATCATGAGTGTAAACGTTCCAAAGATAAATATTCATCAAGAAGAAGGCGGAAATATTTATTCCTACGGCCTTGCGAACACGTCTGCAGAGCTAGACAGTGCCATAAGCATACTTGCCGGTATGCTTCCGAAGATGCTAAAGCTTTCAGAAATAGAAAAAACCTGCCAATTAATGGCTGACGAAATCGAAAAGACAAGGCGCAGAGTCAATGCCCTAGAATATGTTATGATACCTTCCATGGAAGAAACTATCAAATATATAACCATGAAACTTGATGAAAATGAACGCTCAACAATAACAAGACTCATGAAAATCAAAGAGATGGTTATGTAAATCAAAAACCCTTACCACTGCTTATGTGTGTAAGGGTTTTAACATATATTAAACCCGAAAAGAGGATTTCCAAAAAATAAAGAGAATTATCATATTACAGGATAATTGTATAGGATAATTCGGAAGTGAAGGGATTGACTTACTAAATGAAGTCTGTTGCAATTATTATTCCTGCATATAATGAAGCACCCAGAATAGGAGCGGTTCTTGACGTGGTATGCAGTTATCCGCGAGAGAAACGCATCGTTGTAGTTGATGACGGTTCGAAAGATGCAACTTATGAAGCTGCAAAAAATTACGATGTAGAAAAAATAATAAGACATGATAGAAACTTAGGGAAGGGCGCAGCTCTTCAAACCGGAATAGATTACATTAAAGATTCTCCTTTGTGGCTTTTTATTGATGCAGATTTGATAAACCTTGACCATCACCATTTAGATCAGCTGCTTTTTCCGCTTGAAGAAGATTCAAGAGTTGGTATGACAATCGGGATGCTTGTCAGTAAAAGCAAGAAAAACGTCAATCTTGCACAAAAGTATTTTTCAATTTTAAATGGCCAGCGAGGACTTGCCAATTTTTTTGTAAAAAGCCTGCCTTCCCTTGCCTGGGCAAGATTTGGAGTAGAAGTTTTTCTAAGCAATATAGCAAAGATGAATAATGTTTCGGTTGTAGAGCCTGTATTAAATAATGTAACTCATTATACTAAGGAAGAAAAATACGGCTTTATTTATGGGTTTCCATACAGACTTAGAATGTATAAAGAATGTCTGTATGCCTACTTTAATTGGAAAAAATATGTTTAAATAATTTTTATGCTCTTGTAACAGGAATGTATTTAATGTAAACTTAAAAGGGTGTAATTTAACCAACTTTGACAGTTAAATAAACTATCGGAGGGAAAACTATTGTCAAGTATTGTTGTTGAAGGGGGAAAACCTCTTAAAGGAACGGTAAGAATAAGTAGTGCGAAAAATGCGGTTTTACCTGTAATGGCAGCGGCTTTACTTACTGAGGCCGAATGTGCAATTGAAGACGCTCCCGAACTTGAGGATGTAAAAGTAATGCGAGAAGTATTAAGGGCTATGGGAGCCGATGTCTGCCGCCAGGGAGACTGTATAAAAATAAGTGCTAAAACAGTAAGCTCGTTTGAGGCTCCCGATGACTTGGTAAGAAAAATGAGGGCTTCTTTTCTGGTGATGGGGCCTACTCTTGCCAGAAAAGGAAGAGCGCGTATTTCTATGCCGGGAGGATGTGCAATAGGTTCCAGACCAATAGACCTGCATTTAAAAGGATTTGCCGCCTTAGGTGCTGATATTGAACTGGGACATGGATTTGTTGAGGCTAAATGCGATAAGCTTATAGGAGCTCCGATTTATCTAGACTTTCCCAGTGTAGGAGCTACAGAGAATATAATGATGGCAGCGTCTTTGGCCGAAGGCCAGACAACTATTGAAAATGCAGCTAAAGAACCTGAAATAATTGATTTGGCAAATTTTCTAAATAGTATGGGAGCAAAGATTCGCGGCGCAGGCACTGATATAATAAAAATCGAAGGCGTAAAAGAACTTGCAGGAATTTCATATACAGTGATTCCCGACAGAATTGAAACAGGCACCTTTCTTGTAGCAGGAGCGATAACGGGAGGCAATATACTTTTAGAAAACGTTGTTCCTGAGCACTTAAAACCTGTAATAGCAAAACTTATAGAATGCGGTGCAAAAGTTGTAGAAGAGCCTGAGGGTCTTAGAGTAATCGGTGATGGCAGGCCTCGCCCTTCGGATATCAAGACTCTGCCGTATCCCGGATTCCCAACAGACATGCAGGCTCAGATGATGGCTTATCTTAGCATTGCAGACGGAACAAGCATGGTTACCGAAACGGTTTTTGAAAATCGATTTATGCATGTAGAAGAGCTAAAACGCATGGGCGCAAAGATAAAAATCGAAGGAAGAAGTGCAATAATCGAGGGAGTTGAAAAGCTTTCAGGAGCGCCGGTTAAGGCTACTGATCTTAGAGCAGGGGCTGCTTTGATTTTAGCAGGCCTTGCCGCGGAAGGTTTGACACAGGTTATGAATACTCATCATATTTACCGCGGTTATGTAGATATTGTTGGAAAACTTAGAAGTTTAGGAGCTACTATAACAGAAAGCGAACAATAATATATGAAAGCAGGCGTAAATGTGGTAAAACCAAAGGCCCTGAAAAAGGGCGACACCATCGGGGTTGTGGCCCCAAGTGGTTTTTCCGAAGAAAGCAATTTAAATAAGGCAAAAGCTATTCTTGAAAATGAAGGCTATATAGTAAAATGTGGAAAATCATGCTATGAAAAATATGGCTATCTTGCAGGACATGATGAAATAAGAGCTGAAGACATAAATCTGATGTTTCAAAACCCTGAAATTGATGCGGTTTTTTGCATGAAAGGCGGCTATGGAGCGCCTAGAATATTAGACCGGATAGACTATGAAACCATTTCAAAAAACCCAAAAATATTTATCGGATACAGTGATATTACAGCACTGCACATACCATTTGTACAAAAATCCGGCTTAGTTACATTTCACGGCCCCATGCTCACATCTGATTTTTTGTCAAAGGAATTTTTCGAGCAAGCATTTCGGGATATGCTGTGGGCACTGACAACTCCGGAGCCTCTTGGGAAAATAAAAGCTCCGCCAATGTGTCCGAAAGAAGAGATGCTCGTTGCCGGATCAGCAGAAGGCACTACTATTGGCGGCAACTTGTCACTTATAGCAGCATCTCTAGGAACTCCTTATGAGATTGATACAAAACAAAAACTCCTACTGCTTGAAGACGTTGACGAGGAACCTTACAGCATAGACAGAATGCTTACTCAACTAAGACTTGCAGGTAAATTGGAAGATGCTTCAGGAATTGTTCTAGGCCAGTTTACAAATTGTAATCCGAAAGAACCTGAAAACAGTCTGACCCTCGATGAGATTTTCTGTGATATACTTGTCCCTTTAGGAAAACCGATAATAAAAAATGTTTGCTTTGGCCACGGACCTTATAAATATACCCTGCCGCTGGGTGTAAAAGCCAGGATAGACCAAGAAGAAACTGCTTTTATAGTGGAGGAAAGCGCACTTCACTTATAAATTTAAAATAAAAAAGGATTTTGGAAAAAAATGTAGAATTAAAATTTAAATGCGCTAAATTAAATAGGAGGTAAAGAATTTTTTATGGATATAGGTATTGATTTAGGAACTGCTTCAGTTCTCGTATATGTTAAAGGCAAGGGAATTGTCCTACAGGAACCTTCTGTAGTTGCTATGGATAAATCAACCGGCAAGATGCTGGCTGTTGGAGAAGCGGCTCGCAAGATGATTGGGCGCACCCCGGGAAATATAGTGGCTATCCGCCCGCTAAAGGAAGGGGTTATTGCCGATTATTCTACTACAGAAATAATGCTCAAATATTTCATGAGTAAAATAGGGGCAAGCAGGATTTTCAGACCTCGAATAATGATATGTGTGCCAACTGTGGTTACGACAGTTGAAAAAAGAGCTGTCATTGAAGCTGCCGCCGCGGCAGGGGCAAGGCAAACATATCTGATAGAGGAGCCGATAGCTGCTGCCATAGGTGCAGGCATAGATATTTCAAAACCTTTTGGAAGTATGGTAGTTGATATTGGCGGAGGAACCACTGATATAGCTGTCATGTCATTAGGTGGCATTGTCTGCGGTGAGTCTCTTAGAGTAGCAGGAGATAAGTTTGACGATTCAATTGTAAGATTTGTAAAAAAAGAATTTAACCTTATGATAGGCGAACGCACTGCTGAAGAAGTAAAGATAAATATAGCCAATGTTTTCCCTGAAAGCGAAGAAGATAGAGCTGTTTCTATGGAGGTAAGAGGACGCAGCTTAATAAGTGGTCTTCCGCAAAATATTACAATTAATGCGGGACAAACATGCGAAGCGCTCCAAGAGCCTGTAGAGCAGATCGTAAATGCGATATATGGTGTTTTAGAAAAGACGCCGCCTGAACTTGCGTCTGATATAAGCGAAAGAGGAATTGTAATGACAGGTGGCGGCTCACTGTTAAAAGGAATGGACAAGATAATTTCTACTCGCACAGGCATTCCCGTCATAATTGCAGAAAATGCCATTTCAGCTGTTGCTATAGGGGCAGGAAAAGCTCTTGAAAATCTCGATATGCTGGGACCACACGCGATTTACACAAAATAGCTTTAAATAATATAATTTGAAATGAGGGGAGGTGGTTTTTTGATACGAGGTCTTTATACAGGGGCTTCAGGAATGATTTCTGAAATGAATAAAACAGATGTTATATCAAACAATCTTGCCAATGCAAGCACTACAGGTTTTAAGAAAGACAGGGCGGTTTTTAAGGCGTTTCCAGAAATGGATATTCATCGGATAAACGATCCGATAAGATCCGGCATAAATAGGTCGGTTGACCCAAGACCTTTTATCGGTTCTATGGGCACAGGCGCTATAACAGACGAAGTAAGCACAGATTTTTCTCAAGGTCCCATAAAAACTACATCAAATCCGCTGGATATAGCATTAAGCGGTGAAGGGTTCTTTAGTGTCCAGACTCCTGAAGGTATAAGATATACCAGAGACGGCAGCTTTACTACAGATACGAACAATTTTCTTATAACAAAAGAAGGCTATTATGTTTTAGGCCAAAACGGGCCCATTGAGCTAAATGGCGAAAGTGATATTATCATAAACCGCCAGGGAGAAATATTTGCAGATGGTGAGATAGTAGACAGACTTCAAATAGTGGATTTTCAAGATAAGGGAAGCCTTGAAAAACAGGGAGACAATTTGTATATGGCAAACGCTCAAGACATAGCATCTGTTGCTGAAGTAATTCAAGGAGCCCTGGAAAGCTCAAATGTTAATACTATTTCAGAGATGGTTGACTTAATTACTACTTCAAGGGCCTATGAAGCCAGTCAAAAGGTAATAACTACACATGATGAACTTTTAGGAAAGGCAGTAAATGATATAGCTGCAATATAATCTTTATCTTTTAGGGCCGGACTGAATATTCAGAGGCCCTCCACTGCCGACCGACTGAAGCAGTGAGATTTATTAAGGAGGGACAGCCTATGATGCGCGCGCTTTGGAGCGCAAGTTCTGGAATGCAGGCACAACAGCTCAATATGGATGTTACATCAAATAATCTGGCTAATGTAAATACCGCCGGATTTAAAAAAAGCCGTGCCGAGTTTAAAGACTTAATATATGAGACATTAAAACAGCCGGATGTATACCAGCAAGGTTTAGGGACGCCGGTGGGACTTCAGGTAGGCCTTGGAGTAAAACCGTCGGCGACGGGAAGGGACTTTAGTGAAGGCAATATTCAACCTACAGGCAATACCTTTGATGTGGCGATAGAAGGCCAAGGGTTTTTTATGGTGGAAAAGCCTGATGAGAAGTTGGCTTTTACTAGAGATGGCTCCTTTAAGCTTTCATTAGACGGCACTGATCGAAATCTGGTAACATCAGAAGGTTATTATGTTTTAGGCCCTGATGAGGACTACATAACAATTCCGGAAGAATACACTGACGTTACTATCTCGTCAGATGGTCTTATAACAGGCCAAAACGAAGATGGGACAATAGAAGAGCTGGGCCAGATAGGCATTGTAAAATTCTTAAACCCTGAAGGCCTTCTGGCTATTGGAGATAATCTTTATGAGGCAACAGCGGCTTCAGGTGATTATATACCTAAAGAAGATCCGACAGATGCAGGTTATGGCACCCTTGCGCAAGGCTTTTTAGAAATGTCGAATGTTCAAGTAGTAGAAGAAATGGTAAATCTCATCATTGCCCAGAGAGCCTATGAAGTAAATACAAAAGCTGTTCAAGCATCTGACGAGATGCTCAGCCAAGCAAATAATCTAAAGAGATAGAGGAGTAGCGCAAAGTGGACATATTACCGATTAACACACTGAATCCTGAAGCTGAATCCTTTGTTTCAAGCATTGATAAGTTAAAAGATAAAAAAAGTGATGATAAGGACCTTAAAGAAGTTTGCCAACAGTTTGAGTCTATATTTTTAAACTACCTGCTAAAATCAATGCGAGATACAGTGCCTGATGGGGGCATGTTCAAGAAGGGAATAGCTTTTGATATTGTCCAATCTATGCACGATAGCGCTTTAAGCGAAGAAATCGCTAAAAGCGGAGGAATAGGTCTTGCAGAACAATTATATACTCAGCTTTCAAAATACGAATAATTGATTATAACATTTTTAAACAAAAGGACGAACTTTAGGGTTCGTCCTTGATAGTATTGTGTAATTTGTTTGAAAGGATGATAGAGATGCTGGATATTGATGAAGTAAAAAAGATTATACCCCACAGATATCCATTCTTGCTGATAGACGGGATATTAGAGTTAGAAGCAGGAAAAAGAGCTGTGGGAATTAAAAATGTATCGGCAAATGAAGAATTTTTTCAAGGCCATTTTCCGCAAAAAGCTGTAATGCCGGGAGTTCTCATTGTGGAAGCCCTTGCTCAGGTAGGAGCATGTGCCATTTTAAGCCTTGAGGAAAACAAGGGGAAAGTAGCGCTTTTTGCAGGAATCGACAAAATGAGATTTAAGCGTCAAGTAATACCTGGCGATCAGTTAAGATTAGAGGTGGAACTTACAAAAATAAAAGGTTCCGTTGGAAAAGGTTCAGCAAAAGCAACGGTAGATGGTGAAATAGCAGCTTGTGGAGAGCTTATGTTTGCAATAAGCAAATAAAATCTTATAGGAGGCGAATGAATTGCAGTTTTACTTGATAAGCGGTTTAATTTTTGCGTTTCTTGTAGCAATTTTTGCTCTCTGGAATTCTGCCCAGGTAGTTATTCGGTTTCCGCTTCTTGGAGAATTTGCCACATCTCAGGCTTTGGTTATAATAGGTTCCGCAATGCTGGGAGCGCTTATTATAATGGTAGTAGGCCTTGTAAGAAGCTTTAAAATGGGTCAGAAGATAAAGAAACAGGATAGATTAATAAGGGATTACGAAGAAATTATAGACAACTTGAAGAGACAACTTGAAGAAAAACAATCTCAAAAAGACCAGGGCGATAAATAGATATAATCAGGTATTGGCTATATTCGAAGGTGCTTAAAAATGAAAAAACTTTTAGCGTATCTAAAACCTTACTGGAAATTAGCGGTTTTAGGGCCACTTGCGATGTTTGTTGAGGTTGCATGTGATTTAATGCAGCCAAACCTTATGTCTCAAATAGTGGAC
>ENA-UPSB01002700-UPSB01002700.1-bioreactor-metagenome-genome-assembly--contig:-NODE-2700-length-15706-cov-5.899367_pt1 | contig 15706 bp, 13 predicted proteins | sample MGYA00238182_ERZ773286 | MGnify/ENA primary metagenome ERZ773286 (study PRJEB29026, sample SAMN07631240) | bioreactor metagenome | isolation source: Switchgrass digestor | place: USA: Dartmouth... | reverse complement strand
TGGTTTTAGGGACAAGACGGGAGTGGAGATTGTAGGGGAAGCCGGAAGCATATTTCATGAAAAGCCTACAGAAGTGGATATGGCAACGGCGTCTTTCGGCCAGAGGTTCCAGATAACTCCCCTGCAGCTTATAAATGCATATGGTGCGCTGGCCAATGGCGGCAATCTGATGAAGCCTCTAATTGTAAAGGAGATAAGGGATTCTGAGGGTAATATTGTTAAAAAATATGAGCCTGAAGTTGTTAGAAAGGTTATTTCCAAAGAAACTTCAGAAAAGATCAGGGACATTCTGGAAGGGGTTGTATCTACAGGTACGGGTAAGAACGCATATATCAGCGGATACAGAGTTGCCGGTAAAACCGGTACCTCGGAAACCACCGAGACGAAAAAGAACAACAGGTATATCGCATCCTTTGCATCCTTTGCCCCTGCAGACAATCCGGTAATTTGCGTACTGGTGGTTCTGGATTTTCCCACGGGACCTTTTGGACACCAGGGAGGAGTCATAGCAGCACCGGTAGCCCGTGAGATACTGGAAGACACACTGGAATACCTGGGGGTGGAAAAAAGATATACGGAAAAAGATGAAGAGATGATGGAACAGGAGGTATATGTTCCGGATGTAAGAGGGAAGACAATAGCAGAAGCAAGAAAAATCCTTGCCCAATATGATCTTAGATATAAACTGGATGGAGAAGGGGATAATAATGATAAGCAGATAGTTGACCAGACCCCCAAGCCGGATGTCAGCGTACCTAAGAAATCCGTAGTCATCCTGTATACTGAAGAACAGGATAAACTGGTTGCCAAGATGCCTGATCTTACCGGGATGACTGTGGCAGAAGCGACAGAAGCGTTAAACAATGTCGGACTTAATATAAAGATCATCGGAAGCGGAATTGTAGTAAAACAGGAATTCAACCCCGGAACGCAGGTTGAGAAAGGAAAGCCTGTAGTGGTGGAATTCAGGCATTTGGACACCGAATAGGGCAAAACTGCAGGGCATTTCGCCAGGAGACTGAAGCTTTGGCAGCGATAAGTGCCTATAAACATTATGTGATACAGGAGGATAAGCATGTTATTCAGAGATTTGATTAAAGGATTAGACGTGTTGGATGTGAAAGGCGACCTGGATATTGAAATCAAGGATGTAGCCTATGATTCGAGAAAAGTTAAAAAGGGTTCTCTCTTTGTTTGCATAGACGGAATGACGACAGACGGGCACAAATATATACCCTCAGCTTTGGAAAACGGCGCAGTGGCCCTTCTCGTACAGAAAGACGTGCCGGCAGTCGACGGTGTCACAATAGTGAAAATCAAAGACACGCGCTTCGGCCTTGCCTCGGTTTCCGATGCCCTGTTCCGTCACCCTTCGGGCAGGTTGAATCTCATAGGGGTCACAGGGACAAAGGGCAAAACCACCACTACCCATATGATCAAATCAATTCTTGAACATTCAGGTCAGAAAACCGGATTGATTGGTACTATTGCCAACATGATAGGTGATGAAATCCTGTATGCCCAAAGAACAACCCCTGAATCCTATGATCTCCAGTCCCTTTTTGACGAGATGCTGGAAAAGGGTGTAAAGAGCGTCTCCATGGAAGTTTCATCCCAGGGTCTGGCCCTGGATCGGGTGGGCTGCTGTGAATTCAATATCGGGATTTTTACAAACATAACCAGTGATCATATAGGGCCGAAAGAGCATAAGGATTTTGATGACTATCTCAATGCGAAGGCAAAACTTTTCACCATGTGTAAAAAAGGTGTGATAAATATAGATGATCCCCATACCGACAGGATTATGAAAAATGCCACCTGTGAAATAATAACCTATGGGATCGAAAAAGAAGCGGATATCAGGGCCTATGATATAGTGAAGCATTCTACCGGTGTGGATTTCAAGATCTCATCCCGGTGGGGAAGCGATACCATCAGGGTGAACATACCGGGGAAGTTCAATGTCTATAATGCAATGGCTGCGATTGGTGCGTGCTTTCTTTCCGGAGCATCCATGGAAGATATAAAAGCAGGTCTTGCCAGTGTAAAGGTCAAGGGAAGGGCTGAGGTTGTGGAAACCGGGAGAGACTTCACCGTCATGATAGATTATGCTCATAACGCCGTAAGCCTTGAGAATATTCTGACCACGGTAAAGGATTATGCTCAGGGCAGGGTAGTTTGCCTGTTTGGCTGCGGCGGTGACAGGGATAGAACCAGAAGATTTGAGATGGGTGAGGTTTCAGGAAAGTTTGCCGACTTCACCATCATAACATCGGATAATCCGCGAACCGAAGATCCTGATGCAATCATCAATGATATTGAAACCGGCATCAGGAAAACCACGGGAAAATACATAAAAATCACTGAACGCAGGGAAGCAATAAAATATGCAATAGCCAATGCAAGACCAAAGGATATAATCATTCTTGCCGGCAAGGGGCATGAAACATATCAGGAATTTAAAGACAAGACGATTCATTTTGATGAAAGGGAAGTCGTGGCGGAAATACTGGAAGAGCTGTTCCCCTCGGGCAGTTAACATTTAAAATCCGTGGTACTGTATTCTTCCGATGATCTGTATAAACATCACGGACGATGTTTGTTACAGGCATCGGATTCCAGAGGAAAAGCCTGACCGAAAAGGGGTGATGTTTGAATATGTTAAGGATGACGTGCGGAGAAATCATTGAGGCCACGAAAGGGGTATTGGTTTCAGGCAGTGTTGACACAGAGGTTTTGAGAGTATCTACAGATTCAAGAAAAATAGCAGAAGGAGATCTGTTTATTGCCCTGGAAGGGCAGCGCTTTGACGGTCATGATTATGTGCAGGCCGCTTTTGAAGCAGGAGCCAGTGCTGTTCTTATCCACAGGGATTTGGAAGCGAAGCCTGAAGGAACTGTTATAAAAGTTGAGAATACCCTTGCTGCCTTAAGGGATCTGGCAGGTTGTTACAGGGAAAAGTTCCATATTCCTTTTGTGGGGATAACAGGCAGTGTAGGCAAGACCAGCACAAAAGACATGGTGGCTTGTGTACTTGCCCAGGAATATCGAGTCCTTAAGACCGAAGGCAATTTTAACAATGAGATAGGCCTGCCCCTGACAATTTTAAACCTGGAAAGCTACCATCAAGCTGCAGTTATTGAAATGGGCATGAGCGGGTTTGGAGAGATCAGCAGACTTACGGCAATTACCAGGCCTGATATCGCGATAATCACAAACATAGGAGTATCTCACATTGAAAAACTGGGATCAAGACAGAACATTTTAAAGGCAAAGATGGAGATATTGGAAGGCTTGAAAGAAAAAGGACTGGTTATATTAAACGGTGATGACAAGCTGCTGTATGGATTGAAAGATTTGCTGAAATTCCGGATGGTTTTTTACGGAACCGATGAAAACTGTGACTATCAGGCATATAATATTCACACTGCAGGAGAAGCGGGCACATCTTTTGAAATAACAATAGGAAATGAGGATTACAAGGTCTTTGTTCCCGCCCCCGGAGTGCACAATGTTTATAATGCACTGGCAGCAATAGCTGCAGGTTTGGAACTGGGAATACCTATGAATAAAATTGTTGCCGGAATCGCATCCTTTGTTCCCGGAAATATGAGAATGAACATAATTAACCATGGAGGTCTGAAGATAATTAATGATGCGTATAATGCAAGCCCACAGTCAATGGAAGCGGCAATCAGCGTCCTGAAGGATATTTCAATGGGAAACCGAAGAACGGTCGCAGTTTTGGGTGATATGCTGGAAATGGGTGAATGGGCGTATGATGCCCATTATAATGTTGGAAGATATGCAGCCTTGAAAGGTATAGACTATATATTCACAGTGGGAAGCCATGGGAAAGCAATAGCCAAAGGAGCGTTGGAATCAGGGTTTGATGCAGACAGGCTGTTTTCCTTTGATGACAATGCAAGCTTGAAGAGCTTTCTGGAGGGTTTTGTGAAGAATGGCGATATTGTTCTGGTTAAAGGTTCCAGGGGCATGAAGATGGAGGAAATAATCCACCGGTTGACAGGCGAAACATAAGCGTTTAAAATTTGTTTATGCCTTATTGGAATCCATCCAATGGCTTATTTTATTCACGTGAGGTGGAAACAATTGAATACACTTTTAACCGGTTCAGTGCAAGTGGTAGTTTTTGTTATAACATTTATTCTGGCAGTTATCGCAGGCCCAATACTGATTCCGATACTGACAAGGCTGAAATTTGGACAGACAGTCAGGGATGACGGGCCAAAAACCCACTATAAAAAGATGGGTACGCCTACCATAGGTGGATTGATATTTCTGATACCTATTACCCTTGTGTCGTTGTATTTTTCTATCAGTTATCCAAAGATATTGCCCATGGTGCTGGTTACCCTGGGATTTGGCTTAATAGGGTTGATTGATGATCTGATAAAAGTGATAAAAAAAAGAAAAGACGGTTTATATCCAAAACAGAAGATGTTTGGATTGCTGCTTATATCCACGGGATTTGCTTTCTATACAGCATACTTTACCGATCTTGGCGTCGATGTTGCGATACCTTTTATAGGAACAGTCAACTCAGTTGTGTTTTTCATCCTGTTTACCATTTTCGTGCTGATAGCGACCACCAATGGTGTTAATCTGACCGACGGCCTTGATGGACTGGCAGCAGGTGTTACCCTGATTGTAATGGTATTTTTTACAGTAGTGGCTATGACAAGGGCGGAATGGGATTACATAAAGATATTTGCCGCTTCTGTTTCAGGTGGATGTCTTGGATTTTTGGTGTTCAATATTTATCCTGCCCGGGTTTTTATGGGGGATTCCGGTTCACTGGCTCTGGGGGGAGCCGTTGCCACCACGGCGATAATGCTGAAAATGCCGTTTATCCTATTGGTGGTAGGAGCCGTATATGTGGTTGAGGTTCTTTCAGACATTATCCAGGTTGCATATTTCAAAACCACGGGTAGGAGGATATTTAAAATGGCACCTATCCATCATCATTTTGAACTGTCAGGGTGGAAAGAAACAAAGGTGGTTGCTGTATTCTGGACAGCGACATTAATTCTGTGCGTTATAGCATTTTTATTACTGGGTGTAAGGTTTGTGTGAAAGTAAAAGCAGACAGAATTCAGCATGGGAGTAGAGTTATTGATGCAGGTATACTCCCATGTTTGCAATAACTTGGCTTCAGCTATTATATGCATGATATATAATAGCCAAAGAGTTCATATAAATAATATGAATACAAATTCTCAAGAGGTTGATGATGAAATCAAAAAAGCCTATAGACTTCTGGATATTGATTACAACTTTAATACTGCTTGCCATGGGAACCATAATGGTATTCAGCGCCAGTGCGGCCTATGCCTACAACTATTACAAGGATACATATTATTTTCTGAAAAAACAGCTTATGATGCTTCCTATTGCTTTTACAGCCATGTTTATCACAATGAACATAGATTACAGGAAGTTGGGCAAGTGGTCTCCCATATTTGTTGTGATAAGCATTGTTTTGCTGATCCTCGTTTTTGTTCCTGGAATCGGAACAAGCGTTAAAGGCGCGAGAAGATGGCTGGATTTGAAAGTCACCAGCTTTCAGCCTTCTGAATTTGCAAAGATGGCTGTTATATTGTTCTTTTCCCATAGCCTTTCAAAAAGGAAAAATCAATTGAACAGCTTTTTTAAGGGTTTATTGCCCTATCTCATCCTGATAGGCATATATGCGGCGCTTTTGCTGAAAGAGCCCCACTTGAGCGGTACCATGGTCATAGCTATAGTAGCATGTATCATACTGTTTTGTGCAGGGGCAAGGATAAAGCATTTTTTGATTCTGTCAGTACCTGCATTGGCCGGTCTCGCAGCTGCAATAGCATTTTCCGACTACAGGAGGAAAAGGTTTTTGTCTTTCCTGAATCCTCTTGAGGATCCCCAGGGATCAGGCTGGCAGATCATAAATTCTCTTTATGCCATAGGGTCGGGTGGTTTGTTTGGAAGAGGATTGGGAAAAAGCCTGCAGAAGTTTTTGTACATCCCGGAACCTCATAATGATTTCATTCTGCCGGTGCTTGCTGAAGAACTGGGATTTGTTGGCGTTTTGCTGGTAATGGTTTTATTTACGATTTTTATCTGGCGTGGCATAAAGGTGTCCATGAGCGCTCCCGATACTTTCGGAAGCTTGACCGCTGTTGGAATAACTTCCCTTATAGCGGTTCAGGTTATAATTAATGTGGCTGTTGTGACTTCATCAATGCCGGTAACAGGAATGCCCCTTCCTTTCTTCAGTTATGGAGGAACATCCCTGGTATTCCTCATGAGTGAAGTTGGTATACTGCTGAATATCTCCAGGCATGCCAACTATGAAAGGTTATAAAGTGGGTACGGATGATGGATATTTTATGTAAGCAATTTTGGAGGTGTAACTTTTGAAAGTTCTAATGGCCGGTGGAGGAACTGCAGGGCATATCAACCCTGCTCTTGCCATCGCAAATTATATTAAGAAAAAACATCCTGAGGCACAGATAAAGTTTGTCGGCACCGAAAGGGGTCTGGAGACTAAACTTGTCTTACGGGAAAGTTATGACCTGGAATTGATCAAGGTAAGGGGCTTTAAACGCAAGCTTTCCCTGGACACGGTCATTGCGGTAAAGGAACTTTTTCAGGGAATGATAGAAGCGAGAAGGGTGATAAAGAACTATAAACCGGACATTGTAATCGGCACGGGTGGATATGTCTGCGGCCCTGTGTTATTGAATGCGGCAATGATGAAGATTCCAACATTGATACATGAACAAAATGCATACCCGGGAGTTACAAACAAGATCCTTTCAAAGTTTGTGGATGCTGTGGCTATAAGTTTCAAGGAGTCGAAAAAATACTTTAAATCTGTACAAAACCTCGTCCTAACCGGAAATCCCGTAAGGGACGAAATTCTGCACACTGACAGGGCCGGTGCCAGAAAGAGACTGAACATCAACCCTGAAACCCGTCTGGTTGTAATAGTAGGAGGAAGCAGGGGCGCTCAGAACATAAATAACTCGGTGGTGGAAATGATAAAAAAATACTACAGCGGGAATGACTGCAACGTGATATTTGCCACCGGAGAGGCCCAGTATGATGCAGTAAGGGAGAAGCTTGGAGATGATATACCATCCACTGTCCAGGTGGTGCCTTACATTTATAATGCCGCAGATGTGTATGCAGCAGCTGACCTGATGGTGTGCAGGGCCGGAGCCATAACCCTGAGTGAGATTACTGCCATAGGCATACCGGCGATATTGATTCCGTCACCTTTTGTAACAGCCAATCATCAGGAGTACAATGCGAGATCCCTTGAGAACAATGGGGCGGCAGTGGTGATACTGGAGAAAGAGCTGAATGGTTTGGTGCTGTACAATCAGATCATGAACCTTTTGAAAGATAGGGATCAACTGGCCAAGATGGCCAGGAACTCCAAAAAGATGGGCATTATTGATGCAACCGAAAAAATCTATGCAATGGTGAGAGAGGTTATGAAAAAGGGTAAGCAGTAAAATGCCAGAAGCCGGATACGGATAATGATTGCTTTGGACTCAACCGATTACAGGGAAGGATTGCTGGTCCGAAGTGCCGGAAAGCAGGAGGGGCAGGCCTAAAAGCTTGCAACTCCTGCTTTTTCCGTGCATAAATGATGTACAAAGGGCAAAGTAACACTTTGTTCCCATTAGCATAGTATGTATTATGGTGCGTATAGCACCTGGTTTTATTGGAGGTGTTGGAATTTGAGCAAAATTGTAGTAGCAGGCGGACGAAGATTACAGGGTGAAGTGGTGGTAGAAGGCTCCAAGAATGCGGTACTCCCTATTCTGGCTGCAAGTGTTCTGAACAGCGGTATTAATATAATAAAAAACTGTCCCAAACTCAGAGATGTGGACATCATGCTGGAAATATTGAGGAAACTGGGCTGCCATGTAAAAGTTGAGGACCACACTGTAATAATCGATTCATCAACCCTAAGCAGCACTGAAGTACCTGAAGAACTGGCAACTGAGATGAGATCTTCAATAATTTTTATGGGTCCTTTGCTGGCTCGGGGGGGCAAAGTGACTATAAGCTATCCAGGGGGGTGTGTAATGCCATTGGCAATTTGCAAAATAATTTGCTTTAGGCATTCAAATTCTTGTAAAATACATGTATAATGTTGTAATGGATGATGGAAAATCCATCATCTTTTGCTTTACAAAGGAGGATGAAATGTCCCGTGAGTGATAAAGAAAAGGATCTTCTTTTAAAGGCTCGCAATGGTGATGTCAAAGCCTTTGAAACAATTATAGAAGACTATCAGAAAAAAGTTTTTAACATAGCCTTGCGCATGATCGGAAATCATGATGATGCCAGTGAACTGGCACAGGAAGTATTCATCCGGATATTTAAATCTTTAAAGAATTTCAAGGGGGAATCTTCCCTTTCCACATGGATATATAGAATAACCACCAATGTTTGCCTGGATGAGTTGAGGAAAAGAAAGAATAAAAATATCGTTTCGCTGGACGAAGATGTAAAACAGGACGATGGGGAAATAAAACGTCAGGTGGAAGATGCAAGGCCTACTCCGGACGTTATAGCGGAGAAAAATGAAGTACGCAGGGTAGTTAAGGAAGCGATACTGTCTCTGCCCGAGGATCAGAGAACAGTTATCATACTGAGGGATATTCAGGGGTTCAGCTATGATGAAATTGCAAAAATAATGAATTGTCCCGAGGGAACAGTGAAATCAAGGATAAACAGATCCAGACAGATTTTAAGGGATCGGCTAAAACCAAAGTTGGAACTTTTAAAAGGTGATTACGTCAAATAAAGTGAAAGAGGGTCTGGATATGATAATGAATTGTGAGAAAACAAGGGAATTAATGCTTCTATATATGGATAACGAGCTGGAAGACGAGGAGTTGAAAGGCTTTGAAGAACATTTAAAGAGTTGCGAATCCTGCAGGATCGAGTTGGAAGAGATCGCTCAGGTGATAGAGCTTTGTGTCGGGTTGCCTGAAGAAGATCTTCCTGAAACTTTCAAGGAACAGCTCCACAAAAAGCTGGTAGATGTCAGCAGGCAGGAAAGCAGTAAAAATAAGATAATCTTCCTTAAAAACAGGCATTTGAGAGCAATAGTCACGGCAGCAGCTGTTTTCGTCGTGTTTGTTGCTTTGAGCAGCATTTTTGGAAAGGATTTTATCAGAGGCAGATTTATGATTGGCAGTGATAAAAGCGCAAAGTCTGACATGGCTTCCGAAAGCGCCAACCAGGAAGCGCGGGCCACGGCTGAATCGGCCGATGGGTCTGCAGGGATGATGCAAAGCATTGAAGATTACGACGTCTTTACTAGTAGTATGGAAAGTGCTGAAGGGGAGGGACAAGCAAGGACAAAGGAAGATTCCACGGGGACTGGCAACGATGCCACCAGAGGATTGGAAGATGCCAGAGACATGTTAATGATGGCACTTCCCCAATTGAAGGAGGTTGAAGTTGCTGTTTCGGCCGAGGATGTGGAAAAGCAGACTGAATCCATAGAAAAGTACGGAAGCCGGTTCGGGCTGGAAATGCTTAGGAAAGATACCCAATCCGATCAAGGGCAAAAGAGTTCGAAGGACAAGATTGTGTTGAGATCTTCTAACGGGGCGGTGGAGATACATGTTGTTGTCCCCAACACAGAGTATGATATGTTTGTCGATGCATTGAACAATGATTCGGAGCTGTCGAAGATGCTGAGCTTTGGGGAAATGAAAAATGTAGATGTTGATGAGTATATCAACAATTTGAACAGCGAGCTGGACGAGATAAATAAGCTGATAGAAGAATCTGAGAAGAGCGGGGATGAATCAGAAGAGGAAAATGCGGATAGGCTCGCCGAAGAAAGGGACGGTTTGAAGTCCATTATTGACAGCATCTCGGGAAACCCTAACTGTACAGTGGTTAAGTTCAGGATTCAAAAAGCAGGTTAATAGGAAGATTCAAAAGCAAATTGAGACAAATGCCAAGCAACCGTTTACGGTTGCTTAATATTTGTGTAAAATTAGTTTATGGGATAAAAGATAATAATAATTAAGATATAAACATGATTTTAAGTTAGCCGGTTGGGCTGTCAGTATTGCAAAGAATTGATGGCGAGGTACGAAATGAGTAAAGAGAAATTAATGATAATTGACGGTAACAGTATTTTGAACAGAGCTTTTTATGGACTTCAGGGCAGGCAGCTTCTTGCCACTTCAGACGGTTTGTATACCAATGCAGTCTATGGATTTCTGAACATACTGCACAAATATTTGGAGGAGGAAAAGCCTCAGTATTTATGTGTGGCCTTTGACCTAAAGGCTCCGACTTTCAGGCATAAGGAGTTTGAAAGTTATAAAGCCAACAGGAAAGGGATGCCTCCGGAGCTGGCGGTACAGGTTCCGGTGATTAAAGAAGTGCTGGATGCCATGAATATAAAGAGACTTGAATGTGAGGGATATGAAGCTGATGACATAATCGGCTCGGTTTCGCTATGTGCCGAGAAGCAGGGCATGGATGTAATAATCATTACAGGGGACAGGGATTCCCTGCAGCTGGCGACCGAGACCACAAGAATAAAAATACCCGTTACCCGGGGAGGAAAGACTGAAACCGAGGAATATGATAAAAACGCTGTATTGGAGAAATATGGAGTAACCCCTGCGGAGTTTATTGACGTAAAGGGATTGATGGGTGATACATCGGACAATATTCCAGGAGTACCGGGCATAGGGGAAAAGACGGCAATAGATCTGATAAAGGAATATGGCAGTATTGAAAACCTGTATGAAAACCTGGACAAGATCGGCAGGAAAAGCGTGAAAGAAAAGCTGGAAGCCAACAGAGATCTGGCTTTCCTTAGCAAGAAGCTTGCCACAATAAACAGGCATATGAATGATCTTTGCAGCATAGAGGAACTGAGGAGGAAGGACTTTGACAAGGGAAGGCTGTATGAGCTGTTTAAGCGCCTGGAGTTCAAGAGTTTCATAGAGAAATTCAATTTGAAGGATGATATAAAAGTTGATTCCGCTTTATTTCATTCAGTCAGGGTAGAACATATACGGAGTGCAGAGGAATTGGGCAGGCTTAAGAATGAAATCATAAAAGCAGGAAAATTCAGCTTTTTCTACCTGATTGATAAAATCGACAGCTTCAGCAGCAAATTGGTGGGAATAGCAATTGCCCTTGACAAGAATACAGGAACCTATATTAATTTAAACGATTGTATCCATGAAGACTATTTTTTCAGTGAGTTCAGAGAAATTTTTGAAAATGACAACATAAAAAAATACGGGCATGATGTCAAGAGTTTTATAGTATACATCATGAACAAAGATGTATCCCTGGAAGGTCTCGCCTTCGATACGATGATTGGTGCTTACCTGATCAATTCTACGAGGGCCACTTATACCCTGTCTGGACTTTCAAGGGAATATCTGGGCATTGAAATTGAGTCAATAGAGGAACTATCCGGGAAAGGCAGGAATTTCGTAGCCTATGGAGATATGCAGGAGCAAATCATCTCCCGGGTTGCATGCACCCATGCATGTGCGATTCTGAATATTGCTGAAGTTCTGGAAGAGAAGATAAAGGAATACAATCAGGAGTATTTGTGTTATGATATAGAAATGCCCCTCATAAAGGTTTTGGCCTCCATGGAGTACTGGGGCTTTAAGGTGAACAGGGAGGAACTCAGGGAATTCTCGGCAGAGCTGGCGGAAAAGATAGATCTTCTGACCAGAGAGATTTATGACCTGGCAGGTGAGGAGTTCAACATCAATTCCACAAAGCAGTTGGGATATATCCTGTTTGAAAAGCTGAATCTACCTGTGATAAAAAAGACCAAGACAGGGTATTCTACCGATGCAGAGGTTCTGGAAGAGCTGTCCGGATACCATGAGATCATTGGAAAAATATTGGATTATCGCCAGTTGGTGAAACTGCAATCCACGTATGCGGACGGTTTGCAGCATGTAATAAATCCCAGGACAGGAAAGATTCATTCCAGCTTTAACCAGACCGTAACCGCTACAGGAAGAATAAGCAGTACCGAGCCCAATCTGCAGAACATCCCTGTTAAGATGGAAATGGGCAGAAAAATCAGAAAGGTATTTGTGCCCAGCAGCAGCGACTATATGCTTTTGGACGCGGATTACTCCCAGATTGAGCTCAGGGTTCTTGCCCACATATCCAATGATGAAAACATGATCCGGGCTTTCAATAATGATGAGGATATCCATACCACTACGGCATCCCAAGTTTTTGGAGTGCCCAGGGAAGAAGTTACCCCTCTCTTAAGAAGCAGGGCAAAAGCTGTAAATTTCGGTATTGTATATGGAATTGGAGATTTCAGCCTGGCAAAGGATTTGGGGATAAGCAGAAAAGAAGCCCGGAAGTATATAGACAGCTATCTGGACAAATACCCCGGGGTCAAACGCTACATGCATGAATCGGTTGAATTTGGAAAGGAAAAGGGTTATGTGACAACCATGTTCAATCGAAGAAGATATCTTCCTGAGTTGAAGTCAAAAAATCACAACCTGAGATCCTTTGGAGAAAGGGTAGCTATGAACACCCCTATACAGGGAAGCGCAGCCGATATCATTAAAATTGCCATGGTAAAGGTTTTTCAGGAACTTCAGAAAAGACATCTCAAATCGAGACTGATTTTACAGGTGCATGATGAATTGATAATTGAGATGCATGTGGATGAGAGGGAAGAAGTCACCAGGATTTTAAAGGAAAGTATGGAAAATGCCGCGAAATTGAATGTGGCGTTAAAAGTGGATATAAACAGCGGAAACAACTGGTACGAGACAAAATAAGGAAGGATTGACATGAGAATAATAGGCATAACAGGGCCCATAGGAAGCGGGAAAAGTACCGTAACAGGTATTTTGCGTGAGCATGGGGCCGGGGTTATCGACGCAGATAAGGTTGCAAGAGAAGTTGTGCGCAAGGGCGAAAAAGCCCTGGATGAACTGGTGGTTTATTTTGGTTCCGATATACTGGACGAAAACGGAGAACTGCTTAGAAGCAAACTGGCTGATAAAGTATTTGGCAATAAGGAGAAAGTAAAGAAGCTTAATGAGATTACCCACAAGCATGTAATTGAGCGCATCCTGGGATACGTGGAACAGGCAAGGCTGAATGCCCGTCAAGGGGACATCCTTGTAATTGATGTGCCCATACCGGTAGAACATGGTTTCCTGGACATAGTTGATGAAGTTTGGGTGGTTCATGCTGATATGGAGACCAGAATCAGCAGAGTGATGAAAAGAAGCAATCTGTCCCGGCAGGAAGTGATGGACAGGATAAACTCACAGATGAGTGATGAAGAGTATTTAAAACTTGCCGACAGGGTAATCCATAACGATGGAAGCATGGAAGAATTAAGGCGGGAAGTGTTAAAAATGCTGTGATCGGGTGATGTAATTGTACATTTACAGAAAAAGACGTTCGAAGTTGCGTATTTTACTTTTAGTGGCAATATTGCTGGCAATAATAATTGCCGGTAGTTTTAAGGCTATATTGAAGCTGATGTATCCAATAAAATACAAAGAGCTGGTTTTTCAGTATGCCGGTGAAAACAACATAGATCCCTACCTTGTATTTTCTATAATAAAGGCTGAAAGCGGCTTTGATCCTGATGCAACCTCAAGAAAAAACGCAAGGGGTCTTATGCAGATCACCGACAGTACAGGGAACTGGGGTGCTGAAAAACTGGAAATCGATAATTTTATTGTCGATGATCTCTATCTGCCTGAAATCAACATCAGGATAGGCTGTTGGTATATAAGTCAGCTGATGAAAGAGTTTAACAATGATATGCATCTTGTTATCTCTGCATATAATGCAGGCAGCGGAAATGTAAGTTCCTGGCTGAAAAACAGGGATCTGAGCAGGGATGGGAAAGTATTGGACAGAATTCCGTTCAAGGAGACTGAAAACTATCTCAGGAAAGTAAACAAATATTATGAAATATACAGGAAACTGTATGGAAAAGGATAGGACGGTATTTGGAATATTAGGCCCGAACCATGTATAATTCATACTTCATAAATTCAAATACTTTTGAGGAAACCTGATATGTGGATATGCTTTAAACAGGACGGGAACTGACAGGTTTATTAGTATATGGTATACGCGTGATAAAAACTGATAGAATGGATGTGGTTATTATGGAAGATTTTATTTGCAGTTCTTCTGGTTCAATTAATCAGCACAGATGTAAAAGAGTATATTTTGTTTTGTTCGTAAGATTGGCATTAATTGCCATTTCAATGCTGTATCTTTTTGTGGTGAAAGAAAGCAGAATGTGCAGCTATGCCAATTATACATTATTGGCCATAGTATTGCCCTATAGTTTTGCAGGCATTTTGCATGCAATGAAATCCAAATGCGGCAAAAACAAGGAATTAAGAGTATTTTTCTATATTGATGCTGTATGGGTAACCGTTCTGTGCCTTTTAACCGGAGGTTACAATTCTGATATATACCTGATGTACTTTATCATCTTATTCTGTATGGGAGTTTTCGGGAAACCGTACCATGCGATAGTTACAGGCCTTTTCAGCATCGTATTGTATTCTTTCACAATAATATTCGGAGATAAAGTGGCCTACAGGGAGTATGGCGGGTTATTCTTCAGGTGTATATTCATATTTGCTACAAGCTTTATTGTTTATGAAATCAGAAAACTGATCATAAAATATGAAGAATTACATAAAATAGAATTTAAACTGGCAAGAACGGATAAACTGACAGGTCTTGCGAACCGGCGGTATTACGAGCAAAAACTGATCGAGGAAGCACAGTATTCCAAAATTTCCGGAATGCCCATAAACATATTGATTTTTGATATTGACAACTTTAAAAGATTCAATGATACTTATGGACATATGTGGGGAGACAAACTGCTGGAGTTGTTTGCCGACATTATAAAGACGAATATCAGAAAATCAGATATTCCCATAAGGTATGGGGGTGAGGAGTTTCTGATTCTGATCAGGGATCTTGACAGAAAGACCGCCAGGAGTGTTGCTGAAAGAATCAGAAGACAGCTGGAAAAGGAGTGCAAATACCTGGTTAACTCCTCGGACCTGGACTGCACGGTGACTGTAAGCTGTGGAGTCTCCCAGTACCCTACGGATTCCGATAATATCCGGGAAGCCATAGAATTCGCTGACATGGCTCTTTATGTGGCAAAAAGATCAGGAAAAAACACTGTGGTATGCTATGAAGAGATTAAACAATGAATACCATCAGACTAAACAATGAACACTGATATCAAACCAAATCTTACAAACAAGGGAACAAGGCAATGCCGGAGGTACCTGCGACATTGCCTTGTGAAATCTCATGGGAAGTGCCTCATAAGTTTATCGGAGAGGATTCGGTTCCGTATAGATCGGTTTTATTTTTAGAATTGCAGCAGATACAAGCCTGTTTCTTACATTTTCCTGCCAACTGCCAGTGCTACGGGTTCCAGCTCTTTCATGAGCTGGGCGAAATGTACGGGTTTAAGGGATTGAGGGCCGTCACTCAGAGCAGAGCTTGGGTCTGAATGGACTTCTATAAGGAGCCCGTCAGCTCCCGTCGCCACAGCTCCTTTTGACAAAGGATTAACGTACTTCCAGTTTCCCGATGCGTGGCTGGGATCAACAACGATCGGAAGATGGGAAACTTCCTTGAT
>ENA-UPSB01002698-UPSB01002698.1-bioreactor-metagenome-genome-assembly--contig:-NODE-2698-length-15739-cov-5.603545_pt1 | contig 15739 bp, 15 predicted proteins | sample MGYA00238182_ERZ773286 | MGnify/ENA primary metagenome ERZ773286 (study PRJEB29026, sample SAMN07631240) | bioreactor metagenome | isolation source: Switchgrass digestor | place: USA: Dartmouth... | reverse complement strand
CCGTCCCGGGCGATGAGCTGGCCCAGGGCCTCCACGTAGGTGCCCTTCAGCTTGGTGAGCGTGCGGTAGTCCAGGACCCGGGCCGCGATGGGATGCTCGACAGCGAGCTCCTCCAGGACCTCCGCGTCGGTGGAGTAGCCGCCGCTCTTGGTCTTCTTGCCGCGGGGCAGGCCGAGCTTGCCGAAGAGCACATCGCCCAGCTGCTTCGGCGAGCTGATGTTGAACTGCATCCCGGCCAGCTCGTAGATCTCCTGGCTCAGGCTCAGGATGCGCCGCTCCAGCTCCACCGACATCTCGTGCAGCGCCGCGGGGTCGATCCCCACCCCGGCAGCCTCCATCTCGGCCAGAATGGGCATGAGCGGCAGCTCGACCTCCCGGTAGAGCCGGTCCATGCCCTGGGCCTCCAGCTCCGCCTCCATACGCCGGCGCAGCTCCGGCAGGACGGACGCCCGGGTCGCCCAGAGGTCCGGGGTCTCCCCGAGCGGCAGGTCGCCGAGGCCGTGCTGCCGGCACAGGTCGGCCAGGTCGTAGGCCGACCGGGTGGGGTCGAGCAGGTAGGCCGCGAGCGCCGTGTCGAAGGCCGGCTCGGGCGGCTCGACGCCCCGGGCGTAGAGCCAGTTATAGAAGGGCTTCAGGTCGTGGCCGGTGAGCCGGGCGCCGTGCTCCAGGAGCAGCTCCGGATCCGCCAAGGCCTCGCCCTCCAGCCAGGCAGGCGGATCGCCGATGGCGAGGCCGACCGGCCGCGGGCGGCCGGGGTTGCCCGGGTCGGTGGTCATCTGCGCGAGTACGGCCGCCTCACCGGAGAGGCGCACGGTCCCCGGCCGGTCCACCACCTGCGCGGTGACGATGTCGATCTGAGCCGTCCCGGCCCGCTCCACGACGGCCTGCGCCTCGGCGCTGCCCTCCGCCGGGGTGACGCGGTTCAGCAGCGACTTGAACTCCAGCCGCTGGAAGAGCGCGTAGGCCTCCGGGTAGTTGGGCTCACGCCGGCGGAGCTCTTCCCTGTCGAACGCGACCGGCGCGTCCAGGGCGATGGTCGCCAGGGTGCGGGACAGCTCGGCCTTGTCCCGGTTCTCCCGCAGCTTGGTCTGCAGCGCGCCCTTGATCTCGTCCAGGTGCGCGTACACTCCGTCGACGGTCCCGTAGTCGGCCAGCAGCTTCAGCGCCGTCTTCTCCCCGACCCCGGGCACGCCGGGGATGTTGTCGGAAGCGTCGCCCATGAGGGCCTTCAGGTCGATGACCTGCGATGGTCTCAGCCCGTACTCCGCCTTCAGGGTCTCGGGGTCGAAGCGCACGGTCTCGGTGATGCCCTTCTTCGTCATCACCACCGTGACGTTGTCGCTGACCAGCTGCAGCGCGTCCCGGTCGCCGGTGACGATCAGGGTCTGCACGCCCTGCTCAGTCGCCTGGCGGGCCAGGGTGCCCATGATGTCGTCGGCCTCGTAGTTGTCCGCCCGGAACCAGGGGATGTTGAGGGCGGTCAGCACCTCCCGCAGGAGGTCCAGCTGCGGCCGGAACTCCTCGGGGGGCGCCTTCCGGGTGGCCTTGTACTCCTCGTACATGGCGGTGCGGAACGTCTGCCGGCCCTTGTCGAAGGCGACGGCCACGTAGTCGGGCTGCTCCTCGTCCAGGAGCTTGAAGAGCATCGTCAGGAAGCCGTAAACGGCATTGGTGAACACGCCGTCGCTGGTGGAGAAGAGCCGGAGGGCGTAGAACGCCCGGTTGGCCAGGCTGTTCCCGTCGAGCAGGAGCAGTTTCTCAGGCTTGGGCATGGTGGTCACCTCTCTCATGCACCCTCGTAGCTTCACCGGGCGCGCCTGCACTTATTTCAATTCCGGCCTGCGGGAGTCCTTCCGGGGCGGCGGCCGGGCTCTCGGGCGGTGGGATGTGGGTCGAGGGCTGCAGGCCGTGAGCCGCGAGTCCTGAGACCTGAGAAGAAACGCAACGGGTATGCCCCGGGCACTGCGGAGGGAGCTGCCGGAGTGTGGCAGGCAACAGCCACCGGCCTTCTACGAAAGGGTGCCGGCGGGGGGCGGACGCGATGCGTTCTGCGGCTGCGCAGGAAAGGCCCGCGCACGATGCGAGGGCCCCCGAGGGGCCCTCTGGACGGCGACGAACAGGGCTCGGATGTGCCGGTAGGGCAGGGTTGACGCTGCCAGGACTTCTTCACCGATGCGACCTGCGAACAGCAAGAGCAAAGGGCCTCCGCACCGGTGGCGGAAGCCCCTCCGTACTCCTACTCCGTGGGCCCGGGCTTAATGGTCAGCACGATGACGCTGTTCTCCACGGCCTCCCGCAGGTTCTCGTAGTTGGTCCGCTCGGTGTCGAGCTGCTGGCGGATCTTCGCCAGCTCCTGCAGGCCCTCCTCCAGGCGGTCCTGATCGGCCTCGCCCTCCAGGCGGGCTGACAGGGCGTCCCGGGCCGCCTCGAGTTCCGTGATGCGCTCCTCCGTCTCGGCCAGCTGGCTGGCCACGTCCTTCTCCTGGACCGCCAGCCGGAAGCCGTAAGCAGCCAGCTCGCTGTCCACCCGGGCGACGGCCTCCCGGAAGTCCTCTGCGGGAACGAAGATCTGCAGTTCAACGGTGCCGCCCCGACCGTTCTGCTGCACCGACCACTCGCTGAGCCGCTCCGCCAGACGCCCGGCCTCGGCGGCGGGATCAGCCACCGTCACCTCGGCCATGGCGGAGAACTGCGGCTGCGGAGGCAGCGGGGGCTGCTCCCCGGTCTCCTGGGAAACCGACGCGGTCGTCACGCCCGTGCCGGAACCTGTGGGTCCCACGGGCGGGGGCTCGGTCGCGGGGCCTTCGTCACCGAAAGCCGGGGGCGGGTCGGTGGGCCCAGCCGCGACCGCGCCTGGCTCCGGCTGTCCGGTTGGCGGAACATCCGACTGGTCAACCTTCCCTCCGGGGCCAGACGGCGGCTGTACTTCGGACCCATTCACCGGATGATGTGCTGGTTCTGCGATGTCCGATGTGTCGGGCGGCAAGGGCTGACCCGGCACCTCATCCATGCCCACGTGCGGCTCGGGTACGACTGCGACAGACTCCCCGGGCGGCGGCTCCACCTGGGCTGCGGGCGGCGCAAACCGGCTCAGGCCGGCAACGCCGATGACGAAGGCTGCGGCCGCAGCGGCCGGAATCGCCCAGCGCCTGAAGGAAGGAACGCGGGACCGGCCCTGCGCCGCCCTGCGGGCCCTCGCGATAGGCGGATCCTGGGCAACCAGACGCTCGTGAAGCTGTGCGCGGAACGTGGCAGGAACCTCAACCTCATCCAGGGAAGCGACCAGTGCAACCGTCTGCCGGAGGGCGTCCACTTCAGCCGCGCACCAATGGCAACGCCGGAGGTGCTGCTCAACACGCAGCAACTCTCCGCCGGAAAGCTCCTGATCAATGTACGCGGACAGGAGTGGACGTACTCCGTCACAGTTCATGGGCTTTTCCCCTCCTAGGCCTACAGACGACGCTCGACGACAAAAGTTCCAGGCTCATGAACTTTTCTTTGAGCGCGCCCCGCGCCCGGTTGAGCCGCGACTTCACCGTGCCCAGGTTGAGGTGGAGCGCTTCGGCGATCTCATTATATGAGTATCCCTGCAGCTCCCGCATGACCAGTACGACCCGGTACTCCTCGTCGAGCTGCAGGATGCTCTCCTGGACCGCCCTCTGCAGTTCCACCCGCTCCAGCGCCTGCTCCGGCCCGTCCGCGGTGTCGGCGACCTGCCGGGATACCTCGCCGTCCTCCATCTCGACGGACTGGTCCAGGTAGGTCACCTTCTGCCGCTTGCGCCTGCGCAACTCGTCCAAGCATGCATTGTTCACAATGCGATAAAGCCAGGTGGCAAAGGAGGAGTCGCCCCTGAAGTCGGCCAACGAACTATATGCGCGAATAAAGGCTTCCTGGGCGATGTCGGAGGCGTCTTCGTGATTGCCGGTCAGCCGGTAGGCGATATTGTACACCGTCTTCTCGTGCTGGCTGATCAGCTGTTCAAACGCCTCAACGTCCCCCCGTTTCGCCCTTTCGACCAGGAGTTCGTCGAGGGATTTGGACACCAACTTCACTCCTCCCCCTGTGCGGGGCAATGTTCCAGACGCTGTTGTGGGACGCATTGTTCCAATCGTATACTAGAACGCGCAGATTGCCCACAGGGTTCAGCCCGACGTCTTCGAGGATACTTCGGTAGAAACGCCGCGTTTCCCTTCGCGTCGGGCTTCGGTGGCACGATTCGGCAGCCTCTCGTTTCTTGCCAGCCAGTCCCGAAATGTGCTATCATAGCAAAGCACTCAGGCCGAAGTGGTGGAATGGCAGACGCGCCCGACTCAAAATCGGGTGGGGTAACCCCCCGTGCGGGTTCGAGTCCCGCCTTCGGCACCAGATGGCAAGAGGGCTGTGGGGTTTTTCCCCGCAGCCCGATTCGTGTATGTACAACCTTCTCCCGAGGCAACAGGGTCTATAGGGTCCACACTGTAGGTCAAAACATATCCACACAAAGTGGTTGGATGCTGGTACACTCAAGGCATGGTCCCCGTGAACCATCGGGACTCCCTGCTCCCCTGAACATGGAGGGATAGACGCATGGCATTGATCCTGGTCGCGGACGACGACCTTGACATCGCACGCCTGGTCGCCTTTCAGCTGAAGTACAGCGGCTATGAGGTGACCCTGGCGCACGACGGAGCCGAGGCCCTGGCCCGTGCCCGCGAGACCGCGCCCGACCTCATCCTCCTCGACTGGATGATGCCCGGCATGGACGGCATGCAATGCCTCGCGGCCCTGAAGGGCGACCCGGTCACGCGCGGCATCCCCGTCGTGCTGATGACCGCCCGCGCCCAGCAGTCCGACGTTCAGGCCGGCATGGCGGCCGGCGCCGCGGCGTACCTGATCAAGCCGTTTGAACTGGATCACCTGATCCGCACGGTCAAGGAGGCGGTCGGATGAACCAACCGGCTTACCGCTGGGACACCGGCCTGCGGCTGCGGGTCTTCGGCCTGCTGCTCTTCCTGCTCTCCCTCCTCGTCGGGCTCGGGGTCATCCTGACCTTCACCTTCACCCAGCTCAACTCCTTCCAGGAGCGGGCCCGGCTCACCCAGGAGAACGTGCGCCGGGCGGAGCAGGTGGCCACGCACTACTTCGAGCTGACGTCTGCCCTGCGGGGTTACCTCTTCACGGGCGACGAGTCGATGCTGGAGTCGTTCGCACCCAAGATGGAGAGCCTCAACCAGCTGCTGGCGGAGCTGGAGGAGAGCGTGGCGGGCGACCCCACTCAGGCCGAGCAGGTCCATGAGCTGCGGGGGCTGATCGAGGCCTGGCGCACCCAGGTGGCGGAGCCGGAGATCGAGCGGATGCGGCAGGGCTCGCCCGACGCGGGCAGCATCCTCATGAACGACGGCGTTAACTACACCAGCCAGATCAACGACCTGCGGAACAAGTTCATCGAGGAAGAAGCCAACCGCATGGAAGATGACGTGCGGAAGGCCAGCTCGGCCTCCGACCAGGTGGTCCGCGTCACGTGGCTGGCCATCTCGCTGGCGGCCGTGCTGGCCCTGGGCGGCTTCCTGGTCTTCGCCCGGGGCGTCACCCGCTCCACAGCGGCACTGGCCGAGGCGGCCAACCGGATCGCCCGGGGCGAGCGCGGCGTGGTGCTGGAGGCGCCGCTGGACGGCGAACTGCAGGTGGTCGCCAACGCCTTCGCCAGGATGTCGGTGACGCTGGCCGAGCAGGAGAAGCAGCTTCAGGCCCAGCAGGAGCAGCTCATCGCCCAGAACGAGGAGCTGCTGGCCCAGCAGGAGTCGGTCCGGCGGCACGCAGAGGAACTGGAGCGGAAGGAGCGCCACCTGAGCCGCTTGCACAGCCTCTCCAGCAAGATGGTCGGCTCCATCGAGATGGACCAGCTCTCCAGCCTGATCCTCGACGAATACCTGGACCTGTACGGCGGCGTGGCCGGCGCGCTGCTCATGGTCGACGAGTACGCCGACCACCTGAAGGTCGTGGCCGAGCGCTGGCTGTCGCCCGACCTGAAGGGGCAGGCCATCCCCCGGTCGGGGCCCATCGCCCGCTGCGTCGAGCTGCGGGAGGTCGTGGTGGCCCGCTACCCGAACACGCAGACCCACTTCTCCGTCTGGCTCCGCGAGGTACCGGTGGCCCAGGAGGTCTACGTCCCGCTCGTCCACACGGGCCGGGCGATCGGCGTGGTCGTCGTCGCATTTGCCGAGCCCACCGAACTCAGCGCCGAGGCCCAGGCCCTCTGGCACGCCGTGGCCGGACAGGCCTCCGTTGCGCTCGCAGCCGCCCAGAATCACCTGGAAGTGAAGCGCGCTTTCGCCGCGCTGCAGGACCAGGCGGCGCAGATCGAGATCCTCAACGCGCAGCTCGAGGAAGAGCGTGACCGGGCCTCCGCCCAGCTGGACATCTACCTCTCCATCGTGTCGACCATGCCGGCCGGCGCCTGGCTCTGCGACACCGGCGGAAACCTGCTGGTCTCCAACTCGATGTTCCAGGAGTTCTTCGGCGAGACGGTGCCCGACGAGCCGCTGGAGCAGATCCTGAAGCAGATCGCCGCCGTCCTGCCCGAGGACGATCCGTTCCCCCAGACCGTGCGCGACCTCATCCACGACCCGCAGGCCGTGGCCGAGGGTCAGCTTCGCCTCACGACAGGCTACACGCTGCAGTGGTCGTCGGCGCCGGTGGGCTCGGGCCAGAGCCGGGTCGGCCGCCTGTTCACCTTCCAGGACGTCACCGAGCTGGCGGAGCTGGACCGGCTGAAGTCGGAGTTTGTGAACACGGTCTCCCACGAGCTCCGCACGCCCCTCACCTCCATCATGGGCTACCTGAGCCTGGTGCTGGCGGGGACGGCCGGTCCGCTGCAGGAGCAGCAGCGGGACTTCCTGGAGGTGGTCTCCCGGAACACGAACCGGCTGGCCAACCTGATCAACGACCTCCTGGACATCCAGCGCATCGAGTCCGGCCGCATGCCCGTCCAGCTCTCGCCCATCTCGCTCACGGGCGTGGTCAGGCAGGTGGCGGAGACCTTCCGGGTCCAGGCCGAGCAGAAGGGGCTTTCGTTCACGGTGAACGTCCCGGACGACGTACCGAAGATCCCCGCCGATCCGGACAGGCTGACGCAGATCATCGCCAACCTGGTCTCCAACGCGGTCAAGTACACCCGGGAGGGCGGCGTCACGATCTCAGTCTCCGCCGCCGGCGACCGGGTGGAGCTCGAGGTGGCCGACACAGGCATCGGCATTGCGCCCGCCGACCAGAAGCGGATCTTCGAGAAGTTCTACCGTGCGGAGCATCCCTACGTGCGTGAGGTGGGCGGCACCGGCCTGGGGCTGCCGATCGTGAAGACGATGGTGGAGGAGCACGGCGCAGACCTGCGCCTGGAGAGCCAGCTTGGCCGGGGGTCGCGCTTCATCGTGAGCTTCCCGGCCGTGAAGGCCGACGCATAAGACTGGGGGCGCGACCCATGGGCGACGACCTGGAAGCCCTGCTGCTGCACGCGTTCATCGACCTGATCCAGGAGCGGAAGGCCGCCGGCCGGCGCGAGCTGGTGGCCACGCACGAGACGATTGCCCGGTGGCTGTCGGACCGCACGGGGCTGGCGGTGACGCCCCGCCACGTACAGTACCTGACGCTCGCCCTGCGCGACGGGCAGATCATCGACGTGGGCGGCGGCGGCATCGGCCGCCCCAACACCTACGACACCCGGGAAGCCGCGATGGGAACCGAGGCCTTCTGGGACCAGGTGGATGCGTTCCTGATGGTCTGGCGCATGCCGGGCCGTGAATCGCTGCGCAAGGCCGACCCCGGCGCCTGACGGCGCCGGGGCTGTGCTTTTTGCGGGGCGCTGGCGGTGCGCCGGCGGGGGTTGCGGGTCGGCGTGGGCGTTCCCAGGTAGCATCCGCCGGTTTTCGACTTGCGCCTTGGGGCGGAAGTGAAAACCTGGCGGTCGCCAGGTGGCGGCGACGAGGATGAAGCTGCTGCCCGGGGCGCTCTGCCTCCTCAGCGCCGCCGCCCGGCATGGCGTGGGTGACAGAAGTCGGCGCCTGAGTTTACATCTCGTGTTGATGCAACGAGGGAGTGCGAGCCTGGCCGGAGGTTCCCGCGCAGCATCCGCTGGTTTTCGACTTGCGCCTTGGGGCGGAGGTGAAAACCTGGCGGTCCCCAGCGCCTCCGCATCGGCGCTGGGGACCGGGTCGAGCAAAACCCTGCTGTGCAGGAAGTTGACAGAACTCAACGTCCGGATATACGATGCTGCGTACACACCAACCGCTCTGGAGCAGCCACGTACCGGCAGTCTGCCCGCAGGACGCCCCTGAGGAGGGGAACCGCGATGGACCAGATCAGGATCCGGACGGCCCGGCCGTGCGACGCAGAGGCGATCGCCGAGATGATGACGCAGCCGACGGTCTACCGCAACACCGTTCAGCCGCCGCACACCACTCCGGAGGCGTGGCGAAAGCGCCTGGAGGCGAATGACCCAACGGGCCATCAAGCTCTATGAATCCTTCGGCTTTGTGGTGGGAGGGCGGAAACGGATGGCCGCTTTCCGCGACGGAAAGTACGTTGACGTGCTGGTGATGGCCCGCATTCGGCCGTGAACGGGCGTGCGGCAGGAGTCTCGCGCCAGGGGCTGCCCCGGGGGGTCACACCAGATGACCCAGGGACAGCCCCAAACCATTTAGTCCTTCTTGCTCGGCATCCGGGCGACCATCCAGTTGACCAGGGCCTCCTCCGAGCGGGTCTGCAGATAGATGCGGCCCGGACCCGTGAACTCGCAGACCAGCCCCTCGCCGCTGGCCACCGTGGAGAACCAGCCCTTGCCGGCCTTCTGCACGCTGAAGCGCAGCCCGTCGCTGAAGCCCACCACGTGGCCCGTGTCCACCCGATACCGCTCGCCGGGGCCGAGGTCCTTCTCGTGCAGCGCGCCGTAGGACGTGAACAGCAGGCCGCCCGTGCCCTTCACCTGCAGCAGGAAGAGCCCGCCGGATCCGAAGAAGCCGCGGGCGCCGCCCCATCGGGAGTCGACCGAGAGACCCGCGTCTGCGGCGAGATACGCGCCGGACTTCAGGTAGAAGGTCTCACCCTTCAGTTCAACGTAGCCGATGTCGCCCGGAAGGGTGGGCGCCAGGGCCAGCTCGCCGGGGCCGCCCCGGGCCTGATACCGGGACGTGAAGAACGACTCACCGCCCAGCACCGACCGGCCCAGGGCGCCGAGGAACCCGCCCTTCATCTCGGCCTCCAACTCCACGTTGCTGCTCATGGACACCATGGCTCCTGCCTCTGCCTGAACCTCTTCGCCCGGTTCCAGGTGGACCACCGCCAGCGAGTAGCTGGGCTGATACCGGATCTCACAGCGCATGGGCTTATCCCCCCGGCAGGATCAGAATACTTGGTTCTTCGACTAACCCTGTGCCGTTCCTGCACTGGCATGCAGGAACGGATCTCCGACCAACCCAGGCCTTTTCCACCGGCCCAACGCTACTCCTCGTGCGCCCGGGCATGCAGAAAGGGGGGCTCTTCGCCCCCCTTTCCGATGGCAGTCCTACACGATGCGCAGCTCGTCGGTCCACACCTTCGGCGGGGCAAGCTGCACCAGCTTGCGGGCCGCCTCCAGGTAGGCCTGTGCCGCCGGATGGTCCTCCTTGTCAGCGACGATCGGGTCGCCGACGTCGGAGCCCAGGCGCACGTCGGGCGTGAGCGGGATCTGGCTCAGCACTTCGCAGCCGAGGCTGGCCGCGAGGGCCTGGCCGCCGCCCTTGCCGAAGATGAAGTGCTTCTTGTTGCACTCGTCGCAGATGAAGTAGGCCATGTTCTCGATGACGCCGATGATCCGCTGGTTGGTACGGGCCGCCATGGAGCCGACCCGGGAGGCCACCTGCGAGGCGGCCGCCTGCGGCGTGGTCACGAGCACCAGGTCGGTGCCCGGCAGCATCTGCGACACCGAAAGCGCCACGTCGCCGGTGCCGGGCGGCAGGTCGATCAGCAGGTAGTCCAGCTTGCCCCACTGGACGTTCAGCAGGAACTGCTCGACCATCTTGCCCAGCATGGGACCGCGCCAGATGATGGCCTGATCCTCATTCACCAGGCTGCCGGCCGAGATGAAGGGGATGTCGTGCGCCCAGACGGGCAGCAGCATCTGGTCGTCCAGCGCCTCGGGGCGGGACATGTTGCCCATCATGCGCGGGATCGAGAAGCCGTAGATGTCCGCGTCGATGATGCCCACGCTGTAGCCCAGCTTCTTCAGGGCGACCGCCAGGTTGACGGTGGCGGTGGACTTGCCGACGCCGCCCTTGCCCGAGGCGACGCCGATGATCGTGGTGCGGGTCGCCAGGGCCATGGTCGACTGCCGCGCCTCGGCATGCGGCGCGCTGGTACCCCGCACCTTCGCCGCGACCGCGGCCCGCTCCGCGTCGGTCATGGCGCCGAAGTGCGTGGTCACCCGCTCGACGCCGGGCACCTGCTTCAGGGCCGCCTCGACGTCCCGCTGAAACCGGTGCTTCAGCGGGCAGCCCGGCACCGTGAGATTGATGGTCACGGCCACATGGCCGCCATCGATCTGGATATCCTTCACCATGTCGAGGTCGACGATGGACTTGTGCAGTTCGGGGTCATTGACGCCCTTCAACGCATCCAGGACCTGTTCACGGGTAATGGTCATTCCGTTCGCTCTCCTCCCGGGGCCCATACGGGCGATTCGTCAACTCACTGTCTACAGCATACCCGGATTCGGCCGTGCCCGGCGTGATACCGGTCACATGCGCCACAACCTTTTGACGTAGCACCGACACCTGCGAATACGGTGCGTCACGGTGAACGCGAGCCAGGCGCCACGCCGACAGCGAGGCAAGCATCACAGGGTGAGCGCCTCCGACAGCGCCAGCTCATGCGCCATCCTGACCACGGGATCAGGCGCCCTCCTGCAGGCGGTCGCTGAACAGCTTCCACAGGTCCGGCGCCAGCTTGGGCAGGGCGCCGGGCCGGCCGCCCGGGCCCAGGAAGCCGTGGGTGGTGCTCCCCTCGCAGCAGAGCGTTCCATCCGCCGTCCGGGATATGCGGTAGGCGAAGACGATCCGGGCCGGCGTCAGCCGCTCCACGCGCGTCTCCACGTCCAGGAGATCGTCGTACCGGGCGGGATGAACCCAGCGCACCTGCGCCTCGGTCACCGGCACCATGATGCCCCGCCGCTCGAAGTCGATGTACGGCGCCCCCCAGGCGCGCATGAGCTCGTTCCGACCCACCTCAAACCAGACCAGGTAGTTCGCATGATACACGACGCCCATGGCGTCGGTGTCCGCATACCGTACGCGCACCTGCGTCCTGACCAACTCGCCAGCCTCCCGACCTCCAGCGCGTGCTGACAACAGTCGAAGCGGCGGCGTGTCCATCGCCGCCGCCCTTTATCGTCCAGTTTACTTGACCGTGGCCTCTCCGCGCAAGATGAGCCCGTGGGCGACGTCGAGCGTGATGACCGCCCCGTCGGGGATCCGCTGCGTGGCGCCCTCGGCGCCCACCACCACCGGCTTGCCCAGCGAGATGCCGGCCACCGCGGCGTGCGAGGTCAGGCCACCCTCCTCGGTGACGATGCCCGCGGCCCGCTCCATGGCGGGGATATACTCGGCGTCGGTCAGCCGGCTGACCAGGATGTCGCCCTCCTCCACGCGCGCCAGGTCGGCCTCCGACAGCACGACCCGGGCCCGTGCGGTGACCGGGTGCCGCCCGATGCCCGTGCCCTGCGCCAGCACGTCGGCCACCGTGTGCACCTTCAGCAGGTTGGTGGTCCCCTGAACGCCGACCGGCAGGCCGGCGGTGATGACGACCAGATCGCCGTTCTTCACGAGGCCGGAGATGAGCGCCCCCTCGACGGCCCGCTGCGTCAGGTCCTCGGTGCCCTCGGCCTCGGGACGGACGATGGGCACCACGCCCCAGACCAGCCGCAGCTGACGGGCGACCCTGGGGTCAGGCGTCACCGCGATGATCGGACAGGCCGGGCGGTACTTCGAGACCATGCGGGCGGTGAAGCCCGACGTGGTGGCCGAGACGATGGCCGCCGCACCCAGGTCGTGGGCGGTGGTCACCGTGGCGTGGGAGATCGCCTCCGTCACACTGTCCATCCGGCCGAAGCGCCCGCGGCTCATCAGCATGTGGGAGTGGTCCAGGGCCGCCTCGGTGCGGCGGGCGATGTTGGCCATCGTCCGCACCGCCTCCACCGGGAACTTGCCCGCGGCGGACTCGGCCGACAGCATGACCGCGTCGGTGCCGTCCATGATCGCGTTGGCCACGTCGGAGGCCTCCGCCCGGGTGGGCCGGGGCCGGGTCACCATGGACTCCAGCATCTGCGTGGCGGTGATCACGGGCTTGCCCATGGCGTTGGCCCGCTCGATCATCCGCTTCTGCATGAGCGGCACCTCTTCGGTGGGCACCTCCACCCCCAGGTCGCCCCGGGCCACCATCAGGCCGTCGGAGACCTGCAGGATGGACTCCAGGTTATCAAACCCCTCCTGCGACTCCACCTTCGAGATGATCTGCTGGTGGCCGCCCGCCTCCTCGATGACGCGGCGGATGTGCAGCACGTCCTCCGCCTTCCGGATGAACGAGCCGGCCACGAAGTCGACGCCCATCTCCACCCCGAAGCGGATGTCCTCGATGTCCTTGTCGGAGAGGGCAGGCAGCGAGACCTTGGTCCCGGGCAGGTTGACCTTCTTCCGGTCGGAGAGCGTGCCGCCGACGATCACCCGGCAGCGGACCTCGGTGGGGGTGATCTCCACCGCCTGGAACGTCAGGTTGCCGTCGTCGAGCAGCAGGTAGCCGCCTTCGGTTACGTCGTTGACGATCCCCGCGTACTGCACCCAGACCCGCTCCTGGTTGCCCACGCAGGGCTCCGTGGTCAGGGTGAAGAGATCGCCCTCGCGCAGGTCGATCTTGCCGTGCTCGAACGTGCCGATGCGGATCTCCGGACCGCGCAGGTCCACCATAATCCCGACGTCCTTGCCGACCCGCCGCCCGGCCTCGCGGATGTTCTCGATCCGCTGCCGGTGCTCCTCGTGGGTCCCGTGGCTGAAGTTGAGCCGACAGACATCGACACCGGCCTCGATCAGCCTTGTCAGCACGTCCACCTGTTCGCTGGACGGACCGATGGTTGCCACGATCTTCGTCTTGCGCAGCATCTGGGCACATCACCTCGTCGAATCAGATCACCAAGACCTCTGCCAGGTCAGATCGCCGATGCTCCTGCCAGGTCAGATGGCCAACACTCCCGCCGGACCAGACCTCCACCACAGTCGCCGCGTGAGAAGGCGAACCGCTCTCCCAGATCAGATTGCGGACACCCCTGCCAGATCAGACGGCCCAAGTCCATGCCGGGCCCGATGGCGACGATCCCCGCAACGTCAGATCGCCAGGATCTCCGCCAGATCGACCAACTCGTCGGGGATCTCCTTGCGCCGGCCCAGCACCTGCTCCAGCGGCGGCGTCACGAGCTCGTCCTTGTGGATGCCGATGAACAGCCCGCTGCGGCCCTCGATCAGCACCTCCGCCGCCCTGGCGCCCATGCGCGAGGCCATCATGGCGTCCAGCGCCGTGGGCGAGCCGCCCCGCTGGATGTGCCCGAGCACCATCACACGGGTGTCGTACCCGGTCTTCTCCCGGATCTGCCGGCCGATGTCGAACCCGGAGCCGGCGCCCTCCGCCACGATGATCAGGGTGTGCCGCTTGCCCCGCTCGACGCCCCGCTTCAGGCGGGCCACCACCTCGTCGATGGGCAGGGGCCGCTCGGGGAGCAGAATCGACTCCGCGCCGCCGGCGAGCCCCGCCGCCAGGGCGATCCAGCCCGAGTGGCGGCCCATCACCTCTAGCACGAAGGTGCGCTCGTGCGACGTGGCCGTGTCGCGGATCTTGCGAATCGCGTCGAGACACGTGTTGACGGCGGTGTCGAAACCGATCGTACGATCGGTCCCGTAGATATCGTTGTCGATGGTGGCGGGCACACCGACGGCCGGCAGCCCCAGCTGGATGAGCTTGAGCGCCCCCCGGAACGACCCGTCGCCACCGATGACCACCAAGCCTTCAATCCCGGCCGCCCGCGCTCTCTCGAAGGCCTCCTTCTGCCCTTCCGGGGTGAGGAAGCGGTCGCTGCGGGCCGTCTGCAGGAAGGTGCCGCCCCGGTGGATGATGTCGCCGACGGAGCTGATTCCCAGATCCACGAACTCGCCGGCGATCAGGCCGGCATACCCGCGCCGAACGCCCACCACCTCTGCCCCCAGCGAGACGCCACGGCGAACCACGGCCCGGATCGCCGCGTTCATGCCCGGTGCGTCGCCTCCGCTGGTCAGAACACCGATCTTGCGAATATTGGGCACTTTGTCACGTCCCCCCCGGCTACTTACGCTTGTCCATGCGCAGCAGCATCCGGTTCAACACCTCGCAGGCCTCCGCCACCCCGGTCCGGGCGACGCCAGCGATGCGTTCCTGCACCGGTCCGGCCTGCAGCCGGGCTGCCACCCCCGGGGATGGCGCCGCGCTGGCCCTAGTATGCCCGACGGGTTTCCCGCCGGGCGGCCGCGCGGCGGAACCCGGTGGAGCATGTAATTGCAGGTATTCGTCACACTGATGCGGTATCTCCTTCTTGGGAGGGCAAACTTTGTTAGGCTTGCCTACAGAAGTTGCCCGGCCTCCTCCGCTGGCCGGCCACCGGCGCATCACCCGCCCGCCGGCCAGACACCCTACCGAAGTGAGGTGTTGACAAGTGTCTGACCTGATGCAGCGCATCGACGAGGCACGTGCAGCCGTGGCCGCCCGGGGCGGCGTGACGCCGGCCGTCGGGCTCATCCTGGGTTCCGGACTCGGCGACCTGGCCGACCAGGTGGAAGCGGCCGTGCGGGTTCCCTATAACGAGATTCCCCACTTCCCGGTCTCCACTGCGCCCGGGCACGCCGGCCAGCTCGTCATCGGGCGGCTGGAGGGAAAGCCGGTCGTCGCCATGCAGGGGCGTGTTCACTTCTACGAAGGCTACGCCATGGAGCAGGTCGTCTTCCCCGTGCGCGTGATGCGCGCGCTGGGCATTGAGACCCTCATCGTGACCTGCGCCGCGGGCGGGCTGAACCCCAGCTTCTCGGTGGGCGACCTCATGCTCATCACCGACCACATCAACACCATGGGGCAGGACCCGCTGCGGGGGCCGAACGACGAGCGGCTCGGGCCGCGCTTCCCCGCCACCGTCGGCGCCTACACGCCCGAACTGCGTGAGCTGGCCCTGCAGGTCGCCGGCGAGATGGGCATCCGCCTGCAGCAGGGCGTCTACACCGCCATCTCCGGGCCGTCGTTCAACACCAGCGCGGAGCTGCGCATGCTCCAGCGGCTCGGCGGCGACGCCGTGGGCATGTCCACCGTGCCGGAGGTCATCGCCGCCCGGCACATGGGCCTGAGGGTCCTCGGCATCGCCTGCATCACGGACCTGGCCCTGCCCGACGAGCCCATCCACCTCACCCACGAGCAGGTGCTTGAGGCGGCCAACCGCACCAAGCCCATCTTCCAGGGCCTGGTGCGGGGCGTGCTGCGGAAGATGTAACTCCCCCGGCTTACCGGGACAGGGGATCCGCCAGGAGATCCATCACCCAGGCGCTGTTGCGGATGACGTGCTGGGCCTCCTCGTACTCCGCCTCCAGCTGGCGCAGCTGGACATGTACCTCGGCGAGCCACCGGAGCAGCTCGGCGTAGTGCACCGAGTCGGTGGCGGTGGACGTCAGAC
>ENA-UPSB01002696-UPSB01002696.1-bioreactor-metagenome-genome-assembly--contig:-NODE-2696-length-15769-cov-5.486063_pt1 | contig 15769 bp, 10 predicted proteins | sample MGYA00238182_ERZ773286 | MGnify/ENA primary metagenome ERZ773286 (study PRJEB29026, sample SAMN07631240) | bioreactor metagenome | isolation source: Switchgrass digestor | place: USA: Dartmouth... | reverse complement strand
TAACCAAGCCAAAGCTAGAGCAAGATCGGATCCCGGACGCAAAGGCAACCACAAGTCTGATTTAGCGGCAGTTTCCGTAAATCGTGGATCAATGGTAATAATTTTTAATCCTTTTTCTCTCAAAGTACTGAGATGACTCATTTCGGGCATACTGGAAGCCCCCGGATTCTGTCCCCATAAAACGATACAGCGGCTGTTGGCTAAATCAATTTCAAAGGGACTCCAACCGCAAATCGCCGTTTCAATCATAAAGGTTGGGATCCAACATAAATGCGAATTATGGAAGCCGTTTGGACTGCCGAATAAATTCATAAACCGACGGCGAGCCCAGTCGTCAGTGCGTTGTGTGCCCCCGGCAGTAGCCACGGCCTCCGCGCCATATTCTTCTCTGATTTGAGACAGTTTAGCCGCAATTTCATCCAGGGCTTGATCCCAGGAAATTCTTTGCCATTTACCTTCTCCCCGTTTACCAACCCTCTTTAAGGGATAATTAATCCGATCGGGATGGTCCAGGTGAAGCAAAGCAATATTGCCCCGGCAACATAATCCGCCGGTGTTGGTTGGGAAATCAGGGTCACCTTCAATAGCCAGCACCTTATCATCCTTGACATAAGCAAGCACTCCGCAGTTCTGGTGACAAAAATAACAGCAAGATTTTTTGACCTGAATCCCTTCCTGTTCAAAATCGAAATTTCTCTTCATCTCTTGCCTCCAGCTCTATATTTACAAAATATAAAAATTAATATTTTATCCCGCAATATAATGCTGCAAATTATATGCCAATATCCCAGCCTTAATAAATGTTATAAATTCAACAATTGTAAAAGGATTATTAATTGAGCTTTTTCATTATGAAAAATCTTTTTTCACTTTTATATTCCATCAGCAGTTGATTACAATTAAGCAGGGGACATTCCTTATAAAAGGTGTGTCCCCTTGTGGTTATACCTATTCTTTTATGTTAACGAACAGTATCAAAATAAAAAAAGTATTAAATTAATTTTCAGCAGGTTTATTGGGTGTCTCCGCCGGCAATTCCGTCTTGCAGAAAGGACATACCTTTTGTCTTACTCCACCGACTACTGGTATCTTTTTCTTACAATTAGGGCACTCCACGGGTTTAGCCGCAGATGGGGGTCTAAAACACATTATATAATACCTCCTCGTTAAGATTTGCTGGTATAAATGCTCTTCATTAAATTCCAGCAATAACTATGCCAATTATTATCTGTATTAAGCTTAAAAAAATACTTCAAATATTTCTTGCCGGAATTGCCTGTTTTATGCCGGATTCAAAGCCCAAGCTTAAAACTATTTTAGTGACAAGGCAAAATTAAGCATAAAGATATACTTTAATACGAATTTCTTTTTGCGAATAGAGTATCGTTTTAGGATAACTAATATTGAATTTCATATTCTTTTAATTTTCTATAAAGGGTCGATTTACTGATCCCCAAAATCTCGGCGGCTGCAGGAATATGGTTCTCAGCCTTTAACATGGCCGCTTTAATAGCATTTTTTTCTATGTTATCCAACCTAAGGGCGCTATCGTCATTGTAATTATCCATCATATCTTCCACCTTGGTCGGTATGATATCCGCATTAATATAAGCAGGTAAGTCTTCGGCGGTAATAATGCCGTTCTGGGCGGTATTAACAGCATAAATCATAGCGTTTTGCAGCTGTCTGACATTGCCGGGCCATTCGTATTCATTGATTTTAGCTTGGGCTGCCGGGCTAATAACCGGAACCTTCCAGCCTTGTTTCCGGCAATATTTTTCGATAAAATATTTGCTTAAAATCTCTATATCCCCTTTCCTAGCCCGTAGAGGAGGAATATTAACAGTCAATACCGACAACCGGAAATAAAGATCTTCCCTGAACTGGTTTTCTTTAACCATTTTATAAAGATTTTTATTGGTAGCGGCAATAAGCCTGAAATCTACTTTAATATAACGTCGTCCCCCTACCCGCATAACTTGTTTGTCTTCAATGGTTCTAAGCAAAATGGCCTGCAGTTCAAGGGGCATGTCGCCAATTTCATCGAGGAACAAAGTTCCGCCATGGGCCAGCTCGATTTTACCGGGCCTGCCGCTGCGATCCGCACCGGTAAAACTTCCTCCTTCATAACCAAAAAGTTCACTTTCTATTAACTCTCTGGGTAAAGCGGCACAATTGACGGCGATGAATGGCCCATGCGGGCGATTTTCGTTGTGGATTGCTTGAGCAAAAAGTTCCTTTCCCGAACCACTCTCCCCGATTAAAAGAATATTTTCAGGGGAATGGGCAAAACGACGAGCTAGATCAACTACTTTTTTTAAACCCGGATCTTGGCCAATAATATCTTCAAAACGGTACTTGACAATTGACCCAGAACGCTTGGCCACCATGGCATTAATCTTTTCAGTATGATTGAGCCTTAAAACTGCCACATCTACGTCTTTGCTGGACTGATTAAGGATGGGACGAATATTGATCATATATGGCTGTTCGTCATTTTTGACGAAGATTGTCTCCTCGATATCCATCTGCTTACCTTTGTGGACCAATGACATTACTTTCGAATGCTTGCCTAAAAACTCCTGAATGTTACGGGTCCCGATTTCATCAGGTTTCATATTCAAAATTCTTAAACCTTCCTGGTTTGTATGGACTATTTTCCCTTCATAGTCAACAGTGATTATCCCTTCATCAATAAAGGCCAATGTTGCTTCCAGTGTATTATGGGCTGTCATTAGATTGTCGTTTACTTTTCTAAGATCGTCGTAACTTTCTTGCAATTTTAAATTGCTCTTGTTCAATTTCATTTGGGCTTCTACGGCGGCGGCAATGGAAGTAATCAAGGCAAGGGTATGGGTACGCCAATTCTCAAATCCTTTCTCCCAGGGCTTTTCGACTAACGGTTGGCTTAGGATCAGAGTGGCAATTGCTTCTCCTTTTTCATCCATTATCGGAGCAGCCGAAGCAATGATGTTTTCCAAAGCCACGAGATAATGCTCAGGCCCCATTAATTGCACCGGCCGTTTAAGGCGCATGGACAAAGAATGGACATTCGTGCCGACCGTATTTTCATTCCAAATCAATCCATCAGTGGGTATCCTCATCATTTCTCCTTCCTGTAACAGGAAGGCACCATTTTTTTCACATAAGTATAATACATAGCCCGATGTAAGTACGGCCATATCCTTAAAGGTATTGATTATAGGTCGAACAATATTGATCAGTTCGCGATTATGCTCTAAAATCTTGCGATGCTCTTCAAGAGTCAAATGGGGCTCTGTTGCTTTAATAAAAGGATTAATACCCATTTTTCTCGATCTGATCCAAGATGCGGCAACTTCTTTGCTCATATAAGGATTAGCAAGCGGATCTTCATCAGTATTCTGCAAAAATCTCTTTTTGCATTCCAAAATCCCTTCCCAGCGTTCTTTGGTCATTGACTGGTAATGGTCCACTCTAGTCCCTCCAAAAAAACAAAATTTTTAGCGTTAACGACAATATATTTTGCTTAAATTGTCTAACATAATTGGACCAAGCCTATCATTACCCATTATACAACTTTTTTTACACTATATAAAATGTTGGAATCGGTCTAAAACCTAAATAATTAATACCTGCTTTCTCCACCATAGAAACCGGTCCCATCTCCGGAAAGAAAGTTTAGGGATGGAGTAAATCGGGCAAGTTTAATGACAATAGAAGATGCCTTCAAGAATGAAGGCATCTTCTTATATCGGTATTTGTTTATACTGTGTTTATTCATTCTCTGTTTTTTAGGGTGTCCCCTAAAAATTTGATAGATAGTTTTTACTGATTCCTTTTACTTATATAGAAGTCAACGTTTTCTTTAGTGCAGGGGAAAGCACCTGTTTGAACAAGAGGAGTTTGGGTATAACCCTCTGTTATGGCAGTACTACCGGTTTGGATATGGTTAAGTAAAATTAGCATAGAAGCAAAGCATTGACTAAAGTCATCCATATAACTGGTTCCGTACATGGTACCCTCTTTGATTGCGTTCAAAGCGTTGGGGAATCCTTGGCAGCCCCATACTAAGATTTCACCGGTTTTACCGGCTGCTTGAATTGCTTGGACCGCACCGAGGGCTAAATCGTCGGAAGCTGCAAATACAGCGTCAATTTGGTCACCGTGTTTGGTAATCAGGTCGCGCATAACCTGGTTGGCATTGTCCAAGGACCAAGCTTCAATGTTTTGATAATCTAAAATATTGATGCCGGTTTTATTGTTTTGTTCCAGCCATTCTTTAAAGCCGAGGCTGTGTTTGGTGCTGGTCATTTGAGCTGCAGGAGCATCAAGAATTACAATGTTGCCCTGATCGTTAAGTGCTTTGCAAAGTTGTTCCGCACCAACCTGGCCAGCCATATAGTCACTACCTTTTGTTCCTACAGTATGAACAGTAGAAACTTGTAGATTAAGAGCCAACACCGGGATACCCGCTTCTTCAGCTTCTACAATTGCCTTACCGACAGTCTCCGGATCCATCGGTTCAATAATGATTCCGTCGTAATTCTGGGTAATGCACTCGTTGATCATGGTTATCTGTTTGGAAGGATCGTATTGGGGGTCAAATACTTGTAGTTTAATGTTGGGATAAGCGGCCAAGGCTGTTTCAAAACCATTTACTGCCGTGGCACAAGCAACACCGGAAGTGCTCAATGGAATAAATGCAATCTTTAGCTCTTCATTTTCAATGTCTTTACCCATTTTAGCAGGTGTGCCTGTTTGGTCCCCCCCGGGAGCATCGGCAGAATCGGAGCTGCTGCAACCGGTAAACATTGTAAAGGTTACCAGCAGGAGTGCAACGAGGATAAGTGCAACTACTCTCTTTTTACTCATCTTTCTCTACTTCCTTCTCTTTCTTTTTTTTTATTAATAAATTGAGTATGTTTGACACCTACTCAATTTACTAACATATTTAGGTGTATCGACGAATACATTACTCTATTTATTTCAATCATCTGCCTGCACTAACAAAAATAACATATGCGCAATTTTCTGTCAATCAATAAAATTTCTAAAATTCGATTGGTGTCAAATATTATCGTAAAAAAGCAGGCTGCTAAACAAAATTGTTAGCAGCCTCATCGCTTTTACCGTTATTATTGGCAAACACTTAATTATTTGCCTTTTTTTTATTATTTGCCCTTATTGCAGTTGAGATTGACGTGAAGTAGCAATAATTTCGTCAACATTTTCCGCAGTGCAAGCGAAGGCAGGAGTCTGGATAATCGGGGTTTCAGTAAAGCCTGCTGTTTGATAAGTAAGACCGGTTTGAACACAATAGAGGGTCATAAGTATTGCGGTGGACAATTCTTGATAGTAGTCCATGAAACTTGTTCCATACATTGATCCATCTTTAATCGCCTTAAGGGCATTGGGGAATCCGCCGGCACCCCAGACTTTGATTTTACCGGTTTTACCGGCCGCTTGAATTGCCTGAACTGCACCAAGTGCTAAATCGTCCGAAGCTGCAAATACAGCGTCTATATTATCCCCATGTTTGGTGATAAGGTCACGCATAACCTGGTTGGCAATATCCACCGACCAGTTGTCAATATTCTGATAATCAATAATTTTCATCTCAGTCTTATTGTTTTCTTTCAGGTAGTCTTCAAAACCTGCAGAATATCTGACACTGGCCATTTGGGCAGCGGGAGCATCAAGAATGACGATATTGGCTTTGTCATTAAATAATTTACATAGCTCTTCCGCACCAACTTGACCTGCCATGTAGTCGCTGCCTTTAATCCCTAAAGCATGGGGCTGGGAGACTTGAAGGTTAACCGTGCAAACAGGAATACCGGCATCTTCCGCGTTTTTAATGGCGATACCCACTGTCTCGGGATCCATAGGCTCAATCAATATAGCGTCGAATCCTTGAGTAATGCACTCCTCGATCATGGCAACCTGTTTACTGGGATCATATTGAGGGTCAAAGGTTACCAATTCTATATTCGGATAGACGCTCAATTGATCTTCCATTCCTTTAAGTTCCATGGCGCAAGCCACACCTGAGGTGCTCAAGGGAATAAAGGCGATCTTAAGAGATTCTTGCTCAATGTTTTTTCCTTGCAGTGAGGCTCCGCCACCTTCTCCTCCGGGGGCTTCCGAACCAGCCGGTTCCGAACCACTACTACAGCCTGTGATAAGTGTGAGTGAGACCAGCATCAACACGGCAAGGATAAGTGAAATTACCTTTTTCTTGTTTTTCATTCTTTCCCCTACTTCCTTTTAGTTTTTTTTTAATAAAAACCACATTATTAACTGCGAAGTAGGCAATGAACGTTAAAGGTATTCTATTACGTATAAATTTTCACTACCAAATTATCACAGATAAGATTGGCAGTCAATATTTATCCTTACCTCTGATACTGTTATTATCACTAAATTCTAAAAATTTTTAAATGTCATTCAATTTTTTATCAGTTTTCATTGTAAGCCCGAGTAACAATCTCGTTAATAGTTTCCGCCGTAACAGGAATGGGGGCCGGGAAAGCACCAAGGAATTTTACCGCCATAGATAAGGCTTTTATGACCTCATCGGCTACTAGCGGAATTAGATCGTCAAGTTTCAAACCGTAATCTTTCATGGTCGGTAATTCAAGAGCTTTCATCAGCGATTGAGCCGCTTGATACGCCGCTTTTCCGATTTCTTCCGGACTTGCGTCCTCAGCAACCTGTCCACCCAAAGCCTCGGCAATAAACCTGACTTTATCCGGACAGGCAGGAGCAATCATCTCCAGTACCTGGGGCAAAGTCATAACACAGGCATTACCATGAGGAATATGCCATTTGGCACCCAGTACCTTGCCTATGTCATGGGGGAAATGACACATAGGACCGAGCATAGAAATACCTGCCAGGGTGGAGGCTTTCATCATCCCTTCGCGGGCTTCATAGTTCGATCCGTCTTTATAGGCTGTTATAATGTATTTCCCAATGAGTCGAATGACTTCTTTGCCCATTGTTTCACAATAAACATTAGCCAAAGTGGATGTGAAGGATTCAATAGCATGACAAAGGGCATCCATTCCAGTGGAAGCAGTAATGGCCGGTGGTAAGCCTAAAGTAAGTTCCGGGTCAACAATTCCCAAATTAACCGCAGCACCCAAACCGTTAACGTTTGTCTTAACATTATTCTTGGTATCGGTAATAGCACCGCCGGGTGTACATTCGCTTCCGGTTCCGGCAGTTGTCGGAATAACGATTAAAGGTTTGCCTGGTTTATTAAGCATCATGCCGCGTCCGAAATACTGGCTGAGCGGCGGAGGATTGGTCAGTAGGGCTTTGGCTGCTTTTCCTGTATCAATAGAGCTGCCACCTCCGATAGCCACAACTCCGTCAACATTTTCTTTTACCCCTAAAGCACCGGCTTCTTCACAGGACCAGTCAGGCGGATCCGGCAGGACCCCGTCATAACAAACCGTTTCTACCCCGGCAGCATGGATATTTTCCAGAATCTTGTCCACAATGCCGGCGTTTTTCACACCCTTGTCAAAGACAACCAGGACTTTTTTCATGTTAAATTCTTTGCATTTCTCTCCTACCAGTTTTGAAGTCCCTCGGCCAAACAAAAGTGGATTGGTACTGACAAAAACACTTGGCATAGCTTTCTCCTCCATATTGAATTATTTTAATACCTAAATAGTTATATTAGGTAATTGGACATAAGGAAGTATAAAACCCTAAATATTTATTATAGGCTTATATTAACACTAAATCCATAATCTGCATTTGTAATTTTTATATAAAATTTTTGCTTTATTTTTGTTTTTCTCTTGGTTTAAACATCAAGTTTGTATTTGACAATACTCAAAAACTGGTTGATAATAATCGAATATGAAATAAAGTTCTAAATTATGGAAAATACAATAAGCATAAAAGGAGTAATGGTTATGCCAGAAAAAACACAAGCTTTTTCCAATTATCGCTGGGTTATTTTGCTTTTAGTGTCCATCATCAACTTTATGTTTAATGCTTGTCAATTTCAGGTGGCTGCCTTAGCCTATGAATTAATTCCCCAATACGGGCTGACCCCGTCCCAATACTCCAGTATCCTTAATGCCCCAATGTTGGCGGCCGTCTTTTTTTGCCTTTTCGCCGGATCTTTGGGGGACCGTTTCGGTATAAAAAGAGTAATTTCCGTTGGTTTGCTTATTGGAACAACTGCTTTATTTTTGCGGGTATTAGCTGACAATTACCTGGAACTTTTTTTATGCATGTTAATGATGGGTCTTTTAATGCCGTTTGTGGGAGCCAATTTTGCCAAATTGGTCGGTCTCTGGTTTCCGAAAGAACAAATCGGTGTGGCTTTCGGTATCTTTTTTTTCATCGGCATGGCAGGCAACACAGTCAGTTTAAATGTTACTACCTACTTTCCTTCGATTTCCAGCGCTTTCCTAACGTCCGCTTTTCTAATGCTGGCCTTATGCTTAATATGGATCATCTTAGCCAAAGAAAAACCGGCGGGCGTATCATTGCCCCCTCCTATGCCACTGATTAGATATACCAAAGTGGCCATACGCTCCAAAAATGTCTGGCTGGGGGGATTCCTGGCCATGCTTTATATGGGGGCAACCTTAAGTTTTACCGGTTTCCTGCCTGCTGCTCTAAATTCCGTCCACGGCATTTCCCCTTCCGCAGCCGGGTTTTGGACATCTGTTTTTACCCTGGGCAATATGATCGGCGGCTTTATCGGACCACTGCTGGTGGATAGGATAGGAACCATGAAGCCCGTAATTATTGCTTTGGCAATAACGGGAGCGGCTTTTACATTTTTATCTTGGATAACTCCGGTTGGAGCCCTTATGGGTATTTTCCTGCTTCTAGGCGGAACATTAACAGGAGCTATCCTTCCCAATATAAATACTCTTCCTTTAAGGTTCAAAGAAATAGGCCCAGTTTATGCCGGCAGTGCCGGCGGTATTATTAACATGATGCAGGTTTCCGGAGCTTTCTTTATACCAACCTTTGTCATAAGTGCTATCGCCGGCCAAAATTACGATTTACTCTTTATCTTGGCCAGTCTTGCTTTCTTCCTTATAGCTCCGGTCACTATCTTCTTGCCCACCATTCGCTTAAGAGAAAAAAGCCAAAATTCTAAATTTGAGACCGTCAGCAAATAATTAAGGTTTTCACTTTAAATAATTAAGCCAAGCAATTTAGTTAATCCAATTTAGTTAATCGCTTGAGGTTATTTGGGAATGCTGCCGGCCGGACTGCGCTTTCAGGCCGACTTCGGGAATGAAGATATAAACAATGACTACCGCAAAGATCAGCAAGACACTGGCCAAGAAAATGAAACCATAATTTATTTCAGCCATCGGCGCTAAAATAAAGGTGGGAATAAAAAAGGCGCCTGCCATTTGAAGCATGCTGATAATCCCCCCTGCGCTTCCGGCATAGGTAGGACCGATTTCCTTTAAGCGCATAGGGAATGACAAAGCTATGGGAAGGGATCCCCCGGCAAACAGTCCGCCGATAAACAAACAAACGGACATAATTGTTCCTACCGGCGCCACCCAGCCAAAATAGAGAACTACCGCTCCAATTATGGTTAAAGGTATGACAACCGGTTTTATTAGCCCGATACGATCAACCAGAACCGGACCCAAAAGACTGCCTATTGTATTGCCCAAGGTCAAGGCAGCAGCCATAGCCCCGGCAGTAACAGGGTCAGCTTGTTTTACAACATTGAGTGCGGTGGGGAGAAATGTATTAAAGGCTACACTACCGGCCATATATAAACCGGCTGTTGCCCCGGCCAGCCAAATTACTCTGCTGCGAGCCGCAACCTTTACGTATCTTAACACCGGCATTACCGGTAACTCAGGGGCACCTGCCGGTTTGTTTTTTGCCAAAATCAGCCATAATAAGGCAGCCCCCAGCATAATGAAGGCAGCAGCCAAAAAAGCGCTTCGCACGGAGGGAAAAAGGGCACTCGTAGCCAAGCCTATGGATATCCCAAGCATATTACAAACATAAAAGGCTCCTATAGCCGTCCCCATTTGCTCTTTGGAGAACCACATTCCCAAATATTTTGAGGCATTGGCGTTTTGCATGGACATTACAGTGGCCATTAACAGCATGCAGAGCAAGAATCCCAAATAATTATTAGCGAACACCCGCAAAAAAGCAGCTGCTACAGAGATAAACGCACCTGCCGTTACAACTTGTTTTACTCCGAAACGATCTGCCAAGGCTCCAGCTCCCAGGCTAAGCAAAAATGTACCAAGCATTGGCACGGAAATAAGACTGGCAAACTGCATGGAATTTAGTTTATACATAGGAATAATCTGGTAGGCCAGTGCCGCTACTTGGTATTGAGCAAAAGTGCCGGTTACGCTGATTAGGCCAAATACTGCGAGGATCACCCAACGATAAGTCTTTTGAGTATAGGGCTGGTTAATATTTGACATTATTTCTCTACTCCTTTTATCTTTTTTAGTCTACTTCAACAGGTATTTGGGGTCGCAATTCTTTTTAGGAAATTATCTGCAAAAAAATAAGCCAATGAAGCGGGGGTTTCGCTCATGGCTTAATTTAAATATGAAAATATATTTTTGACAAGTATTTTCTGTAAAACCGGACTTCCCGGACTCCTATGGCAATTAGCTCAAGTGTTAACTTCAAGTTTTAACCGAGGTTGTAGTACCCGCAACTGCAGGAATCTTGTAAGTCTTCATTATTTCCGCCAGTTCTTTAATATTTTTCTCCCATACGCTTCGTTCCACTACAGCATTGTCAGGCATCGGATATTTTAATCCTAAAGATGCGTACTTTTCAGTTCCCAGTTGGCGATAAGGTAATAACTGCACCTGTAAAACCCTATTGTTTAACTCTTTTCTGATAAATTCTGCCGTAGCACGAATATTGTCTTCACTGTTGTTATGATCGGGAATGACAGGTATACGGATAATAAGAGGAGAGTTTGATAGGACTACTCTTTTAATATTTTCCAAGATAAGTTCATTGCCAACACCTGAATTTATTAAATGCTGGGCAGAATCCATGTGTTTTATATCGGTAATTACCAAATCGATAAAGGGAAGAATCTCCTCTAAAATTTCCGGTTTTATATGCAGGGAAGACTCTACGCAGGTATGAATGCCATGTTTTCTACATTCCTGGAGTAATTCCCGGGCGAATCTCCATTGAAGCAGAACTTCGCCGCCGGATAAAGTAACTCCTCCTCCTGACTTTTGGTAATAGGGCATATCTTTTAAGATCACTTCCATAACCTCAGGCACCGTCATTTTTTTGCCCCAAATTACCAAGGCGTTGGCCGGGCAGGCGTCGGCACATTTTCCGCAGGCCACACAGGTTTGCCGGTTAATGGTGGTTACTGTTTTGTCCTCAATAATAAAAGGTTTGGGGCTTTCAGGACAAGTGGTCAGGCAAAGCCCGCATTTATCCGTACCAATGCATCGGTTGGCATAGACGCCGATTTCCGTGTTAGCATTAATACTTTCCGGGTTACTACACCATTTACATTTAAGCGGACATCCTTTAAAAAATATTTCAGTTCTGATTCCGGGACCGTCATGAACGGTAAAGCGCTGAATATTAAATATAATTCCTTCTAATTGTTTTGTTTCCGACTTGTTTTCTTTATTCAAACCATTCACTCTCCAAAAGCTTCTATCCCGGCGCGGGCAATCTCCATATCTTCCGCCACTGAGCCGCCGCTTACTCCAAGTGCTCCAATAACCTTGTCAGCTTTAACTAAAGGGAATCCTCCTCCAAAAATAACAAATTGACCGCCGTTTAGTATTTGGAGACCATAGAGTTCTTGGCCGGGCTGGCATACATGGCTTAATTTGTCGGTAGCCGTTTTTAAAACCGCGGCGGTATAGGCCTTGCCCATTGAAATCTGGATACACCCCACAGGTGCATTATCCATACGATGAAGGGCCAAATAATTACCGCCTTGGTCAACTACGGTTATAACCACTGGTACATTCATTTCTCGGGCTTTTTCCTCACAAGCCCGGGTTATTTTAAGAGCGTCTTGAAGGCTTAGATCCATCTTACTCTCCTCCTACTCTTTCTAATCCAAAAGAAGAGACCTGGGGTTCAAACCGACTGACCTATCATGTTGCGTACATTTTTGGGCCGAACCCCAGTTCGGATTCAAATTTTAGGGAGTTTTTATAAGACAGACATCTTTAAACAGGCAATTTATAATTGGCACCCGGTACGGCCGGCAAACCAAATTCAGTTCTTAAAATAGACACCAATTCTCTTATATTGGCCTCCCAGACCTGGCGTTCAGGCGGTACATAATCTCCCATGGGATAAGGAATACCCAAGGTTTTATATTTCTCCGTACCCAACTTGCGATAAGGCAACAACTGATATTGAAGAATACGCCCGCCAAGCTCGTCCCGCAGAAATGCTCCTATGGCGCGAATATTCTCTTCATCGTTATTGTAATCGGCTACCACCGGAGTTCGAATAACCAAAGGTTTATTGAGTTCCACCGTGCGGCGAATGTTTTTTAAGATAAGCTCATTGCCAACCCCGGTAAATTGTTTATGCTTGGCCGAATTCATATGCTTGATATCGGTAATCACTAAGTCCGTATTCTCATATACGGCCTCCATATGTTCAGTGGGACAGTGCAAGGCAGATTCTACGCAGGTATGGATGGAATTCTTTTTGCACTCCTTTAACAATAGGGAGGCAAATTCCCATTGCAGCATAACCTCACCGCCGCTTAAAGTTACTCCACCGCCGGATTTAAGATAAAAATTGCGATAATTTAAAATAATTTTCATCAGCTCCGGCACCGTGTAACGTTTTCCCCATAGCGTGATAGCCCTGCTGGGACATATATCGGCACATTTTAGACAGTCTTTACAAACCTCGACCATGTTCACTGCCGATAAAACGCCGTTTTGATCATGTTTAATAGGGGAATTTTCTTGCAGCGGACAACCTTTAAGGCAATAGCCGCATTTTTCCAAGGAAAGACACTTATCGGGACGTACTCCCAGCTGGGCGGTGGCAACAATCCCTTCAGGATTGCTGCACCACTTGCAGCGGAGAGGACATCCTTTAAAGAACAGTTCTGTGCGGATTCCGGGCCCGTCGTGGATGGTATATTCCTGAATGTTGAAGATGAGTCCCTGGGGCTCACCCGAAGAACTATACAGCACTTTTATCCTCCTTTAGTCAAAGGATAAGGAGGTACGGCCGATTATATCATCCTGCAGGGCTTTATCCAACTCCACAAAATATGCAGAATATCCGGCAACCCGTACTAACAAATCCCGATAATTTTCAGGGTTTCTCTGGGCAGCAATCAGGGTTTCCTGGCTGACCACCGAAAACTGGCTGTGCATGCCTTTCCTTTGAACATATTCATCGATGAGGGCAATCAGGTTATCCCTGCCTGTCTCACCGGCAACAGCCGAAGGAGAAAACTTCCAGTTAAGCAAGGTACCGTTGGTTGCCCGAGCATGATCAAGTTTGGTTGTGGACTTGCAAATGGCAAGGGGCCCCTTAATATCATGAGAGCCATAATAAGTGTGGACAGGGCTAATGCAATCGCTAAGGGGTTCAAAAGCCACCCGGCCATCGACGGAAGCCCATTGATTCTTGCCATGGGCAACATTGACGGTAACACTGTAACAGCCAGGTTGGAAAAAGCCTCCGCGAGCATTGGGACGATGTTCAATGTGTTTGCAATAGGTGTCCATACCGAATTTGGTCAATTCGTCTGCATAATCATCGTCATTGCCGTAATGGTGGACATAATCGCTGTTGATCAAGGCATACAAGGGTTCATAGCCAACCCAGTTGGCTTCCACTGCATCCAGCAGCTCGCGACCGGTAATCTTTTTCTCATCAAATACGAGCTGTTTAATTGTTGCCAAGCCGTCACCAACAGTACCGATACCAATACCTTGCGGACCGCTGAAGTTATATTTGGTGCCGCCCATAGTGACATCCACACCTTTTTCTATACAGCCGTCCATGACGGTGGACAGGAAGGGCAGAGGCCTAAGGGCCTGATGAGCCATATCCACAGCGTTTAAATAGGCAATCATGCGGTCACACCAATATTTCATTTGTTTATCATAAGCTTCTTTAACTTGTTCAAAAGAAGTCATATCAGCCAAACTGCCGGTTTGCAGCCCTAAGCGCTTGCCCTGTTTTCCACAAACTTCCCAACGAGGACAGCTGTCACCGCAGTGGAAACAACGGCCGTCATTGATGGCCAGTTCCAGTACCTTGGCCATGTTCATATGACCGCAGTCGTGCCAACCATATGTTTTGCCGGTAACATCGGGTTCAACACAACCCACTACTTGATAGTCACGGGCTTCCACAAGATCGATGCCCGAAGACAACATGCTGGGAATGGTCACGTCATCATTAAAGATTTTGGGTTCTCCGGCACCTAAACGAATGCAGTTGGCCACCTTGACCTTCAATTCCCAAGGGGTGCTGGCATGTACGCGGACTGCCAGCCAGGGGTTGGGTACCCGCACATGGGCATGGGCATCCAATACCATAAAGGTCAGATCATTGGTTCCGTCCTTACCATTGGGTAAAATGCCGCCTACGGTAAGTGCCGGGCCGCCAATTCCTCCGTTGCCGAAGGTTTTAATCAGTATATGGCTGCGAAGTTTGTTCAGATCCCAAATCTTAAGGAAGAAATTTTCAATAAGTTCCTGCATTTGTTCCCGGGTAGCAATGCCCTTCTCGATATCATTCTTATAAAATGGATACATATACTGGTCAAAACGGCCATATGAAATGGAGTGTCCGTTACATTCAATTAAAATCATGCAGTTGGCCAAATGAACCAATTGAATGGCTTCCCAGAAAGTTCGCGGCGGATTTTCTGCGATCCAGGCGCAGTTTTCAGCCATTTTTTTAAGTTCGCCTGCTCGCACGGGATCGGTAGTAGCGACGGCTTTCTCTTCCAATAAGGCTGCATAACGCTTGCAATGATTGATAGAACCCTCATTGGCCAGCAAAGCGGCACGATAGAAAGTACGCTTCTCCAAATCCTTGGGATTGCTCAGATCAAGGGCCGCCATCTTTTCTTCGATTTCTTTGCGGATACCGCCAAAACCTAATTTGAAAAGCCGGTTATAGTCTAACCCCAAGTGTCCCGCTCCGCAAAAAACATAGGCATCGGCAAAAAATACACCTTTGCCGGCATGGGATCCTTTCAGTTCCTCCTCGGTCACCAAAGCATTGGTCAAATCCTCCACTGTATGACCGTTCCAAAAATCCCTTAATGCTTCCAAACGGTCTTGGGTTTCCTTGGTATAGCTGAAATAGTCATGGGTACGTTTCTCGCTGTAATCCATGAGTCCATCCCGCATTTCATCCACTACCCAGTTCAAACCAAATTCGGGATGGACAGGAGCCCCTTTTTTATCACAGCCCAAGCCTCCGACAATCAACTCATCATCATAGACGTATAAAGGAACATTTTCCAGTACTTTTTTAATACCGTAAGCGCACTTAATAATCTGGGGCTCTTCCGGATGCTCTAAATAAGCTTGAGTTACCAGTTCGGCCCGTTCCGGAGATACAAAGCCGTTGGTGGTTTTCTGGGTTTTACTCAAAATACGGTTGATGCGCGGGAACGGTGACGGTTCCGGCGTGTTGCCTGAAAGACCCACGCCCCATTCCTTATCAAAGGGTTCAATAGGAAGCGGTTTAGGATCCACCTCTTTGGCGGCAAGGTAGGGATCTTTTTGAAACACGTTTACGCTCATTTGCACTC
>ENA-UPSB01002694-UPSB01002694.1-bioreactor-metagenome-genome-assembly--contig:-NODE-2694-length-15773-cov-12.353989_pt1 | contig 15773 bp, 16 predicted proteins | sample MGYA00238182_ERZ773286 | MGnify/ENA primary metagenome ERZ773286 (study PRJEB29026, sample SAMN07631240) | bioreactor metagenome | isolation source: Switchgrass digestor | place: USA: Dartmouth... | reverse complement strand
AATAAATCCAAATCGGTATCAAAAAAGATAATTAGTATTATATTTTTAATTTTGTTTTTTTCTTTTATTGTTCTTGCAGAAATTTTAAATAAAATGTTTCTTGTCTAACTTTATGCAAGAGATATCCGTCAAGGGGAGATAGCTTCAAAAGCCATTTGAGAACGGAAATGCTTCTGATTGACATGTTCCCGTCTACCAATAACTCAAAAAACTCCATAGATAGGCTGATTTTTCGGTTTTGCTACTCGCCAATATAACATAAAAAATGCCTGATTTTTGCTTCTGGGGAATAGAGCAAATCAGGCATTTTTTATTATGAATGTACAGGTTAGATGTAAGATGGTCGAGAGTGTACAGGTTAGATATCGGAGGGTAGCGAGTGTACGGGTTAGATGTTTTTAACTTTTTTATGAGGTTGTGTGGTCAGGGTGGATGGAATGGCATAATAAAGCTGAAAATAGGCTAATCATCATTGCCGCAATGTGTTACAATGTTAATTAACCATGTTACCATAAACCTATATCTTGATAAGGATATGCCGGGTGCCACAATCGGTAACCTTAAAATTGGAAAAGTGGCTACATGTACCTATGGATAACGGAAAGCATGACTTGTGATATTTATCTGAAGTAGAGATTATGTTATATCAATATTGATCATAGTCTGAGGAGGTGTGTTCATGGGTATATGCGAAATTCAGAGTTTAACCAGAGATTACGGCAACGGTCGCGGAGTGTTTAATTTATCCTTTTCGATTAATCAGGGCGAGGTGTTTGGCTTTCTCGGGCCAAACGGCGCGGGAAAAACCACGACTATTCGTCACCTGATGGGATTTTTGAAGCCTGAAAAAGGATATTGCACCATAGGGGGGAAGGATTGCTGGAAAGATCGCGCCGATATTCAGAAAACTCTGGGATATATCCCGGGAGAAATGGTGTTCTTTGATGATATGACCGGGACAGAGTTTTTATCCTTTATGTCAAAATACCGTAAGATCAAATCAAACGGGCGCACAAAAGAATTGCTTGACCGATTTGAGTTGGACCCGCGGAGTAAGCTCAAGAAAATGAGCAAAGGAATGAAACAGAAGGTCGGTATTGTGGCGGCCTTTATGCACGATCCTGAAGTCTTGATCCTTGACGAACCGACAAGCGGGCTTGACCCGCTGATGCAAAACCGGTTTATAGAACTGGTGCTTGAGGAGAAGGCAAAGGGCAAGACGATTCTGATGTCCTCTCATATGTTCGAGGAGGTAGAGCGTACCTGCGATCGTGTTGCCATTATAAAAAACGGAATGCTCGTAGCACTTGACAATGTGCAAACATTGAAGGCGGCACAGGCAAAGAAATATGTCGTCACACTGGAAAATGAAGATGCCGCAGTTGAGTTTGCCAGAGAGGGATTGCGCGTCACGGATGTTACACTAAATCAGGTTACAGTGATTGTGCAAAACAATATCAAAGAGCTGATATCGGTCATGAACCGTTATCCCGTGATAAACATTATCACACCTAATCAGAGCCTTGAAGAAATATTCATGCAGTATTACGGGGGTGACAGGTCATGATAAATTGGACGTTATATAAACGCGGCATTCATGGTAGCTTGAAGATGCTTTTGATTTTTGCCGCTGTAATTACCATGTATTTTACGGTTATCATCTCCATGTTCGACCCGGCACTAGGGAGCGCTCTGAACGAGTTTGCCAAAGCCATGCCGGAACTTATGGCAATCGTCGGCATGAATCCGGCATCCGCTGATCTTGTCAGCTTCATGGAGGCATATCTTTACGGGTTTATCATGCTTGTATTTCCCATGCTTTTCTGCATACTCAGTGCTAACCGGCTTATCGCCCGCCATGTTGACCGCGGTTCAATGACATATCTCTTGTCAGCTCCGGTAAAACGCGAAACGGTTGCCTTCACTCAGATGATAGTCATGGTCACCGGACTGTTTTTACTGGTTTTGTACTCAACAATATTGGGAATTGTCAATTGTGAAATCTCGTTTCCCGGCGAGCTTGACATCGGAAAGTTTATTTTACTCAATGTCGGTGTGCTGTGCCTGCAGCTTTTTATAGGCGGTATCTGCTTTTTATGTTCCTGTATATTCAACGACAGTAAATATGCAGTTGGTGTTGGTGCCGGAATTCCTGTGCTCGAATTTATTATTCAGATGATGGCCAACGCCGGAGAAAAACTGGAAAACGCGAAATATGCTACATTCTTCACTTTGTTTAATTCAGATGGCATCATTGCAGGAGAACCGGGTGCAATCTGGGGAATGGTCATCCTTTTCGCAGGAGCCGTCGCGCTGTTCGGAGCGGCAATAGTTATTTTTTCAAAAAAGGACTTGCACATTTAGAGTGCAGCATTACGAAGGTCATGGATACATGCCAAAAAACGAAATGGTGGCTGATAAAAAGACACATTGAAGCAAGAAAATTAAAATAGCCTACTGAAAATATTTTTTTACGAGTGAACAGTATGGATGATAAACCAGCATAAATACAGCATTTTCACTGTGTTTTTCAGAAGGTGTGAAATAGCCTAAAAATTTCACGTTGAGTGTCTGGTATTGATGTCAAGGGCATAAAACAAGGTGCTAAAAAAGCATTGAGATAAGCTGGATTTTCGGTTTTAATGCTCGATACTATAACATAAAAAATGCCTGATTATTGCATCTAGGGAATAGAGCAAGTCAGGCATTTTTTATTATGGGTGTATAGGTAAGATGTCGGTGGTCGGTGAGTGTACAGGTTGGATATCGACAGTTTTCAAGTGTACAAGTTAGATGTTTATGTAATTACAATAACCGAAAACGAATCGCATAGCAGTTAATATGAAGCAAAAATAGATCCCCGCTCATGGCATATTAAAGTTGTTTGACAAAAAATGCTATGGGTATAGTCGCTCTAAAGAGAGGATAAGTCAACTCATTTTTACGATTTAGGGTTATTTATTTCTATCGTTTTTTTCCTCGATCGCAAGGCCGTGTTTCACAAGCTGTCTCAGGATAAAAACCTCAATATACTTTTACAAATCCCAAATAAAGTAGCCTTCAATATCTAAGTTTCCGGTCTTGCTTTTATCTTAGTTGCCAGCAAGTATGTTTCTAAGTGATACTGTTTTGTAAATCAGATCATCTAAGAATTCATATAAGTCACGATCGGAAAGGAGTTCATTAATTGTATCGATCTGTGTAGGCATCCTCTCAAAAGTCTTTGTCTCTTTAGTTATCGAGCCCGTTTATTTCAAAGCTCGGATTGAGGACGAGGTTCTTGCGAAAAATCGGGATGAATAATATCTGATCGAGTCTTAGTGAGTTTTGATCGTTTGGTATATCGACGTCAAAGATAATGCGGGTGCCGAAGGTGGGAGGAGTGGTGACAAAAACATAGGTGAGGTAGTTTTGTTGATTATTGATAGTCTCGTTCGGGATAGAAGCCATAAGCCCGGTCCCTATTTCCTTGCCGGATTGATTCAGCCACTCGACCAGCACGCCTAAAGATACCTGGCCTTGGCCTTCCACGCCGAAACTCAACAGAAACGGTGTCTTTTGCGGCAAATGCCGGATATATATATCCTGATAACGACTGCCGTTAAAATTGGTGACGGCATGCCCGGAGTCGACAAGCGATTCATCATAGGCAGATACGAATGCCACAAGATTTTCGGATTCGGCGACCCAGTTGTTCAGGTTAGCCTCAAACCCTCCGTTTTTTATCTCCCTGTAAGCCATCGGCGCAAGAATTACATAGTCAATATAAATTAGGTCATCTTCTTGTGCGAATCCCACGCCTTTTGTGAACGTCACTCTGGCATAAGCCGCATTTTTTGGGAACAACATCGGTCTGGGACACAAAGGTTATTCTGGAGAAGTTGTTAAGCCTGCCCGCCGGTTTCATCATTCTGAGGCCGAGGCCGATAAAATTGAAGTTTTCATCAAGCCAGATTATTTCCGCTATAAGGGTGCTGGAGTTCTCTTGACCGGCAGCGTTTGTGCTCGCAAACGCACCGAAGCTAAACAGCGGCGGGCATTCATTTACGCCGCGCAGCGAAACTTCCTGATAAAGTGTCGCGGTGCCGGGGCCGAGCTCCATCTGCACGGCGCCTTCATAAACATTTGTGTCTGTAAGGCTGGTGTTAAACGTTATCCATTCAAAAGAATATGATTCAAAACTGGGGTCCTGAACAAGGTTTACACAGCGCGTGCACTTTTTCTTGCCCTCGCAGTCGCAGCCGCAAAGGCATGAAATTAAACAGTCCAAGGTGTTTTCGCACGAATCACCAAAAATATTTTCCGTGTTATTTGCTTTATTCTTTATATTATACTTATTACCGTTACTAAAACTGGACATCTTGATTCTCCTTTTAATTTGAAAAACTTGAATGTAATTTACACATCAGTAATCTTATGTTTTTACCTCCGATTTGGTATCTCACCGTAGCATAGTACATATGCCGGGCCCAAAATCAGGCGCAGGGCGGCTCATTACTCATTAAATAAAAATCCCTCCTCGGACGTGAATGAAGTGCCGAGGAGGGTAAGAATAAAAACGGCGCAACAAAATGCACCGCTTTAAAAATTTATCAATTTTATCCCGCCCATGCCGAGCGCGGTCTTTATTCCGATACCCGAATACTGGCCGAAAAGAAGCAGCGTCTTTAGTACCTGCAAAAGCGGCGCGGCAACTCTTGCGGTGAGCCCCAACGTGCCGACAAATGAGCGGATATTATAGCCTTTCAGTCTAAACGACGAGCTCGAAAGCCTGTATGACGAAATTTCGACACTTGAAAGCAGAAGCCGCAAAGCGTCGCCGTCGTCAAACGTATAATCCGAAGAGCTGTTGTTCCATTTGGAAACAAGGCTTTTAATTATCAGCTCCGAGCTTGGGAACAGCGTGTATCTGTTTGCCGACTTAAAAGAGGTAGGTGTGACGAATTTTATTGTCCAGTAGGGGGAGTCGGGAATTTCCGACGCCGCGGCTATTAGCCGTTTATGAGTGATCGGAGTTTCTTGCGATATATCTTCGATTTGAAGTTTAATTCCACTGTCCTTAAGTTCAATTATTGAAAGCGAATTTATGGCGGCGGAGAATTCCGAAATTGCTTCTTCACCGAAAATTGACAGATGCCAAACGGCGCGGCTTCTGTCGCCGGGAACCGTTTCTAAGTATTGAGATATGGGTGTGTAGCCGGTTTCGTGCAGCTTTTCGGCGAACAAAGCGTGCATCAGGTGTCCGAGCAGCTCGCTATACAATGGATACGCAAGGTCGGGATATAATCTTGCAGAGTCACAGGATTTTACCGTAGCGGAGTATTTTATAATCATTTTAGTCAAAAGTTATCGAGCAAATGCCCATAGGTACGAGATTTTTATAATACTCGGTGTACTTCATCGTGTGCGGAGAAACGCCGAAATCTTCGTCAAGGTTATGCCTATGCTCTTCAGGGATTTTTTTCGCTTTTGTCTCGCTCATAAAAAAATCCGAAAGCTTGCTTACGGCACTGTCATAATCAAGCGTTTCGTAGACAATTGTTTTTGAGAAAAATCCCGTTCCTCCGCCGAGGATAAGCATGTCGTTTTTATAAAGCGATTCGCCGCCGGGGAGATCGAACTTGTTTAAAAATGATTTCCTATAGAATTCGGCAAACGTTCTTATTGATGTTTTTATTTTTTCTATGCCGATACAGCCGTAAGTTCTGTCTATTGTGAGTTTAAATTTAACCTTTATCTGCGGCTTGACGCATTCGCGGAGCAGATTTATTTTGCTTGTTTCGCCGTTCGGCAATATGTCGATCTTCCGGCACAGCGTCATTGACGATGTATAGATAGGTTCGCTGTCGGAGATATAAACGGCCCGCATTATGCTGTTGACCTGATCTTTTTTGTTTTTGTCATTGAAATTCAGCGTATTAAAGTATTCGGTCTCTATTTCTTCCGCCGAAGTTTTTGCTAAATCTCTATTTTTAATGTTTATGAGAGCCTTTGCTTTGCCCGGGTCGCGCAAAATCATGTCCGCAAGCAGGCAGGTGCGAATCGCGCCTTTGAGCGAACTACCCGGTATGTAAGGCCGACCGTCCGGCATGCGCATAAACTGATGTATCTCAAGCAGCGACCGTTTATTGTCGTATATATTTTTGGCATCGCACTCATATTGCACCAGCTTTTTTATCTCGCCCGGCGAAAAGTTCAGCTTTAGAAACTCGAACATTCCCATGTTGTTCGAGGTGTCCAAAATAAACTTTTCGTATTTGTCCACAATCCCTTTTTCGACAACCAACTTCATGAATGCCGACATGTCGATTATTCTGACAAGACCGGCCTCGCGGTCAAGCGCGTACTCTTTTTTATTGATTTTTTTGCCGGAGCCGATATATATCGGGGTTTTTATATCCAGCGTGACATCGAAAACTTCGTGAACATCCGTTTTGATCACGGTTTTACCCCCAAAAATAGCGGTTTGCTGTAACGGTACACAGGGTGAGGCAGATTTTCACCGACATCAAATAGCGCGCCGCCGAATTTCTCTTTAAAAACGGAGCCGGATGCGAAAAAGTATTGGGTGCGTTTTTTCACCGAGTTTGAGACCGCGGTAGTAAAAATAAATCCGCTGCGCCTTGATAGCTGGTACATTGCCTCGTCAAGTACGCCGTCAAGTTCGCAGTCCGACGGCACCGCCGTAGTAAGAAGAATGTATTTAACCGCGTCGTTTGAGGAAAGAAGTTCGTAAAGTTTTGCGGTGCTTTTGTCCTTTTCGTCCAAGATTTTTTCTTCCAAAACAACAAATTTCCCGTAACCTGCGGATATTTTACCGCCGATCCCGGTCAGCCCGAGTATGTCAAGCAGCCGTCGGACAAGGTTTTGAACCGAGTCGTCTTTATAGCCCAAAATAAAATACAGGCCGCAGTCCTCTCCGACCGTCACACCGCCGACGGTCCTTTTTTCTTCAAATCTGAAAACGGCCACGGAATACGGTACGGATTCGCCGTTTGCAAGACTGACTTTCCCAACCGCGGTTACTTGCCCGAAGCTTGCCGTGATACCTTCGGTGTCAAATCGAGTGCCACAGTCCATAGCAGCGATAAAATCGTCGAGTTTATCAAGCGGCAGATAATTCAGCTTTTTCAGCGCTTTTCTGTTGCCGGGCTCGACTCCGCCTACGCGCCGTTTCGGTACAAGCATCGGTTTCGGTATATAAAGCCTGTCCCCGCGATACGGGAATGCGTCAGAGAATGCCAGCTCGCCGGCTTTTACCGCGGATACAAGCCGGTCTACGGCACCGAATTTCAGCGCGGCGTGGCAAAAAGCCGAAAACAGAGTGTCCGCGCACAACGTCAAGTTTGCGGATTCGACCGAATGTGCCGACTCCCCGGTTCCGAAATGCACCGGAGTCGTGAATTTCAGTTTAAAAAGGCGGTAGTTCATGGCTATTTAGCATTGCTTTGGATGGCGGGTATCAGTTCATAGCTGCTTACTTCGTCTTCGAAAATCTTTTGAGCCGGGCTTATGTCGATATCGCAATCCGCGAACGGTACACACTCGAGCTTTATATCCGTAAACTTGACGCGCCCGCTGCCGCGCGTGCCGTGCCCGCCGAGATAGTCAAGCTGCAGAAGCTTCATCGCGCGGGCGAGGTTTTTCATGTCATCCATAAACTCTTTTTTGTCTACAAGGTCATATGTAATTATAACCTTAAATTCAACACCTTTAATAACACGCTCAATTTGGCGAGGTTTTGCAACCGAAGATGCCCTGTTTATCGTGTTCTCCATTTTGATTTCGGTCAGGCCTATCTCGGCAAAGCGCTCGGCATTGCTGACAAATGCATCGGCAAACTGGAGCCTTGACGGAATGATTTCCCGTTTATCATTATAATCAGTTGTACTTCCAAACAGCCTTTTTACTTCCTGCGGGTCTTTTTTAATGTTAGGAAGTTTGCCTTCTATTGATTTAACTAACAGCGTACGCAATTTTCCTTTAAGGCTGCTGCCGGGTATTATCGGCTGGTTTGTAAACAAATCTTTTATTACCGGGCTGTCGACCGAACCTATCGGCGAGTATGTGCCCAACCCGCCAATATGAAGCCCGGTGACTACACTAAGCGTTCCGGATATTATTATTTTACCGTAAACCAACTCTTAACACCTCTTTAATTATCGCCGCCGAAATAGCGATGGTATGCGACCAGCGCTTCAACATAGCGCGCGTACTTTATAAATTTCTCCCGACTGCTTCCGATATCCTTGAGGTACTCGATAAGATATGTATTAAGCACGAAATCTTTAACTGTATTGTCGCGGCCGCACTCGTAAAATAGTCTAACCTGTAAAAGCTGTAGTCCTGCTTTGCTTTCTTCGGAAAGCTCGGTCCCGGTCCGGACTTTTTCACTGTTGTAAAGCTCGTTAACCATCGACAAGATGCTTCTTATTTTGCTTGTGGTGATTTTCTTGCCTCTGCTGTACATCTCATTTATCAGCCGTTCGGCCTGCTCCACATAATCGTCGCCGAGCGGTTTTGCCTGCGGGATATAGAAACGCGAGTCGCCGCCTTTGCCCGGGCGGTAATCGTTGCCGCGCATATTGCGGGCGTTGTTATACCTGCCGCCGTATCCGCCGGTCACTATGCTCGCCTCCTTGTCATGTAAAGATATATCGTGATTGCCATCAAAAGTTCGTCGCGATCCCTTTTGTCGGCGGCCCAGCCGTACATTTTGGGCGCCAGTTTTTCATATAAGGATTTATATTGCGAGTCCGCGCCTTCGGTCGGCTTGAGCTTTGACAAAAGATACGCATAGCGCGCAATGTTGATCTTTTCGTTCGACTCGCGCAACAGCTGCAAGATATTGTAAAGCAAAGCAGTACCGCGCTCCGCGGTGGTTTCGCCGGCGTTTTTCCTATACTCGAGAAGCTCTTTGACGGCCTCGAACTTTTCGCGCAAAACTTTGTCCTTCAGCTCGTTCCAGTCGAACACATATCCGTCCGCAGGCATAAACAAATCGACGGCGTTTTTCGCCTGACCGGTCGTGCTTACATATTCCTTCGCTTTTTCTTCAAGCTCGCCGGTGACTCTTGCCGAAACGGAGATCGGGAACTTCACGTCGAAAATCCCGATTCCGGCCGACAAAGTCAGCGCACCGCTGCAGTATTTTGCAAACGCCTCGCGAATCTCGAGCGCCGCCGCGAGCACGTCCTCCCACAGTCCGACGATGAACATATCGTCGCCGCCAGAGTAAACGATGTTGACACGCTTTTTTTTGGGGGAGTCGCGTAATGCCGCGCTCGGGATGCCGCCTTCGCCGCACAGGATATGGTTGACAAACAGCCGGAAAAACGTCGACATCTGCCGCGAGAATGCCGCGGTGCGCGAGAGAGTGACGAATTTGTATCTTTCCGCAGGGTCGTCGCTGCCCTCTTTTTCAAATCCCGAAATAAAGGCCTTGCCGAGGTTGTCAACGTCGGCGCGCAGCACCGCAATTCTCGAGATGCCCTCGCCGATTTCGTCGAGGCTATCTATCAGCTCGCCAAGGTTCGGCTTATAGCAGTAATCGCCCATGTAAAGCGTGCGGGCGTATTTCAGGCCGGTGATGTGTTTGTTTTTCGTATAAATCCGAACGATGTCTTTGCCGGATTTAATTAGCTCGCGGATATAGGTTTCTTTGTCCATCTTGAAGAAGCCGATATACACGCTTCCGTTCGCCGAGGGAAGTTCCCAGCTTACGCAGTCGGGCAGCTTTGTGCGCGTGACGGGCATATAGACCGTGCCGACAAGCTCGCTGCCGAGCCTGATAAACATACCACAGCTACGGCACACCTCAAGTGAGTCGTCCGGCTCGTCGCCGCGCCATGTGACGAGCATGTCGTCGCGCCCGCAGACCTTGCACTCGCGGGTCCCGCCGCCGAGATGGCGGGAATTTAGGTACCGAAGCTCGTCAGCGGTATAGCGCCGCATTTTCTTTTCCGATATTTTTTGCGCGAGCCCGACAAAAATGTTTTTGTACGGCGTTTTGTCAGCCGGCTCGTTTCTCAGGTCGTTGCCCGAGCACTCCACATAAGCCGAGGCAATGTATAGCGAGGTGCCGAAATTCTCGATAAGCCACTTTTTCATAGCCGCCTCTCTGTCGGCGCAGACGGAGGCGGCTGTTTTTGTGTTTGGCAGCAGCATATAGCAATGCCCGCCGCCGCTGTATATGAGGTTTGCACGCGATAGCCCGCAGCCTTCGAGAATTTCGTCGATGAAATGCTCCATAAGCAGCTCAAGCGCAAACGAGCGGCTGCGCAAAGACTTCAGCGCGCCTTTCATCGGGATGTTGTAAATGAAGTTTTGTATGCCCGAGATGTCGCAGGAATACATGAGAAAGGCTTTTTCTGCGTAAAACTGCTCGGCGCGCTCATAGAGCCGCTCGCGCAGATTCGTGATATTTCGCTCATCGCAGTATTCGCTGATACACGCCGCGACCGCCGCGGTGATTTTCACATGGTCGAAAAGCGAGATGTCCTGCAGCTCCGAGGTGTCGGTCGAGGCCGGGACATAGGAAAAACACACTTCGGCGACCGCCAGCAGCGAGTTTACAAAGTCTTCGGTAATCTCAACAGCCGCAAGCTTGCCTAGAAGCTCCTGGCAGATTTTCGAGTAGCGTTCGCGCGTTACGACGGCCTCGGCGCGGGGCTTGGGATACAGAATTCCGGTGTCGGAAAAAACCTGCGCGTCGTATGCAAACTCGCCCGGCCGGCCGGCCAGCGTGGAAAAGACCGACGAAAGCGGCATTTGCGCGTTGAAACCCTTTTGTGCACCCTCGTCGCTTCTGCGCCGGTCCGCGGCGGACGCGATGTTGTCGGCAATGTAAACGATGTATGCGGGGCTGTCTTTTGGTATCCCGGCGTATTTCAGTTTATCTGAATGATGGTAGCAGACGCAGTCAAGGATTTCCCGACCGTTAATTTTTGCCCTATGCTCAAGGAACTCGACGCCGAGCGTGCTGTGGTCGACGCCGGCCGTACCGGAGCGGTAGACAAGCTTGCCGACGTCGTGCAACAGCCCGCCGACCGTCGCCTCGAGAGTGGCCTTTTTCATCATCCGGGCTATCACTTCCTTTCACCGTGGAGTCGCCGTCCCCGTGAGGGGTGTGGGTTGCTTCGTGGCGGTGGCTATAAAAACACCGGCGATGCGACAATGTTTCCGTCCCCGTGAGGGGTGTGGGTTGCTTCCCTTATGAACGATGAACCAATAATTGAAAACATTGAGTTTCCGTCCCCGTGAGGGGTGTGGGTTGCTTCAAGCCGCGGTTGACAAGGCAACTTGCTATCACTGCAGGTTTCCGTCCCCGTGAGGGGTGTGGGTTGCTTCGTGGCGGTGGCTATAAAAACACCGGCGATGCGACAATGTTTCCGTCCCCGTGAGGGGTGTGGGTTGCTTCGAGGGCCAGAGCATCAAAAGAAAGCAAACTGGCATGTTTCCGTCCCCGTGAGGGGTGTGGGTTGCTTCGCGCGGGGAGAAATCGCAGAAAGGGGATATAAAGAGTTTCCGTCCCCGTGAGGGGTGTGGGTTGCTTCCTAGGACGCTGGAAATAATCGACCGCATACTCTCTGTTTCCGTCCCCGTGAGGGGTGTGGGTTGCTTCTCGCAGAGTGACGGCGGCGTTCGCCGCCGGTAATGTTTCCGTCCCCGTGAGGGGTGTGGGTTGCTTCCTAGGACGCTGGAAATAATCGACCGCATACTCTCTGTTTCCGTCCCCGTGAGGGGTGTGGGTTGCTTCCATTGAAGAGGTCAAAGAATATTTGAAAAATAGCGTTTCCGTCCCCGTGAGGGGTGTGGGTTGCTTCCAAACAGAGAGCGGACGTTCCCTCGGGGCAACCTGCGAGTTTCCGTCCCCGTGAGGGGTGTGGGTTGCTTCGTGTTGGCCGAGTTGATGAAATACAAGCGCTAATCCAAGTTTCCGTCCCCGTGAGGGGTGTGGGTTGCTTCAAGGGTATTGAAAAATGTATATGTTGGAAAGAAAGGTTTCCGTCCCCGTGAGGGGTGTGGGTTGCTTCTGAAAGCATCTATCCCGTATAAACTGACCGTTGCGGTTTCCGTCCCCGTGAGGGGTGTGGGTTGCTTCGGCGCGAAATTTACGCGTGCATCTCGGACATGGCAGTTTCCGTCCCCGTGAGGGGTGTGGGTTGCTTCTAGTGACTACAACTATGGGCGCTCATATGATGTGTTTCCGTCCCCGTGAGGGGTGTGGGTTGCTTCTACATCATCGGAGAAGAGGTTTTATACGAGCTAGTGGAGTTTCCGTCCCCGTGAGGGGTGTGGGTTGCTTCTTTATCTTGCTGACGTCTACGTTAACAACAACGCTTGGTTTCCGTCCCCGTGAGGGGTGTGGGTTGCTTCGACGGTATAGTAGATACTAGGCGGTACCGCTACAGTTTCCGTCCCCGTGAGGGGTGTGGGTTGCTTCAGCAAAAAATAACAAATACAATTTTCATAAAATAAAATAACTTTTCGTTTTTTATTGTGTTGACATTATTTGTTTTTAAATTATAATTATAACTGGAACAATTGTACCGCAATATGGAATATTTGTCAACATTTTTATGCGCGAAAATGGCATTTTCAGATAAATTTTTAGTACATTTTTTGCCGGTTTCGCGCGATAAAACGGGTAAAAGCTATGAAAAAAAATAAATATGTTCTTTTCAGCGCCGTGGGCAGCCACGACCCTACCGCAAACGGGCATGACGGGCCGATGATCCATATCTGCCGCCAATATAAACCGGAAAAAGTGTATCTTTTCCTCACCGCGGAAATGTATAAGCTTAAATGCCTTGACGACAGGTACTCATACGCATTGGACAGGCTCGGCGAAGAGCTCGGATATTACATAGAGCGCGAGTATATCGAGCATCCGGAGTTCCGCGATGTCCATATATTCGACCTCATGAAGGATTATTTCGACCCGGCGATTGAGCGCGTCTGCACCGAAAACCCAGGTAAAACCATACTGCTAAATATTTCGTCTGGCAGTCCGGCGATTAAGTCGTATCTGCTAATGAAGTCAATACTTTCGGAACACGATTTTGTCGCCGTTCAGGTCGACACACCGGAAAGAAAATCAAATCCCGGTAGGGATAAACCTGAAAACTATGACCGTGAAGCCGAATGGGCTAAAAACGCGGACAGAGGGAAAAACAGCAATTTCAGATGCCGCGAGGAACGCTATTCAACCGTCCGCACGGAGATAATCCGCGAGAATATAAGAAGCCATATAGACGCATACGACTATGAGGCGGCCCTCCGTGAGGCCGAGGGAATCAAAAGGCATCTGACAAATCGCGCCGTCGAGCTGCTCGAGGCCGCGTCGGCGCGGCTGAGGCTCGATTTGCGAAAGCTGCGGGCAAATGTGCCGGCGGAGGCGGCAGGAAAAGTGTTCGGCTCGGTCCAAAAAGAGGATGAGCCGCTGTTTGAGTACCTGCTTTGGCTGCGCTGCAAGTTATTGCGCGATGACATCTCCGACTTTGTCCGCGGCATAACGCCGGCGCTGTACAGGCTGGCGCACAAATACCTGCGCGGGCTCGGCGTCGATATCGACAGATATGTCGAGGGCGACAGGCTGAAGGTCAACCTCCTGCGCGGCGACGAGAAAGGTAGAGAGTATCTTGAGATTTTAAATGAAAAATATAAAAAGTACGGCGGCTACGTTAAAGATGACTATTTAAGCTCCGACAACTGTATAGCCTTAATACGGGTGTATACTGAGAGTGACGTCGACGCGGATATGTTTGAAAATTTGCGCAGGTTTGAGGCAAAGATTAGAAACCGCATTGCTCACGACGTCGTTAAAATCGACCGAAATTGGATGATAAAACAGACCGGATACGAGCCGTGGAAAATCTGGGACATGTTCGAGCGACTGGCGAACAGAACTCTCGGGCTCTCCAAAACGGACTGGCTGTGCTATGAATATATGAACGACGAAATCAAAGCCGAGCTTGCGAAAAATCCCGAATAGGCCGCCTTGCCGCATTTTTAGGGATTGTACTTGACAAATTCAAACGCGTGTGATGTAATGTGAAAGTTTTCTGGCAATAAGTTTTTGCGGGTGTGGCGGAATTGGCAGACGCGCAAGATTTAGCGCAAGGGTTGAGCCGTATGATTTAGTTATTCCGTTAATGATTAGTTTCATATTTATCTTACCCTATTCCTTGTTTTGTGAAATTTTATCGGCGTATTTATGCTTTCGCACCATCTACAATATGAAATATATAAAAATTTAAATTTGTAATGGTACAAAGTTATGAAAAAATATATACAAATCGTACTACTTGTTTTACTAATATTAACACTTATATCTTGCAATAATAAAATTATTGAAGTATCACCTGATGAATTAATTAATGTTAATTCAACACAATCATTACCTCACATTAATTCAACAGAGTTTGAATTTACGCCAAACAGTGACAAAGCAACAAACAACCAATCAGGCGAATTATATTCATTGGGTTTTTTACAATATTACGATGACTTACTATATTTATCAGCTCATGGAATGGTATACCGGTACGATATTAGAACAGGAAATGTTACTTCACTGTGCGATGATCCTTTATGTTCTCATTCTGACGAAGCCTGTCCTTTTTTTGGTATAATACCATATGGATTTCACATATATAATAACAAAATTTTTTACACCCAAAATTATTTTTCTACAAAAAAAGACATATTCAGTGAACCGGAAACCGTTAATATAAGACGTTTTGTTATGTATGATATAGAAAATCGTAAATTAAAGGTTATTCGAAACATACCGGATGGAGTAAGTATAGAAAGCAAATATTATCATGATAATTGTTTATATTATTTAAATACACTTACAGACGAAAATGGGAACCATACATTTGAAATTTGTAGACAAAACTTGGATAACTTCAATATTGAAAGTTTAATATTTCTTGGTAGCACTCCCTCAGGAATAGCTTTTATAAACAATGACCGAATATATCTGGTAAGCGGGGTGGGTTTATACTATTATTCATTAAGCGACTTTTCAACACCTCATTATATTTATAAGAATGATTCAGTAGATCTCATAACCGACGGTGTATATTTTTATGTATTGGTTCGCAACGAAAACGGTACAAATTCATTGATTCGAATTGATATGGATGGCAATAATCCAACTAAGCTTTGCGATGATAATGTAGGCTATATATGCAGCACAGAAAAATACATTTATTATAGAAAAAATGAAAAAATAGTAGTTGGAAAAGACAAATTCGGAAATAATATTGAAATTCCCGACAGCAATGTTTACCGTGTCCCCAAGCAAGGCGGTAATGCAGTTTTAGTTTATTCGTTCCCCCAAAACATGAAAAATTATTATATTGGACGCTTTATAGTCGACGGAATATATTTATACGCAAACTATGGTTATTATGATGAACAAAATAATACGCTTTATGAATCAATAAGAATAAGACCATATGATTTTATTAGAATAAATCTTAAAACAGGAGCAATATATTACATTTATAAAGAAGAATAATATTACAGAATCAATATTACGGCAAAGAAAATTTGAATTATTGACGGCGTTACCGGATGACTAATAAATTTAGAGGCCACGTATGAAACTTATAGGCTACGAGCTGCAAAAGCTTTTAGGCACGCGTTTCCTTTGGATTTTCTTAACCGTATTGCTTGCTGCCAATACAGCGCTTGCTTTTTATACATAAAGAGTACATGACAAAGATCGCCGGCCCTATAACTGACGAAAAACGCCGGTT
>ENA-UPSB01002693-UPSB01002693.1-bioreactor-metagenome-genome-assembly--contig:-NODE-2693-length-15774-cov-5.004199_pt1 | contig 15774 bp, 10 predicted proteins | sample MGYA00238182_ERZ773286 | MGnify/ENA primary metagenome ERZ773286 (study PRJEB29026, sample SAMN07631240) | bioreactor metagenome | isolation source: Switchgrass digestor | place: USA: Dartmouth... | reverse complement strand
AAAACCGGGTTTTCCCGGTTAGTTTTTTAACTAGTTCTTTATCTTGAAGTCGAAAGTTTCAGCAAAAGCCTGATAGCCTCCTCCTCTGAAAGCGGTTTGCTTATCAGGAAGCCTTGGATCCGGTCGCAATCGTTTTTAACCAGGTATTCTTTCTGAGCAGGGCTTTCAACTCCTTCGGCCACGATGTCTATTCCGTATTTATGGGCTATGGATATAATATCCCCGGTTATAATTTTTTCAGGCTTTTTGACGGCAATTTTATCGATAAAGGATTTATCGATTTTTATCGTATTAATACTGAGTTCATCAAATCGGTACAGGGAAGAGTAACCGGTGCCAAAGTCGTCGATGGCAATGTCTATGCCGTTTTGTTGGAGTTTTTTCAGTTTTTCGTTAATCAAAGCGAATTTTTGCAGCATTACGGATTCGGTAATTTCCAGTTCAAGGTTGGACTGATCTATTCCGGCTTGTTTGGCTGTGTCAATTACGACGTCGCTGAAATTCTCTTGTAAGAGTTCCACGCCGGAAACATTGACCGCAATTTTTATATTTTTAAAGCCAAGTTTGTTCAATTTGGCGACGAAACAGCAGGCTGACGACAACACATAATTACCCAGGGGAATCATCAGGTTGTTTTTTTCGGCCAAAGAAATAAATTCCAGCGGGGAAACTTGGCCAAACAGCGGAGATTTCAGCCTGGCCAACGCTTCGAATCCCCAAATTCTGTTGGTGCGCAGGCAATATTGGGGCTGGTATTCCACATAAAGGATATGGCTGGCTTTTTGGGCCAGAGCAGTCCGGATTTCTTTTTCGAGCAGATTTTCCCGCCTCAATCTGCTTTCCATTTCCTGGTCGAAAAAGGCGTAATTGGTTTGGCCGTTAGGAGTCAGGCTGTCTAAAGAAATTGAGACAGCTTTCAGTATATGGTCGAAATCTTCTTTTGGTTTATCTTTCTGCTCTTTTATTTCAACGATGCCGACTTGGACATCGAGACTTTGCTCGGTGTTTTTGATTACAAACGGGCTGTTAAAGATGGTATTTATTTTGTCAACTATTTTTATAAGTTCATGCCTGTCTTTATAATTTTTTACATACAACGCAAATCTGTCTGCGGTGAAGCGGAAAAGCTTTTTATTTTGATCCAGCAAATCGGTAAATTTTCGGCTTATTTCCCGTAAGAATTCATCGCCGAATTCGTAGCCGAAAGTAAGATTAATGGTTCGGAATTTGCGGCAGTTGATCAGCATCAGGGCTTTGTTCACATTTTCGTCCTGTTCAATTTCCTCGGTCAGAAAGTCCGCCAGATAGTGTTTATTGGGGAGGCCTGTCACGGAATCGTAGTAAGCCAGTTTGGAGATCTGTTTATTTTTTTTGCTGGCAGCAAGCATGGTATAAAGCAGCCCGATATAGGATATTATCAGAGTTGCTAGGCAAATAACCGTGAAACGTCTGATTATTGTTGCGGTATCTTTCAACGGTTGGCTTACGGCCAATGTACCGATTTTAACATCATTGAAAAAGACAGGAATAAACGCTTCGTAGTAGTCTTCACCATTGTAAGAATGTTCTCTGGTATATTCGGCACTGCTGCTTATTGCATGCAAAATTTCCGGTGCGGTGATTTGTCGACCGACCATTTCAAAATCCGTGCTGCCGATTACGTTATGCTCAAGGTCTATAAAACTGAGTTGGCTGTCCGGACTGAGACTGCGCAACCTGTCCAGCAGCTCTTGCATCTTGAAACGATCGAGGAAACCGTGCACTTTGTCCGCTTTAATGCCTATTTGCACCAATCCTCCGTCCGGAGTTTTAAAGTAGCCATATTTAAAGAAATAACCGGTTACCCAGTCCATCCTGATATCCTCAATAACGCTGATTTCAGAGCCGATCAGGAAGTTATGGACCGGGTGACCGGGAACGGCCCGCCAGCCGATTAGCTCGGGGAGGTTGGAGTAGATAATCTCACCTTCGGGGCTGTAGTAATCAATTTCATCGACTTTCAAGTTTTCGGCCATTTCGCGCAGCAATTCGTTTGACGGTGATTGGATAGAGGCAACTGTCTGACTGGCAGTCAGAATTTTTTCTTCGAGCAGCTCATTGATAACATCGTGAGCCTCGGTCCCGAGGGTCAGACTGTAGGAATAAATTTTCGCCAATTTTAATGAATCGTTTTGTATTCGTTCATAATAGTGGTTCTGGATGGTCGTGACCGTGACGTAACCTACGATGACGAAGGCTATGGTAATAATTAAAAAAGGAACAATATATACTGCAGCGGTACTTGGTTTAAATCTCTTTCTGTCTTCCATATTTTTCCCTCCGGCCAGACAAAAAGGGACAAAGATAAAGATTTTTTTAGAAATAGTAATTTTTTTTAGTAAATTATACCATAAATTTCAATTTATGCCTTAATAAGTTTTTGAATTTAATAGTGAAAAAAATTATTTATTTAGAGCAAACGGGTGTATAACCTATAGAAAATGAAGTTCTAAAATAGGCCAATTGTATTATGTAAATATTGGTATATTCTTAATCAGATTTTCGGTTCGGAAGGAGTCTTTATTTATATACTGAAATTACTAAATTTAGGTACTATTAATCTAAAATTGTTAGTTTAAAAGGGGTCCGTAATGGTGACGGCTAAAAATTAAATAAACTAAGAAGTCTGGTAAACATGATTAATTACGGATATTATGGGGAAAAAGATGTAATAGAAATGAGGTTATAAAAGGTTATAAAGAGGGAGATTTCAAGTAGATAAGACTAAAGAATAACAGAATGAATAACAAAAAAATCCGTTTGGAGGAATGAGGGAAATTTAATGAAAAAGGAAGCGATGTCAATGAAAAAAGAAGCTACGTCAATAAAAAAAGCGGGATTTTTTAAGAAAAAAGAAGCGCTTACCGTATTTATAATTATGTTGCTTTTGTTTTTTGGCGGTTGTGCCAGAAACAATGAAGCCCGGGACCATGACGAGGAGAAACTCGGCAGTACTGAAGAACAGCAAATAACCATCGAGGACTATTATCCCTTTGAAGAAAATATCAAGTATACTTACCAGGGAGAGGGTAACGAATACGCTTCGTATACCGTGTATGTGGACTATATCAGAGACAACAGGATGCAAATCAGGGTTAATAACGGCGGCACGGAGACGGTCAAGGTTCTGGAAAACTCCGACGGCAAGCTGATTCAGATCTTGGCCCAGGGAGAGTGCTATTACCGTGAAGACTTTACCGGACGGCAGGCAGAACAGGACAAGATCGAGGTATTGTTAATGGAGCCGTTAAAGGAAGGGACTACCTGGACTTTAAACGACGGACGCACCCGGACTATTACCGCCGTCGGTGTGGAACTGAACACTCCCTCCGGCAGTTATAAGGTGCTGGAGGTTACCACCGAAGGAGAAAACAGCAAGGTAGTGGACTATTATGCACCTAATGTGGGTTTGGTTAAAACAGTATTTACTTCGGAAGGGACGGAGGTAACTTCTGTTTTAAGCCAGGTCGAAAATGTCCCGCTGACTCAGGCAATCGATTTCTACTATCCGGACAAAAACTTGTATAAGCTGATTAAGGTCACCAAGTCCTTAACCTTTAACACCAACGACGTAACAAGGAAAAAAATCGAAGCCGCTTATAAAGAAACTCCGGACAACGCAGCTCCGGTCTTAACGGCAGGTGCCGAGATAAAGAGCCTCTATTATAACACTGTCGACAAAATGGTCCATGTGGACTTCAATCAGGCTTTCCTAAGCGAGATGAATGCCGGCAGCAGCTACGAAGGTATGATTTTGCAAGGAATCACCAATACTCTAGGGAATTATTACGGTGTGGATAAGGTGTATATTACGGTAGAGGGCAAGCCTTATTCCTCGGGTCATTATGAGATGCAAAAAGGGGAACCGTTTATTGTTGAGTAGCGTTTATTGAAAGATGTCCGGAAAGGCCGTTGCCGACGAAAAATGTTTCGTCGGGCAACGGCCTTTTCGTATTCGCCAATTAATAATGCTGTTGCCAATTCCAGTTGTTAAAAACCATCCGGTTTTATATTTTGCGGATGTTAAAATTGTCGCCAAGCAGGGCCCAGTTTTGAGGGAAAGGATAGCCCAGCGTCCAATAGCTAATGCCGCCGAGGTTGTATTCTTTGACGGTGTCAAATTTGGCCTGAGCGCTTCGGGCGTCCTCAAACCAGACTTCGTGTTCCCGGCCTTGTTCGTCCCGATAGCGGAAGTACGGGGACTCGGTGGTAGTATCATAGTTGATGGTTGCGCCGTAGCGGATAGCTCTGGCTACGGCTTCCTGCATACTGAATGTTTCGGCTTCCTGACCGGAGACATGGGGCAGCAACCAATCCCGGGCGTATATTTGGAAGCCGAAATATATTTTTTCCCGTGGGATTGCCGTAACGGCATAATTGAGCACTCTGCGGATTTGGTTTAACGGAGAGATTGCTTGAGGCGGCCCTTTCCGGTAGCCCCATTCATAGGTCATTAGTATTACAAAATCGGCTATCCGGCCATGGGCCTCATAATCATGGGCTTCGTACAGCAGGCCTGTTTGGGTGGCGCTCACTTTCGGGGCCAGCGCGCTGGAAATAAAATAACCTTCGGCATGCAATCTGTTCGCAGCAAGCTGCATAAAAGAGTTATAAGCTTCCCGATCGGCCGGCAACACGTTTTCGAAATCAACGTTTAAGCCGCGGTATCCTTTCTCGCGCATAATCTTCAAGATATTGTTCAATAAACGCTCGCGGACTTCCGGGGTGTTGAGAACCACGCTGGCCAGGTTTTCTCCGCGGTAAGTCGAGGTAAAATTGGTAATGGACATCATCGGAATGACTCCGGCGGCAGAGGCCGCTTGAATGCCGGGCAAGTCATCTATGGACTGCAAACTGCCGTCCTCTCTGATTAGGTAGGCAAAAGGGCTGAAATAGGTTAGGTAGCGGGCTACTTCCTGGACCAGAGAAACGGCTCTGGTTCCGAAGAAGTAAGTATAGGCGTTCACGCTTATGGTCGGTTTGTAGCGGCTCGGAATAACCAGGCGCTGCCCCGGATAAATACGGTTAGGGTCGGTAATGTTGTTGGCCTGAGCCAGATTTTGAACGGTTGTCCCGTAGTTTTGGGCTATTTTCCATAAAGTATCTCCCGGCTGAACGGTATGGATTCTTTCCTGAGTCGGCACAACCAAAGCCTGGCCTATGACCAATCTGTTTGGATCGGCCAATCCGTTCAGTTCGACAATCGCCTGTATGGTGGTCTGGTACGTATTGGCGATTTTCCAGAGAGTATCGCCGGATCGAACCACATGGATCAGCATGCGGCCACCTCCTTTATCGATTTTAACCGTCTGGCACGGTTTGTTTTTTTGGCAAGTTTCCTGAACCGTATGTATAGGTTACCTGGATTGTTGCATATGTTCTCTAGATTATATGTAGTGGTTCACTTTAGATATGACCTATAAAAAATTGGGGATAAAATTTACCTGCTTGGACTTAGTTGCTACTGTCTTAAATTTGGAGTAGTATTAATGAAGTAGTATCGAACACGGTATTAGTAGATAATCAGCAAATAAAGGATATTTGCTGCAAATAAGCAGCACATCGATGAATAAAAAAAGTGGAACGTCAATAAACAGAAATAGAACAGAGGTTGGGAAAAATGGTACAAGAATTGGTAATGGGAAACGAGGCCATAGCGCTTGGGGCGCTAAAGGCCGGGGTCAGTGTGGTTACCGGCTATCCGGGAACGCCTTCCACTGAGATTTTGGAGACAATCGCCAGGCGCAATCCCGGAGATGTCTATGTCGAATGGTCGGTCAATGAAAAGGTGGCGCTGGAAGTGGCTGCCGGCGCGGCGCTGGCCGGGGCGCGGGCAATGGTTACGATGAAACAGGTGGGGTTAAACGTCGCTTCGGACCCGGTGATGAGCCTGGCTTATATCGGGGTAAAGGGCGGAATGGTCATTGTCGTTGCCGACGATCCGGGGCCTATATCGTCTCAGACGGAACAGGATACCCGACAGTTCGGGGTCTTTTCCAAACTGCCCGTTTTTGATCCCACTTCGCCGGAAGAAGCTTACGCAATGATTGGACAGGCTTTTCAGTATTCGGAAAAATACCAAACGCCGGTGCTGTTTCGTCCGACCACGCGGATTTGCCACGCCAGCGTTTCGCTGGAGATAAGTTCGGAAAGGGCAAAAGTAGCTCCCGAGGGTTTTGTGAAAGATCCGAAGTGGGTGATTTTCCCGCGTTTGTCTTACCTAAATCACATCAAAATTGAAAAACGCAACGAGGTACTGGCTGAAGATTTTGCGACCTACAAGGCCAATGAAATTATTGCCGCCGGTGATTTTTGCCGAAAGGGAATTGCCGCCGGAGGAATCAGCTATGTTTACGCCAAGGAAGCCCTTAAGCTGTTGGGCGTTTCCTGCAAGCTGTTTAAAGTGGCCACGCCTTATCCTTTCCCGGAAAGGCTGGCTCGGGAGTTTTTGCAGCAAGTGGATGAGGTGTTGGTGCTGGAAGAGCTGTCCCCTTTTATCGAAAAAGAGCTGGTCTATTTGTGTGGGAAATATCAGCTGCCGGTTAAAGTCAAAGGCAAATTGACTGCGGATATGCCCTGTGCCGGGGAAAATACCGTGGAGAACGTTAAAGAAGCCCTGGCGAAGTTTTTCGGACTTCGGATTCAGACCGTTGGCGAAGGGCAGGCTCAGCACGGAGAGCAGGCAATTCGGAAGCAGGCAGAACACACGCCGCCGGATATTCAACTCCCGGATCGGCCGCCGGTGTTGTGTGCCGGATGCCCCCATCGGGCTTCCTTTTATGCGGTCAAAAAGGCCATGAAGGGACGCAAAGCGGTATTTTGCGGCGATATCGGCTGTTATACCCTCGGTAATGCCAAACCCCTCGAGATGGTGGATACCTGCCTGTGCATGGGCGCGGATGTGACTATGGCCCAGGGGCTTTTCCGGGTCGAACGGGACTCGGTCAATTTTGCGTTTATCGGTGATTCGACCTTTTTCCATACAGGAATTCCCGGTGTGGTTAACGCCGTTTACAACGGAGCCAAGATTGTGCTGGCGGTGCTGGACAACTCAACTACGGCCATGACAGGGAACCAGCCCCACCCCGGAACCGGGCAGACCATGATGGGCAGTATTTCGGCTAAAATCCGGATTGCTAAAGTCCTGGAAGCTTTGGGGGTCAAACACATCGCCCTAGTCAACCCCTTCGACTTGGCTGTGACCGAACAAGCTGTCAGAGAAGCGGCCGACTGTGACGGAGTTGCGGCTGTAATATTTGAAGCCCCGTGCATCCAGCTTTTCAAACCTGCTCAGCTTTACCGTGTGCATGAGGAAAAATGCAATGGCTGCAGGCTTTGTGTCAAAGAGTTGGGCTGCCCGGCCATGTATATGGAAAAGAAAAAAGCCGTGATTACACCGGCATTATGTTACGGCTGTTCCCTGTGCGCGCAGGTTTGTCCCTTTGGCGCTATTGAGCCGCTTCGGACTGACGGAGGTGAAAACCGATGAATTGTATTTTGACCGGAGTTGGGGGTCAGGGCACGATTCTGGCCGCCAAGTTAATTGCCAATACGGCGATGGCGAAGGGTTTGCAGGCTCGGACTGCGGAAACCATAGGTATGGCTCAGCGCGGAGGCAGCGTTATAAGCCACGTGCGCATCGGGGAAGAAGTATATTCACCGCTTATTCCGGAGAAAACCGCTGATTTGCTGATTGGTTTCGAACCTGCCGAAGCGGTCAGGGCGCTGCGTTATTTGAAAAAAGACGGAACCGTTATTGTCAGTAAAACGGCAATTAAGCCGGCGGGCGCTTCCTTGAATGAAAAGGATTATGATGTTTCAAAGGTGTTGGCTTATTTAAAAGAAAGGGTCGGCAAGGTCATATTTGTCGATACGGACAGTATTTGCCGAAAATGCGGCAGCGCCAAGGTCCTCAATGTGGTGTTGCTGGGTGTGGCGGCCGCAAGCGGCACGCTTGGGTTTACAGTCGAAGAGTTGGAGGAAACTTTACACAGAATGTTGCCGGAAAGAAATCTGGCCGTGAATCTTAAAGCGTTGCAAGAAGCCCGGATATTCGCGGCTGATTGTCCAATTTAAATTGACAAAAGATTATAAGTATATTAACATTTATTTAACGTTCAATTATTCACTAGCCATTATAAAGCTGAGTTTTAACGAGCAGAGTTTTAACGAATTTTTGTCGACCGATAAACTATATATGTCTCAAAACCGATGAGAAAGAGTAGTAGACCGGGAGGAACATCTCAGAGAGTCGCGGCTGGTGGGAAGCGATATGGAAATTCCGGTTGAATGGGCTTTCGAGGGCAACCCGAAATAACAGTAGGCGTTGACGGATCCATCACCGTTATTTGGATGGCATATATGTTAGTATATGAAATGAGCGGGTCTTGCTATAAGACCAATTTGAGTGGCACCGCGGAGTTATCCGTCTCAAGTACAGTCGTACTTGAGACTTTTTTAATATCAGGAGGTTATTATGATTGACAGTGTATTTTCAAACGACAGATTTAGTTTGAGCGAACGACAACTGAAAATTATTAAAAAGCAGCTCCAGGATTTGCTGGCCATTGACGGCGGATTTTATCAGAAAAAGTTTGCGGGGATAAATATCGATAAAATTCGCAGCCAGCAGGATTTTGAAACCCTGCCTTTCACCGACAAGGAGGAACTGCGGGAAGCTTACCCTTTAAAGCTTCAGGCCGTGCCGGACAGTGAAATCATTCGGATTCATTCTTCTTCCGGAACCACCGGGTTGCCGGTTATTATACCCTATACCAGGAAAGATGTTGATGATTGGGCCTTGATGTTTAAGCGTTGTTACGAAACTGCCGGTGTGACCAAGATGGACCGGGTGCATGTCACCCCGGGGTACGGGTTATGGACTGCCGGCATAGGCTTTCAAACCGGAGCGGAGCTGTTGGGGGCTATGGTTATCCCGATGGGGCCGGGTAATACGGACAAGCAGATTCAAATGATGATTGATCTGAAGAGCACGGTTCTATGCGCCACTTCCTCCTATGCTCTGTTACTGGCCGAGGAGATCAGCAAAAGGGGCGTTCGGGACCGGATTCATTTGAAAAAGGGGCTGATCGGTTCGGAACGCTGGGGAGAGAAAATGCGCCGGCGAATTGCCAATGAACTGGGGGTCAAACTTTACGATATTTACGGCTTGACCGAAATATACGGTCCCGGTATTGCCATCAGCTGTGATTACGAATGCGGCATGCATTATTGGGATGATTATTTCTATTTCGAAATCATCGATCCGAAGACGGGCGAAGTGCTGCCGGTAGGAGAGATGGGTGAACTGGTAATTACCACTCTGACCAAACAGGGGGCTCCGTTAATACGCTATCGGACCCACGATTTGACCCGTTTTGTGCCGGGGGATTGTCCCTGCGGTCTTAAATATCCGCGGATTGCCCCTATCTTAGGCCGAACGGATGATATGGTCAAGGTCAAAGGGGTAAATATTTATCCGGGGCAGATAGACACTTTGCTCAAGGACATAGACGGGGTCAGCAGCGAGTATCAGGTTATGATCGACCATTTGTACGGCAAGGATATCCTGACTTTGTTTGTGGAAGTGGAAAACGGTGCGGATAAAAAGGAAATGGAAAAAGCGGTGGCCAACCATTTCAAAGCCAGAATCGGGATATCTATCGTTGCCAAGGCAGTAGACATTGGCGATTTGCCGCGCAGTGAAAAGAAATCCACCCGAATTTTCGACAACAGATATTAGATGTTATTCAGCTGTGGTATTCCTTTAAGCTTAAAACGTCTATGGCCCTGGCCAATTCATTTATATTGTACGAGAGGTCGGAAAGCCTTTTTTCAATGCGAATCAGCAGGTAAGCGCTGACAACGATGGGGAAACCGAAGTTGCTGATTTGGACGAGGATTTCTTCCATGATCTCACCCCTTGGTCGTTTTTAGTAATCTTAAGACTGTCCGGTATAGGGGCAGGAGGACTGCTCCCGCGTGCCACCGTCTCCCAGGAGATAGGGTATAGGTCGCCGGAGAAAAGACAGTGTATCGGGTTGCAGCCTCCGTGTCCCTATTGTTTATTAACGGAAACGGTTGCCGTTATTAAGCCGAAGGTGGGTCATAAAGGTCTTCGGTGGTAGTGTCAATGATTTTAATATCGCGTTTAGCGGCCAGCTCACCGCTCGAGGTTAGGAAGATGTTTTTGGCGATGATCAAATCCATGGCTTCTTCGATTTGCTGGCCGGTTAATCCTTCTTTAGGTTCCGGCAGGGTAATGCTGTAAGCGTTGCCGCCGGTTGTCTCGAAGGTGATTCGGAGAGTTTTCTTAGTGGTTAAAGCCATTATTTTTCCTCCTTTCCAAATGTTTTTTGCTGTTTTGCTGATTGGGGAAGACTTTACCGCTTAGGAAAGATGGGGAACTTTCCTGTTTACTCGTTTACCAGATCATAGCGGTTCTCACGGCGTACTGCAACCAGCGGGTATTGCAGCAAGTCAAAGAGCGCGGCGGCGACATCGTAGATGTCCTGATCCGCGGCGTCCGCCTTTATGCCGGGAAAACTCTTTTGCCGAATTACGGGCAAGCCGGTCTGGCTTGAACCTATCTGATACTGGGCAACGAGTACGGAGTCTACCGGAGTGGACACTACTGCCATAAAGGAAAACCTCCTTTCTTAAGGTATTCAAGCTCTCTTATGAAACCTTCATAGGAAGGAGCTTGTCCGACATCGATAAGAAGATTATGTTCGGGTAAATTAGCAACCGGCTTGGCGGCGTTTTTTACTTTTCAAGATTTGCGGGCGGATATCTGAAAAGTATACCCGAACATATGTTCGATTTAGATTATAGCGAAGCCATGTTAAGGTGTCAAGTCAGTTTGCTAAATATTTGCATAAGTATATTGACTATAAGGAGGCGGGAAGATACAATTTAATTGTCCGACTGACTGGTCGGTCATATTTTTTGCGGACTTTACTTTTCTTGCGGTTATGGGTTAATATTTGGGATGTATGAGTACTTAAAACGCTTGCAAGTGAATATTTAATAGCGTAGTTGTACGGGAGGAATAAGAGATGGATGAATTACATAACGGAGTAGAGAATAACGGAATCGAGAATGGTATCGAGAATGACGGCAAGGTTAAAAAGAAAGGCAAAAGAAAGAGAAGGATTATTATAACGCTAATTGTCCTCGCTTTGGTAGTTTTAACCGCTTCAAGGGTAGTCGGAATAATGCAGGAAAAGGCGGCCAAGTATGCCGCGGAATTGGAGAGGGAGACTTATATTCCGGTTGAGGCGTTGACTGTGGCCAAGCAGGACATCTCGACGGATATTGTCTTAAGCGGTAAAGTTCAGGCTGATAAAGAGGCGCCTGTAATGGTGAAAACTCCCGGCAAAGTTGAGGCCGTGTATGTCAAGGTCGGAGACTGGGTGGAAAAGGACCAGGTGTTGTTCAGTCTGGACAAAAGCGATTTAATGCCTTCGTATAAACAGGCCGAAGCCGCTTTAAAACTGGCTCAGGCCGGCTATGAATCAAGCATGAAGAAGTACGAGAATGACTTAAAAACCTTGGCGAAAATGCGTGAACTGTACGAGGCCGGCGCAATCAGCCAGACGGAGCTTGAGCAGTATGAACTGCTCACTTCGGACGCTGTGCGTGAATCTATAGAGGGGCAGTTGGCTCAGGCCCAAGCTGCCTTTGATGTGGTGGCTAAAACCTTGGCCGATATGGATGTGAAAGCTCCGATATCCGGGCTGGTTACTTCCCTTTCGGTCAGTGTGGGCTCAATGGCTGCGAATACCATGCCGGCAGCAACAATTGTTGATATGGGCAAGGTTCAGGTCACCGTAAGTGTAAGCGAAAAAGAAATCAACAACATCAAACAGGGCCAGGAGGTAAGGATAACCATACCTTCGGCTTCGTTGGAAACAAAAGGTGTTATCGAAGAATTAAGTCTGGCTGCGAGTCAGCAGGGTAAATACACCGTCAAGACTACGATTGCCAATGAAGACCGGATAATTAAACCGGGTATGTTTGCCAACGTGATATTGAGTACTCAGGTTAAAAAGGACGTTATTGCCGTGCCGACCGACGCAGTTGTTCGCTACGGCGGCAAGGACGTGGTCTTTGTCATCGAAGGCAATAAGGCTGTAGTCAGAGAAGTGGTAACCGGTTTGGAAAACGGCAGTATGACCGAGATTATCAGCGGCTTAAATGAACAGGATGTTATTGTTGTCAAAGGGCAGGGCTTCCTTAAAGACGGTACGGATATTAAGGTCGTGGCCTTAGACGGACAACCGGTTGCTGAGGCTGTGGGAGGAGGCGCTCAGTAGTGAAATTAGCTGAAACATCGGTAAGACGTCCTGTCACCGTTTTAATGCTGGTTTTTATTGTAATTATTCTGGGTTTTGTATCTTTTACCAAAATCCCTCTTGATTTGATGCCGGATTTTGAACTGCCCATAGCGGTGGTTAGCACGACTTACAGCGGGGCAGGGCCACAGGAAATTGAAAATTTGATTACCAAGCCGATTGAACAGGCTATGGCAACTGTCTCGAATTTGGATTCACTGACTTCTGTCTCGTCTGAAGGCTCATCTATAGTGCTCGTAACCTTTAATTTCGGGACCGATATGGATCAGGCTTCGCTCGATATGAGAGAAAAGCTCGATCTGGTCAAATCGTATCTTCCCGAGGATGCCAGCGATCCTATGGTCTTTAAAATGGACATGAATGCTATGCCAATCCTGATGCTGGCTGTGTCCTCGAAAGATATGAGCCTTTCGGAGCTGCAGACTTTGGTCGAGGACAAAATTCAGCCGCGTTTGGAAAGAACTGAGGGGGTAGCTTCCGTATCTGTAACCGGCGGAACCGAACAGGTTATTGAGATCAGGACCAAGAGTGAGGCTTTAGCCGGTTATGGAATCAACGTGGCTTACCTTCAAGGCATTCTGGCTGCCGAAAACCTTAGTTTGCCCGGGGGCACGGTTCGTAAGGGCAGCCAGGAACTGGCCGTTAAGACTAATGGGGAGTTCGATACGGTCGAAGAAATCAGACAACTTATAATTCCTCTGCCTACAGGGGCTACAATTCAGTTGCAGGACTTGGCCGATGTAGAGCTAATAGAAGCCGAGCAGAAAACCATATCCAAAGTGAACGGCGATTTGGGAATAGCCATTTCCATCCAAAAGCAGTCCGGATCCAACACGGTCCGAGTTTCCGAGGCTGTACTGGCAGAGATTGAAAAAATTAAAAAGGATTTGCCCCAGGTTGAAATAAATGTGATCCAAGACAGTGCCGAATATATTAAAGATTCTTTAAAGCAAGTGGCAGAGCACGGGCTGACGGGCGCTTTGCTTGCTATAATAGTCCTTTATATTTTCCTGCGCAATATCAGGACTACTTTAATCATTGCCACCTCTATTCCGATTTCGATTATTGCGACTTTCTGTCTGCTTTATTTCTCCAATATTACGCTAAATCTGATGACCCTTGGCGGTTTGATGCTCGGTATCGGGCGTTTGGTGGACGACTCGGTGGTTGTGCTGGAAAACATCTACCGTTTCCGCCAGCAAGGCTATTCGCGCCTTGAAGCGGCCGTTAAAGGCTGCTCAGAAGTTATTGTGGCCGTCATGGCGGCTACCTTTACCACAATTGCGGTATTTATTCCGATTGTGTTTGTCCAAGGGCTTACTTCAACCATCTTTAGGCAATTTGCTTTAACCATCGCCTTTTCCCTCTGTGCGTCGCTTCTGGTTTCCGTTACGCTGGTGCCAATGCTTTCCTCAAAATTGCTGAAAGTGGACAGAGGCAGCGAGGATTCGTCCAAGCCGCGACGTAAACTCTTTTTGTCCAAAGTTCATGACAAATTCGATCAGGGTTACCAAAGGTTGGTCGACGGTTATAGGAATTTGCTGGCGTGGTCATTGGACCATCGCAAACATGTGATAGTAATTACCACTCTGGTTTCGGTTTTAGCGCTGGCATCAATAGCTTTAGTCGGAGCGGAATTTATTCCGGAAACTGACGAAGGGCTGATCAGCATAAGCGTTAGGTTGCCGGACGGAGCAGAAGTAGAAAGTACAGCTGAAATAATGGACCGGATTGAAAGACAGATAGCCGATATTCCGGAGATAGATACCGTATTTATGAACGCCGGCAGCGGCGGTATGATGAGTATGAGCAGCGGCGGCAACCGCGGAACCTTTTACGTACTGCTTGCTCCTTTGGAAGAGAGAACGCGCCGGATAGATGCAGTAATGGAGGACATAAGAGAAAGAGTCAAGGATATTGCCGGGGCCAAAATCAGTGTAAGCTCTACTCAGACCATATCGATGACAGGAGCGGACATCAGTATCACTATCAAGGGAGAGGACCTTGACAGATTAATAGAGATTGGCGACGACTTTGTGGAGATTATCAGTAAAATCCCCGGTACCAGAGAGGTTAAATCCAGTTATGAAGAAGGGATACCTGAAGTGGTAATCGACGTAAACAGAAATGTGGCTTCGCAGTACGGCTTAACGGCCGGCAGCATAGCGAATGCTGTCCGCAGCACTATTTCCGGGGTTACCGCTACCAGATTCAGTTACCAGGGCAATGAAATTGACGTAAGAATTAAGGGTGATGAGACCTTTAGGCAGAATATTGAAGCCTTGAAACAGATTCCGGTTAGCACAAACTATGGCTATACGGTAACTTTGGGTGAAGTGGCCGATATCTCGATTGAAAGAGGGCCTATCAGCATAAACCGCGAGAATCAAGTGCGGACCATTACAGTATCGAGCCAGATCACCGGCAGGGACATTGCCAGTGTAGCGGCTGAGATTCAGCAGGCCTTAAGCCAGTATCCGCTTGAAGATGCTTACAGCTACAGCATGGGCGGTGAACAAGAAGAAATGATTAATGCTTTCAGCGATTTGTTCCTGGCCCTCGGCTTGGCGGTTATTTTGGTCTACATGGTTATGGCTTCGCAGTTTGAATCTTTAATTCATCCGTTTATTATCATGTTCTCGATTCCGGTCGGCTTTGCCGGTTCGGCTTTAGGTCTGTTCTTTACCGGAAATACCTTGAACGTAATGTCCATAATCGGGTTGATTATGCTGGCCGGTATCGTGGTTTCCAATGCCATCGTGCTGGTGGACTATATTAATGTGCGCAGGAGAAATTACAACAACACTGTGCGGGAAGCCATCCTTATAGCCGGCCCAATCAGGCTCAGACCCATATTAATGACGACATTGACCACGGTTATAGCCATGATTCCGTTGTCTTTAGGTATCGGAGAAGGAGCGGAATTGCAGGCTCCGCTGGCAGTGGCGGTGGTCACCGGACTGTCCTTCTCGACATTGGTCACGCTTATATTAATCCCGGTCTTGTATACCATAGCCGAAGACTATAACACGAGAATAAGAAAGAGATTTGGCTTAGACAAAAGAAAGAAAGAATCTGTGCCCGTTGTTCCGGCTGAGCAAATTGGCGGAACCGGTCTGGGGATGTAACAACAGAGGACAATTGAGCACAGCAAGGCTGTTTAAGGATAAAGCGGAGGGTTTGAGATGGCTAAGGAAGATAAAGAAGACAAAAGGATAGGGATTCTCGAAGCCGCCGACAAGGTCTTTTACAATCAGGGTTTTGACGGAGCAAAAATGGAGGACATAGCCAAAGAGGCTGGGATTGGCAAAGGGACGCTTTATGAATACTTTGTAAGTAAAAAGCAATTATTTGAAGAAATGATGGTTTACAATCAAAA
>ENA-UPSB01002690-UPSB01002690.1-bioreactor-metagenome-genome-assembly--contig:-NODE-2690-length-15795-cov-34.554701_pt1 | contig 15795 bp, 16 predicted proteins | sample MGYA00238182_ERZ773286 | MGnify/ENA primary metagenome ERZ773286 (study PRJEB29026, sample SAMN07631240) | bioreactor metagenome | isolation source: Switchgrass digestor | place: USA: Dartmouth... | reverse complement strand
GATTATCTCAAAAAAACTAACTCGTGAATAGGTACGCATGGTTTGGCGTTTACGACCGGGAAAGGCTTTACTTACTGTTTGAATCAAGAGAAGTATCTTCGAGTATTTCTTGAAAATGGGATGGTTCCAGTGGATAATAATGCGGCAGAACAGGCCATTAGAGGTTTTTGTATAGGTAAAGCAAATTGGCACATAATAGATACAATCCATGGAGCTAAGGCAAGTGCCATCATTTATAGTATAGCAGAAACAGCAAAAGCAAATAATCTAAAACCATATAATTATTTTGAACACCTACTTACCGAGATTCCAAAACACATGGATGAAAATAGTTTAGAATTCTTAGATGATCTACTTCCATGGTCAGATAAGCTTCCGGAAACATGTCGTAAAAATATAACTTAGTTATTTGCTGCCAATTATGGCGGCTTTTTTTGTCAAGGTACGCATGGTTTGGCGTTTACGAATGATATGATATTTTCCAGTGATTTTGATATGCTATTTACATTTTAAGGTAGATGTTGTAAACTCTTATTGTTCAATTATTGTTAATTTAATTTTATCATTCACAAAAGGTCTTATTAGGAATTATTATCCCACTTTGGATATCGAAAAGTAAGGCACTTTTTTATTAAGCGCTTACCAAAAAACTAATAGTTTTTTAAAGTATATGGTGATTATCTCAAAAAAACTAACTCATGACTAGGTACGTATGATTTTGCGTTTACACCTTAATATTGTATATATCATTAGTAGATAAGCAAATTTCTTTTTAGCTAAATAAATAAACAACTTGTCCTTTCTTCTGAAATTATTCATATCAACCCGTTGCAAACAATTAAAAAGTTTTTCAGTTTGCAACATTTCACGTATATGATTTGCCTTTGCTTTTAAACTAATATTATTTGTATCTGACACTTCATTAAAAACCGCACGTTGGAAAAGATACACCATATAATAATCTAATTGCGGCAAAATATCATAAACATTTTTTTTATTATTTATCTCAAGCAAAGTATTATAAACTAGCATAATCCTATAAAAAAACTTTGCATCATAGCTTTTGGTCATAGATGTTACAACTTGACGATAATAATATAAATAATCGTCTATAATTACTACAGATTCAGCGTCAAGCAAACATGGGTAAGAACAAACAGTATCTTCTCCCACTGTAATATCATTATGAACATGAGGTAAGTTTTTGTCCAGAATATCTTTTTTGAAAATCTTACACCAAACAGCAGGACTAAGCCCAAAATTGTAGAACTTATCTGTGCAAATCATCTTTGGATATACTTTTTCAATCAATTGTTGCTTATTATAATATCCCGACTTAATATATTCATTATAATTAACATTATAATCATCATAGACTAAAATGATACGACAAATAGCAATATCAGCATTGCTTGTCTTGGCAACGCGACACATTTTCTCATACATATCTAGCTTAATCCAATCATCACTATCCACAAAACCTATGTACTGTCCTGTAGCCTGAGCCAGTCCAGCTTTTCGTGCAGAAACCAAACCACCATTTTGTTTATGTATCACTTTGATTCTTTTGTCTTTCTTTGCATAATTATCACAAATCACAGGACATTTATCAGGAGAACCATCATCAACAAGAATCAATTCAAAATCTTTAAAAGTTTGATTTAATATACTGTCAATGCACTGACTTAAATATTGCTCTGTTTTATAAATCGGTACAATAATGCTAAGAAAAGGTCGCATGTTATAACACTCCCTAATAAATCTTTAATTTTCTTAAATATCTCACTCATTCCTAGATTTTCAACATGCTTAAAATAAGTCATATAGATATATAATACAACACTTGTATTATTTTAGATGATGATGTGCACAGCAATGAATGTGCGTCTTTTATCAATACTACAGCCATTGATATCCACATGACCTCTGGCATCAAATCTTTCACGCCTAACGGGGTCATAACCCTCAATTTCTTCGCTCTGCCTGTCCACAAGATGAATATCAGTCAAGCTCCTACACAGGGCCTTTTGCTCTTATAGTGATAATTCATCCCGGCTATCCGACTCATCTTGTCAATTTCCAATCTATCATTAAAAGTAAAAATTTCATCGCTTGCAACACTTAATTATTCCCCCTCATCGCTCAGGAGCGGCCTAAAGCCGAACACAGTCTTGCCCTTGACTGGCTTACTCAAGCGATGTATCATTCCAAAAGCGTTGCAGACTATACTGCTTTTTCTTCAGGCTCTCTTATATCATTTATCAACTTTTGCGGATCGTAAAATACGTTCTTCGTCAGTATCACACAAGATCTCTTTATCAGTGTTTAGAAACCTAATCTACTATTCTCATGCTGAACTTTTTTAAAGCTTCTGTTAATTTTATAAAATCTAATTAATACTTCTTTCATAGAATCTGGCTCTAAAATAGAATTACCTAAAACTATTATCAATAATGTTACTATCCCAACAATACAAGACCATAACCCCCACTCAATAAAGTTATTAATTTGCATTTTAAATATTTGTATAAATAAAAAAATCGATATACAGCTAAGTACTATATTATTAATTAATCTACATAATGTTTTAGCTGACGATTGCAATATTATATGCTTATTAGTGTAAATTATAAAATCTATAGTTCTATACGCAAATGAACATATTGAACCCAGAAGTACACCTATTATTCCATAAGGTTTCACTAAGGCTACTGATACAGAAAGATTAATAATTGCTTCCCATAATGCTCTATACTTTGTCTCCCCAAAATGTCCAGCTGCATTAATTATAGTCAAGGGAGGAATTCTAATATTATTTGCAACTCCAACAATAATAAATAAGATCGCTACATATGGTCGAACATAATTTACATCTTGTACTCCACGCGTATAGATCTGGACAAATGAATTTAACATCAATCCAGCGCTTGTATATGCCCATGCCAAGACAAGATAGTAAATATATTCATACAATCTATAACTTTTTTGCAGTGTATCTTTATCCCCTATAGCTATCACTTCACCAAATCCTGACATCAAACCACTATTGAAAGATGTCACTATTAAATGTACCGCCTTTGTTGCCATATAGTAAATGCTGTATACACTCACTTCTTTTAAATTACTGAAAACTGTTAAAATCACTACTGGAGTATTATTAACAATAAGACCTGCTATTTGATGAAAAAGAACATCCCATTTTTTATGAATCGCTCCCATGTCAGGCTTAGCCATTAGATTAACATATGGATACTTTTTATTTACATAAAACACCAAAAACACTGATCTTGAAGCATATACAACTACTGCAACTGCCTGTACTATGACTACATTAAATCCTAATTTCATAAATATTATTGATATTACTGCATTAAGTATAGTAGCAACTGTTTGTAAGATTGATACTACATAGCTCTTTTGATCAGCAGTAAGCAATACTCGATATTTTCCTATAATAAAAAATTCAATTACACCACTTCCTGCAAGTATTATAACTAACCAGAAAGTAATACTGTAGTTTATTTGAGTATTAACAAATAACGGATAAGTAATCGCTAAACTTACTACAAGTAATGCAAAGATATAACCTGATTTCTTATAAAAGATACGTGTCGCTGATAATATTGCATTTACTTCTTTAATGTCATGTTTAGCCAACGGAGTATATAATGCAACAATTGAAGCTGTGCCTACACCAGCTTCAACGATATTTATATAGCTAATAAACTGCTTTAATGAAGATACCAAACCATTTATAGTGGATCCATAAACTGTTAAAAAATATCTAGGAAGTATAAATCCAATAATTGCTGTTACTAATTGCATTATAATATTTGCAATGAAATTTTTGAATGCTTTTTTACTTCTCATGTTAAAATACCACTTCCAGTTTTGTATTTATGTTTTATAATCGCCAATATATGATACCATTAGAATGTGCTTCTTCTTTATTGTAAATACCTTTAATATCAATTAGGATTGGAATCCCATCTTTATGTAATCTTTTTATTTTATCAAAACTAAAATTTTTAAAGTTATCATGAGCAACAGCAATTACTACACAATCAACATTTTCAACTTCATCCATATTAGCAAGAGTTATCCCATATTCTTCAAAAACTTCTTCTGGATCTGCCAAAGGATCAACTACTATTACTTCAATTTCATATTCTCTTAAACCTACTATAATATCAATTACTTTAGAATTACGCACATCTGGACAGTTTTCCTTGAAAGTAATACCAAATATAACTATTTTTAAACCTTTAATTTTCTTATCAGCCTTTATTAAATGCTTAATAATGTTATCAACTACAAAAAAAGGCATATCATCATTAATTTTCCTACCAGCTAGAATTATTTGAGAATGATAACCAAGCTGTTCTGCTCGATAGATAAAATAATATGGATCCACCCCAATACAATGTCCTCCTACCAGACCAGGATAAAAAGACAGAGCATTCCATTTCGTTGCCATAGCATTAATGACTGACTTAGTATCAATATTCATCTTATTAAATACCATTGCTAATTCATTCATAAAAGCTATATTAATATCTCTTTGAGAATTTTCAACTACCTTTGCAGCTTCAGCTACTTTTATGTTTTCAGCTCGGTAAACACCTGCTTTAATTATAAGTTCATATACTTTCGCAACTATATCCAGAGTTTCCTTGTCCATTCCAGATACAATTTTAACAATATTTTCAAGACGATTCACTTTATCGCCTGGATTAATACGTTCTGGAGAATAACCTATTTTAAACTCCTTACCACATTTAAATCCAGACTCATTTTCAAGTATGGGCATACAAATTTCTTCAGTTACACCTGGATAAACTGTGGACTCATATACCACAATACTGCCCTCTGTAAGATTTCGTCCAACAATTCTACTAGAACTTTCAATTGGGAATAAGTTTGGCGTTTTATCCGCTGAGATCGGCGTAGGTACAGCAATAATTATAAACTTAGCTTTCTGTAATTCTTTCTCATCACTAGTAAAATACACATTAGTATTTATTAAAGCCTCATTTCCTACCTCGCCAGTAACATCTATACCAGATTTGTACTTATCAATCTTATTATTATTTATATCAAAACCTATTACTTTAACCTTTTGAGCAAATGCTACTGCCAGCGGCAGCCCCACATAACCCAATCCTACAACTGCTATAGGCAATTCATTAGACAAAATCTTGTCATATAAATCATTATACAATATAATTCCCCCTTTGTATAAATTGTACGATATCAAAAACTCTATCTAAGAGCCTTATAATCTATATTTATCTCAAAGTTAAGTCTTTTAACTTCATTTTACTCTTTGATAAAGTATAAAAACATATTCTAATGCTTTATCTTCTTAACCTAGATAACGTGGTTCTTAAACATTTATATGTTAAGATAAATACTCCTTTAATTGTTCAATATCAATGTTTACGCAGTCAAGCAAAAAAATCTTTTTTATTTTTAAAAGTTCTTCAATCTCTTTTTCCCACCAACGACTTTTTTCTAATACTTCAATTACTTCATCAGAAAAACGCTTTTTTAAAACCTTAGCCGGATTACCACCAACTATTGAATACCTTGGAATACTTTTAGTTACTATGCTGCCAGCACCTATTACCGACCCTCTTCCAATTCGCACTCCGGATAGTATAACTACATTCGAACCAATCCAGACATCCTCCTCAATTATTATTGGACCTTTTGACATAATATCATTTGACAAAGATTCTTTAAAAACATTCTTACTGATAAAATAAGAAGTTATTCTATTCTTATTATGATAGTCTTCTTGAATAATAACATTAGAAGCAATTGATGTAAAACTTCCAATCTTGATTCCATGAATTCTCGATGATAAACGAGTAGATGGTCCGCTTATCGACACAAATTTATCAAGTACAATTTTACCTGAACAAATTGCATTTTCAATACGACATCCTTCCTTAGCAACAATATCACCAATATATGAGCGACTAATATAAACAGGGTATTTTTTTGTTCCTCTTATTCCTACAGGCTTTTTAAACAAAACATAAGGTGAGATTTCTGAAAACAAGTCAATTTTTACTCCTCTAAATCTCCCTACTATACAATATATTAAAATAATTATTTTCTTAGCAATTACTTTCAACATGTTTATTGTTTTCCCCTTTTTCTGTTGCCATTCTAATTAATGTATTAAAAAAACTTTCATAATTCTTTACAGCATTAAAATTATTCATCCATTTCTCTAATGAAGCCCTGCAAAATCTTTCATACTCTACATGTGGCATTGAGATAAACTTATTTATTAACTCTGCTAATTGACTATCTTTGTAATCTTTCTCTAACAGAAAACCATTTACATTATCTTCAACTATTTCATTAACTCCACCAACATCAGTTGCAATTATGGGAATCCCGAATGAAGTTGCTTCCATAATAGAAACCGGTAGCCCTTCACTTGAGCTTACGTTTATAAAAAGATTAATTCTATTATTCCTATAATACTCTAACACTTCGTTATTTGAAAGTGCTCCCATAAACTTATACTTGATATTAGCTTTCCCCTTAAGTTTCAAAGCAGCATACTCTTTGATTTCATTTAACAAGCTACCATCACCAATATGTATCCAAACAACAGGATATTTTTCAATTAATGATAAAGCATCTACTATTCTATGTATCCTTTTTATTCGTTCTACTCTTGCGCAGCTAATAATTATAAAATCATTACCTTGACTGAACTTATTAATTTGAACGTTATTATTTATAGTTCCCAAATATGATACATAGCATTTTTTACAATTATATCTTTTTATTAAATAATCTTTACCCATTTTTGAGCAAGCAAAAACTGCATCGATATTTTCTAAAATATAATTTTTAAAAGGCTGCACCGTAATCTCATTATATAAGTCATATCCATGAGCTCTCGAGACCTTTAATGCAATATTATTATTTAAATAAGACATCGCAAGTGCATTAAAATGAAACCAAAACGAATATACTATGGTATCTTCTGGTACTATATTTTGAGTCTTAATTAAGTGATATATATTATGATATATAATATTTGCATGAAAGACCCATCGTAGCAGTTTAATATTATTTTTTAAACTGAAACTCAATTCTCTGACTAGTAATTTCAATTTACATTTATTAAAATCAAAAATATTACTAATATTATACTTTATTTTTTGAACATATACATTATTGGGTAAATTCTGTATTTCCCCATAATACTTTTTTTTAGGAAAAAGTGTTCCCTCAAAAACTGGTATTATCCATACTTTATTAAATTTTTTTGACAATATACTAAGTTCATTTGCAATAAAAACGTCCTTGTTAGGATAAGGATACCCAATTGTCAGCAAAATTATATCCATATTAAATCTCTCCTGTTTCAGTCATCTTTGATTAATCTGAAACCATAACACTTATTTGTTATTTTCCTATGAAACAAGTAATACAGATACTTAACTAATATAGCAAATCCGATTTTCCGCTTTTGTACATATTTTATTGCATTTAAAATCTCTTTACGCAACAACAAATATTTAAACTTATCTAAATCCATCATTAAATAAAACTGCTGTTTTTCTTTATCCGATAAAGAATCAATATGTGATTTAAATGAATCTACAAATAATGCATTAATCTTTTCTATATCACTAAAAGAAACCTTCGTTATTCTGCTATCATAATGAATTATTAATGAACAACTATCTACATATGCAAGTTTATAATAATCCATAATTCTTACTAAGAATTCTAAATCTTGATTCCTCCTAAACCTTTCATCAAATCCTTTAACTTGTTCTATGACAGCTCTTCTGACTAACAGATTCGAACCAGCATATATATACAAGTTTTTCATAAGAACATCTTTTTTTAGATTTCCTTCTCGTTTTTCAGCTCCCCTTTGAATTATTTTACCATTATGTTTTTTTATATAATTTGTATAACACGCACCCCATGATTCATCTAACTCTTCCATTCGTGAAACCTGATTAGTAATTTTATCCGGTAAAAATTCATCATCGTCATCTAAGAATGCGATGTAGTCACCACTTGCCATTTTAATTCCTGTATTTCTTGCCACCGCACCATTTCTGTTTTCAGGATGCTTTACATATATAATATTTGAATACTCTTTATAACGCAACATTGTCTGTTCAGTCTTAATTCTATATTCATCTCCTGGTACATTATCATCAACAACAATAATCTCAATATTTTTATATGTTTGATGTATAACACTTTCAACTGCACGAGACAAGGTATCCGGCCTTCTATACGTAGGAATAATAACACTTACTTTTGGTATATCTTTTGCCATAGTGACCCTCCCTAAAAGTTAATTGATTAACTTGTTTGATTAAATTCCATTTTCATTACATTTATTGAAAATACTAGATAGAAATAATACCAATCTGCCCATATTCCATCTAAAGAAAATCCTGTTATAAAAATTATAGCTGCTGGCAAATACCTTGTAAAACTTATTAGATCTGTGTTTTTAATAATCTTTTTATTACTATATATACTATATAAAAACATACACCAAAAAATTGAACCAATAATCCCAAAGGACATTACAGACTCAAAATAAACATTATGTAATGCAGATCCAAAATACTGCACTATACTTGAACCAATGCCTACACCAAATAATAAAATACCTGGCTGCTGAAGTACCACATCAATTGCATTTTCTAAAATAGTCAATCTGCCTGTAGATAAATCTGAACTATTATTAAATCTATATAATATGATATCCAAAATATCTTTCATAAATAATGAATTAATAGCAAAAAATAACATTAATAAAAGAAAACAGACAATTATAAATCTAATAATAGTTCTTACTTTATTAGTAATAAAAATATATGTTATACAAACTGTTAATAATAATAATAATGTTAAGACATACATTTTAGAATATGAAATCAGCCCAAAAATTATTAGAGAAACCAATAAACACAAGATTCCTATTACTTCCTTATTAGATATACCTTGATAATTTATAAGTAATACAAATAAAGAAGCAATGCATAATAAAATTCCCTGAGCAAAATAGTTTGGATCATGCATCAATCCTGTAAATCTCATTATCATTATATCTAATTGTCCTGTTATTGCAGTTAAAGTTTTAAAAAACTCTATTTTCCCTGGCATAAAGATCCTGATTAAATACCCTAATATAGATGATGATAAAAAGCCACTGCATAAAAATAATACAGACTTAACAATACTAAACGAAAACTTATTAGTTGGGTAATCACATCCACAAACAAAAAAAACTATTAGAACATTTAGTATCCATGCAAGATAAGTTGTAATAGCCATATTATTTAGATTAATACTTACAACACTTATTAGAGCAATAAATAAAATTAATTGTAATGACTTTACTTTCGGTTTATACAGTAATAAATTAATCAAAAGTATTACAAGCCACACATTAAAGGTTGAAAATCCTTCATTACCTATACGTATGAATTTAATATACGGCAAACAAAATAATAACATGTAAAATTTAACGTCAGCTTTTACAGTAATATAAAATAGTGAAGTTAATAAAATAACAACTAATTTAGTAATATTACTATTAATAACCCATCCTAAAACGAGAATCGACATTAAGATAATCCATATCAAAAGCTGATAAATAACTCTTCTTTTTTCTTTAATTATATTTATATTTGCATCCACTACCTTATGATTAAAATTACTCATAAAAGAACCCTCTCTAAATAACTAACTTTGTTTTACATTAATAACGATTGAAAATATAAAACTAACAAAAAACATTCCTTAATTAAAATTAGCTCTTTTTATTTCAGGTATAAAATGTGAGTAAAGAATTTTCATTTCTTTAATAACGTTCTCAATAGAATACTTACTAATACTCTTAACATTATAATTACCAAATCTTTTTCTCAATTCTTTCGAATTATATAACACTTCAATAGCATTAGAAAAACCATTAACATTATAAGGCTCTACCAAAAATCCACCTAATTTATCTTCAACTAAATCCGAATTCCCTCTTATATTTGAACAAACTATAGGCAATCCTGAAGCCATAGCTTCCATCAAAGCTACGGATAAGCCTTCTCTAAATGAAGGAAAGGCAAAAACATCTGCACATTTAAGAATCTCTGCTATATCATAACGATAACCCAATAATTTAACCTTTTTTTCTATTGCTAATTCTTTTGTCATTTTTCTTAGATAGTCTTTCATTGCTCCATTTCCACAGACTAAATAATAAATATCTGGTATGTTTAACTTTGCAATAGCCTTGATTACTACTTGATGATTCTTATTTTTATTCAGTTCTCCTATTGAAAGAATAATAAAACTATCCTCAGGTATGCCTAATTCTTTTCGTTTTTTTGATTTGTCCACCGTTACCATCAGTCTTGAAGTATCAAAACCTATTCCAGGAATATACTCAATTCTTTTTGCTTTAAACAGTTTCTTAGCTCTTAAATAATCCTCTTTATTAATAGTAATAATCATATCGGTATATCTTGATAACCATTTCTCAATAAAAAAATATATTAACCAATTTTTCAAAGGTGCTCCCTTATAAAAATGGAACCCATGTGCAGTGTAGACAACCTTAACATCTTTCATTTTTCTGCATGCCAATCTTACACAAGCTGAAGCTACAGGCGTATGTGTATGGATTAAATTGTATTTTTCCTCTATAATTAATTTTTTCAGTTTTTTATAAGCTACAAAGTTAGACTCACTTAATGGTGTTCGTTGAAACTCAGTTCTAAATACTTTGCACCCTAATTTAATTAACTCCTCACTAATAGGTCTCACAATATTACAAGCTACATCTACCTGATGACCTTCTTGAACCAACATTTTAATGTGCGGCAATAAAAAAGCATTTATAGTATTAGATATAGTAGTAACATATAATATTTTCAATTCTCTCACCCTTAATAATCAACTTGAACATTTATCCTTTCTATTGACTTTTAAATACTCTCTTGTCCACGTTCTCTCTTAAAAACTTTGCTGGATTTCCTACCATCACTGAATTAGGCGCTACATCTTTAAGTACAACTGCGCCCATCCCAATTATTGAATTCTCCCCAATAGTTATCCCATTTCGTATAATTGCACCACTTCCAATGTAACAGGTATTTCCTATATTAACATTGCCTCCAATTGTTGCATTGGGCGATAACACACAGAAATCTCCAATAGTTACATCATGTCCAATAACTACATGTTTATTGATTAAACAACCTAAACCAATCTGTACATTGCATGTTATTACTGCACCAGTATGTATAATTGTTCCTTCCGAAATTGAAGAAAATCGTGAAAGAGTAAATTGAGGATCTATCACATTTGTACACTTTAGGTTTCTGTGCCTAAGTTTATCATAAAGCAATTTTCTTATACAAGGTTCTCCATTAGAAACAATAAACTCTAGATCATTATTATCAAAATATTCTAATACTTCTTCTAACATATATACTTTTACTTCATTAACCATTCTACTAACAATATTATCATCAACAAAAACTATTTGTTCCCACTTATTTAATCTATAAGCTAAATCGGCTATTTCCCTTCCTAAACCACCACAACCATAAATACAAAGTATCTTCATAATTTAGAACTCCTCTTAATTTTCTAATTCAACTTTATGTTTAAACTTATAGTACTTCTTTTGTACCTTTAAATCTTTCCATCGTTACAGATTCACTACTATTAATACCTTCTCTTTTAAAAACCTTTATAAAAGTTAACAAAATAATTTTCCAATCACCAATGAAACTAACATTATCCACATACTCTACATCGTAATCAAATTTTTTCTCCCATGTTATTGCATTTCTACCATTAATCTGTGCCAACCCTGATAATCCAGGCCTTACTTCATGACGCCGTTTTTGGTGTTCATTATATAACGGGAGATACTCCACCAATAACGGTCTCGGCCCAACAATACTCATATCTCCTTTTAAAATATTAAATAATTCAGGCAACTCATCAAGGCTTGTACTTCTTAAAAACTTTCCAAACTTCGTAAGCCTGACACTGTCCGGCAACAATTCTCCGTTTTCATCTCTTTCATCCGTCATTGTCCTGAATTTATACAATGTAAATATTTTCTCGTTGAGTCCCGGTCTTTTCTGCTTGAATATTACCGGACTGCCAAGTTTAATCCTGACCAATAGAGCTATTATTAACATGAGCGGTGATAATACAATGATTGCACACAACGACAAAATAAAGTCCATTGGTCGTTTGAAATATTTTTTATATATAAAACGTTTAGGTTTATTCCTGGAAAGTTGGAAGGTCGGAAGGTTGGAAGGCCTTGCCTCACTTCTTTTTCCTACTTGCATACCACTACCACAACCCCTTTATAATTTTCACTATCCTTTCCAAATCCTCATCGCTCATCTTGGTGTCACTTGGCAGGCACACGCCATTTTCAAATATTTCTTCCGACACGCCGTCGCCGATAAAATCATAATCTTTATAAAACGGCTGCAGATGCATTGGCTTCCATATAGGCCTGCTTTCGATATTTTCCGCTTCCAATGCTTCCATAATATCCAACGGCCTTACCTTTCCGCTTAATGTTATACAGGTAAGCCAACAGTTCGGTTCATTCCATTCGTTTATGGGCATCATCTTAACCCCGTCAAGGCTGCCTAATTCACGTTTGTAATACTCAAATATGTACCGTTTCTTTTCGATTCTTTTATGTAATACTTTAAGCTGGCCTCTGCCTATACCTGCTACTATATTGCTCATCCGATAGTTATATCCTAATTCGCTGTGCTCGTAGTGCCTTGCAGGGTCACGGCTTTGAGTCGACCAAAACCGGACTTTGGCAATTCTCTCTTCGTTATCGGATACAAGAATTCCACCGCCGGATGTAGTAATAATTTTATTGCCGTTAAAGCTAAAGACACCGTAATCTCCAAGGGTGCCCGTATACCTGCCCTTATATAAAGTTCCCAGGCTTTCTGCCGCATCTTCGATAAGCGTTACATGATGTTTTTTACATATATCCATAATCTTGTCCATATCTGCCGATAAGCCATATAGGTGAACTACAATTACAGCCTTGGGCGTATATTTTTCGAATGCTTTTTCCAAAGCTTTTGGGCTCATGTTCCATGTTTCATAATCGCTGTCTATAAAAACCGGAACGGCATTTTGATATATAATGGGGTTTGCTGTCGCCGCAAAGGTTAAACTGGAGCAGAATACGATATCTCCCGTGCCGACACCTGCCGCTTTTAATGCCATATGTATTGCTGCAGTTCCGGACGATAATGCTGCAGCCGATTTCGCCCCCACCATAGCCGCCAATTCTTTTTCAAATTCGTTTACATTCTCTCCAAGCGGAGCAATCCAATTGGTATCGAATGCTTCCTGTATGTATTGCATTTCGTATCTTTCGTCGCTCATGTGGGGGGAGGAGAGGAAAATCCTCTTTCTTGCTGTTTTTTCTGTTTGTGTTGTCATTGTCATGTTCAAATACTTCCTTTTCATTTTTTAGTTGAAAGGTTGGAAAAGTTGGAATGTTGGAAAGTTGGAAGTTATTATTTATTTCTTTTTCGTTCCAACGATACTATTAATCCATTGAGTAGTCTTCCAACATCTTTTGCCGATGTTAATACTTCATTATAAGTATTTTCATCGATGTATTTTAAATCTTTAGCTAATAATAAGTGATATTTCACTTCTTCCAGCGAACCTCTTGCCATTAGTAAAAATCTTTTGTAATCATTTTGTGAGCCTTTTGCTTTGCCTTCCACTATATTACTTGGTATTGATACCGCTGCTCTTCTTATTTGCGATGTTAAACCAAACATTTCATCCTTAGGAAAATTTCTGGCTATCTCATATATTTTTAACACTAACTTATGTGCTTTCTGCCATACAATTAATTTACCAGTATCTTCATACATAAAAAGGTTCTCCCTTTGGATTGATAAAAGCTAAAAACCGACACTATTTGCTCGTCAAAGGCTTTTCCCTAACCAACTTTCCACTTTTCTACTATTCTGCTATTCCACCTTTCTACTTTCTGCTTTTCACTCTTCCACCTTTCCGCTTTCAACTGCACCGCTACCTGTTAATAACCTAACTATCGTCCCAAAAAAGCATTTTACATCAAATAAAAAGCTCAGCTTTTGAACATATTCTCCGTCCAGTTTGGCTTTTATTTCTATGGGGAGTTCGCCTTTGGCATTTATTTGCGCCCAGCCTGTCAAGCCGGGGCGGATATCGTTTGCGCCATATTTATCCCTTTCGGCAATCAGGTCATACTGGTTCCACAAGGCAGGCCTGGGGCCTATGATGCTCATTTGGCCTACAAATATGTTCCATATTTGCGGCAATTCGTCCAAGCTTGTATCACGCAAGAATTTGCCTACTCTCGTTACGTACTGCTCAGGGTTTTTCAGTAAATGCTTAGGGACATCTTTTGGCGCGTCTACTTTCATTGTCCGGAATTTTAAGATATTAAAATAGGTTTTTCCCTTTCCAACCCGCTTCTGCTTGAACAATATGGGGCCTTCGGAATCTATTTTTATTGCCACAGTTATTATCAGGAATACGGGGGATAATATGATGAGTCCTAAGAATGATAGAACGATATCTATGAATCGTTTGACCTTTAAATAACACATTGTATCGACCCCTATTTTTGTTAAGCTACAACAATAAAATGTTGTTTAATGCCATATGAAATATTTGTATATACAACCTTACATATTATATAATGATTTGCCAAATAATTCAATAAACAATTTTTACATAATTTTTTAATATTTCAATAAAAAACGATTATTTCTTATAAATCACTTTTCCTATATTATCTATATGCTTTTTTAGTTCTTCGTTTGTAATATCATTATAGTTTAGCACATCAAAAAAATAGGGTAATGGGTACTCTTCGTTTAAATCGTTGCTGAGCCTGATTACTGTTTTTCTGTTAATTTCCTGCCCTTTTAAAGCGATATCTACATCAGAACCTTTTTTATAATTTCCTATGGCCCTGCTACCAAAAATAATCACTTCTTCAATTTCGGGATATTTACTAACAGCTTCCAATATGTATTTCATATCTCTTTCTATTAATCCATACATTGTTATATCTCCTTAACCAATTTTTCATAAAATTTTCTTAATTCGGGATAGTAAACATATACAATATCTTCAATTATTTTTTTTGCCAGTTCTTCATCATAAGTATGAACTGTTAGGTTTCTATCGGTAAGGGCATCTATCCAAACATGTCCATTATCAATTAATCCCGATTGATATGCTTGTTTTATTGTTTCTCTAGGGCTTTTAACTTGAAATCCCTGAGCTTCAAGATAATCCTTCATTAATTTCCACGAAAGTTCAAAAGTTACTTCAAAAAAATTGTATGTTTTTTTGTTGATCCATGACAATAATCCTCTCATTCACTTATTCACCAGTGGTAATAATATTATATCATATCATGTTTATTTACACTATGTTTATTATGCTGAAATTTACTTAATGAAATTATAATTTGTTTTCGGACACCATGTATGGTGTCCCTACGTTATATGTAATTTGCGGGCGACCACAGGTCGCTTCTACTGATTTGTAATAATATTATATCATATTTATTACATGAAATTATGATTCGTTTTCGGACACCATGTATGGTGTCCCTACGTTATATGTATTTTGCGGGCGACCACAGGTCGCCCCTACTGATTTGTAGTAATGTTATATCATATTTATTACATGAAATTATGATTCGTT
>ENA-UPSB01002679-UPSB01002679.1-bioreactor-metagenome-genome-assembly--contig:-NODE-2679-length-15910-cov-5.390413_pt1 | contig 15910 bp, 16 predicted proteins | sample MGYA00238182_ERZ773286 | MGnify/ENA primary metagenome ERZ773286 (study PRJEB29026, sample SAMN07631240) | bioreactor metagenome | isolation source: Switchgrass digestor | place: USA: Dartmouth... | reverse complement strand
AGGAGGGTGACGTCCTGGGAGTAATGGACGCAGGCGCATATGGATATTCAATGAGCTCCAACTACAATAACAGGCTGAGGCCTGCGGAAGTGCTGATAGGGAAAGATGGAACCGTAACTCTCATACGGAGACGGGATACCCTTGAAGATTTGATGAGAAATTTTATTGTTTGAGCGCCTGAGTTCAGCCTGGTTTTAATATAAAAAAGGCTGCTTATGCAAAATATCCGGAAAAGTCGATCTTTATGGCATTTTATGTAGAGTAGCCGGGAATAAATATATTCTTGACAACATTTGTTAACAAAACTATAATAATACTATTAATTGTAAAAGTGAATATTGACGGATGATGGATGAGGGAGAGATATTTCTTTATATGTAAAGATATAAAGAAATACACCGAAGGAGTAGCACTCTCAGGTATGCAAGACCTCATCCGGACGTACCTCTGGAGAGACCAGCAAATGGCGCCGAAGGGGCAAGGTCGGAAGACCGAAATCTCTCAGGCAAAAGGACAGAGTATGTCAAAATATGTATTTGCCATGCATATACAGGGGTCAAGTCTTTATTAGATTTGACTTTTTACTTTAATTAGGGAAATTGGAGGGTTCAATCATGCACAAGAGGCTTTTCATCCCCGGCCCGGTAGAGGTAAGGGAAGATGTTCTGGAAAAAATGTCTGCGCCTATGATAAGTCACAGATCCAAAGACGCATCAAAACTGCAAAGAAGTATCAGCGAAAAGATGAAAAAGTTAATGTATACGGATAATGAGATAATTTTGTCCACATCTTCCGGAAGCGGGCTGATGGAGGGAGCAATACGATCCTGCACTGTCAAGAGGGCTGCAGTATTTTCGATAGGAGCTTTTGGTGACAGATGGTACAAGATGGCTGTATGCAACGGAGTACCTGCCGACAAGATATCTTCAGAACCCGGTCAGCCTACTTTGCCGGAATTGGTTGATAAAACCCTGGCAACCGGAAAATATGACCTGATTACAATCACCCATAATGAAACTTCTACAGGAGTGATGAATCCTGTGGAAGAAATCGCTGAAGTTATGAAAAAATACCCTGAGGTTGTTTACTGCATGGATGCCGTGAGCTCCATGGGAGGAACGAAAATTGAAGTTGACAAGCTGGGTGTGGATATATGCATAACATCTTCCCAAAAATGTCTGGGGCTGCCTCCGGGATTGTCCATATGCTCCATATCTCAAAAAGCTTTGGAAGCAGCAAAAAAAGTTGAGTTCAGAGGCTTGTATTTCGACCTCCTGGAACTTTACAACTATATACGGAAGAAAGATTATCAGTATCCGTCCACTCCCTCCCTGTCCCATATGTTTGCTTTGGACTACCAGTTGGACAGGATATTTGAAGAAGGCCTGGAAAACAGGTTTGAGCGGCACAGGAAGATGGCTGAATATGTTCGTCGGTGGGCAAAAGAGAATTTCGGACTGTTTGCTGATGAAAGGTACGCATCCAACACAATGACTACAGTGAAAAACACCAGGAATATTGATGTGGGTGAGTTGAACAGAAAGCTGGGGGAGGCCGGCTATATGATTTCCAACGGTTACGGTCAGTTGAAGGATATCACGTTCAGGATTGCCCACATGGGCGATACCACGCTGGAGGAAGTAAAGCAGTTGCTTGATACCATAGACAGGATTATTTCATAGGTTGCGGAAAGATGACAAGTTAATTAACATATACGGGGAGGATAAAAATGAAGGTAATAGTAACAGAGCGAATTGCGGATGAAGGCATAGACTACCTGAAGGATAACGGGCTTGAAGTTGACATAAAATATGGGGTTTCCCGGGAAGAGTTGCTGGGGATAATAGGAGAATATGATGCCATAATTGTCAGGAGTGTGACAAAAGTAAACGAAGAATTGCTGGATGCCGCGAAAAACCTTAAGGTGGTGGGTCGCGCAGGAAACGGTATAGATAATATAGACGTCAATGCATGCACAAAAAGGGGAATAATAGTGGTCAACACTCCGGAAAGCAATATAATGGCAGCAGCCGAACTGGCGGTTGCCCTGGCCTTTGCGATTTTCAGGAACCTTCCTCAGGTACATGTGGCTGTAAGGAACAAGGACTTCAGAAGAAACAGGTTTATTGGAAATGAGCTGGATGAAAAGACGGCAGGTATAATAGGTCTCGGCAGAATCGGCTCTATCGTGGCAAGAAAACTGAAAGGCTGCAATATGCGGGTAATTGCCTATGATCCGTATATAACCGATGACCGCTTTAAAATGCTTGGCGTTGAGAAATGTGAAACTCTTGAGGAACTGCTGAAGCAATCGGACCTGATTACGCTGCATACGCCCAAAACATCGGAGACCTATGGCATGATCGGAGAAAAAGAGCTCAACATGTGCAAAAGAGGAGTTCGGATAGTTAATGCGGCCAGAGGAGGGCTTGTCAACGAAAAAGCTCTCTATAGCGCACTCAAAGACGGAAGGGTTGCTGCTGCAGCGCTGGATGTACTGGACCCCGAGCCCAGCTATGACAAAAAGCCTGAAGAGCAGGATTATACCAATCCCCTGCTGGAACTGGACAATGTTATAGTAACACCTCACCTTGGGGCTTCTACGGAAGAAGCAAATTACAATGTGGGCACGGCCATAACCAAGCTGGTGGTTGGAGCACTGAAGGGAGAGATGGTGGCTGCCGTCAACATGCCCCCCATGAGTACCAGGGATTTGACCGAACTGAAACCTTACCTTGAGCTGGCTGAAATGCTTGGAAAAATATATTACCAGGCTGAAAAGGATACTGTTCAGCAAATAGAGGTGGTTTACAGAGGAGATCTGGCTGAAAAGGAGACCAAAGTCATCTCTTTGTCGGTGCTGAAAGGTTTCTTGGACCCCATAGTCAAAGAAAAAGTAAATTATGTAAACGCTGAGCTGATACTAAAGAACATGGGTGTTGAGTTTAAGGAAAGCAAAAGCACAAATCTGGACAAGTATACAAACCTGATCACTGTTAAGTTCACCACAAAGAAAAAGGAATTGAGCGTATCCGGAACCGTATTTGCAAAAGAAGAAATCAGAATAGTGGACTTCTTCGGATATAAGCTGGATTTCGAACCAACTCCCTATGTCCTGGCCATTCAAAATGTTGACAAGCCCGGTATCATAGGTCAGATTGGTACCATACTGGGTGCAGATAATATAAATATAGCTGCCATGCAGTGGAGCAGAAACCGCAAAGGTGAAAAGGCAGTTGCCTTTGTAAGCGTCGATGCCGAGGTGAGTGAGGAAATAATAAGACTTTTGAAGAACATTGACGGAGTGCTGAAAGTTTCAATGCTGAAGTTTTAGGGATGTACTGCGGATAACCCCCTGAGTAAGGCCCGGGGGGTTATTTCTTTTATGCAAAATAAGGAAGATGTGTTTAAATTTTTCGGCTTTATAATGTTGACATTAAATATAGTATACAATAAAATATTTTATGTTAACCATTTGATCTGGTTAACGCATACAATTTGCAACCAACAATATCAGTTGCTCACATTTTGTGTAAATTTATTATGTTAACTGTCGGTTAAGGGTTGAAAGGAAGTGGGCATGAAAAAAAAAAGGGATTTACCCTGGTAGAGCTGATGATTGTCCTGGCAGTGATATCCATCCTGGTAACGGCTGCCGTTCCAAATATGGACAGTATTAAGCTGGATGCCTATAACAGGAAGGCAGAGTCCAACATACTTATGGTAAAAACCTTTTTGGAAGACAGAAAGTTCAGGGACAAGTATACAATATATCAGCAGAATGACATTAAAGGAATTTCACTGGAACAGGTTATGTCCGATGTGGGGGTAAATGTGGCAAAGGCCATGGAAGATACTTTTTCTGCCAGCAGGGCTTTGGATAATCCTTTTACTGGCAGCAAAGCAATTCTGTATGAAAGCCAGGTATCGTCCTTACGAAAGGATGGTTCGGTACTGGTTATGCACAGCACCGGCACTTTACCGGAGAATGTAAATGATATCTCCATGATGGCTGACAGTGAAGAGCGTCCCGGAATTACAACGGTGAAGGTATATCCTGACGGATATGTCATTTATGGGGTAGGAAAGGATAGAAGGATTATCACTCCTTTCATTATTGAAATGCCGGATATAGAAGCTTTTAAAATAGAAGATGCAACCCCTTCAGCACCTAAACCCAGGGATGAGTATGTACGTGGCAATACAATGACGCTTGTTGAGTACTTGGAAGCAAGGGTTGAGGAAGATTTGACGAAATACGGAAAAGAAAAGGACTTAATGTTCCACTTATACTACGGTTCTTCTTCAGGAATGGAAAGCCTGGCATCTTATTTCGGAGCAGACAAGAATCCTTTGAAGAATCCTTTTTCCGGCATGCATTACACGGGATATGTCTCCAACAGTACGGAGGTTCCAAAAGGATATGCGATAATTGTTTTTGAAAAGGACCAGTTTTTTACAAAAGAAGAGATTTCCTTGTATAAAGGATCCATATTTGTGTTGCCCATTAACCCTAAGGGAAATGAAGTAACAGGGTACAGGGTCCTTTCCATATTGGAGGATGGAAACACCGAGGAATACTTGGTGACAGGGAGCAAATGGGACAGTTAAACCACAAGGGATAATGTTGGTTTATGTTAACCAATAGACTAAAATGTTGTTGCATTAAATGATTGTTATTATGACCAATGTATTGCTAAAAACGTTAAAACAAAGAAACTAAAGAAAAAGGTGAAAATGTATGAAAAGAAGAAAAGGTTTTACGCTTATTGAACTGATGATAGTTCTGGCGGTGATTGCGATACTGGCAGCCGTTCTGGTACCGCAAACAGGGATATTCAAGGGACAAGCCAAAAATACCGGAGTAATCACCAATATCAATTCTGTAAGGGCTTTCCTGGAAACCAAGACGGGAGCGGACTTTTTTGAGGGGAAAGAAGCCGGAAAAGAATCAACCGATCTCCAATCAGCAATTATATCAGCCATGACTGTTGATAACGAAAAATTCGTAAACCCCATAGACAGCAGCAAAACAGCTGTAATAGTGGTAACAGCTGACATAACACCAACAAATGACAACGTAGGGCAGGTAATAGTTATTTATAACAAAACAGGCAAATCATACAGCATATACGGTGTAAACGGCGATTTGTCGAAGACGGATCCAATAACCATCAAATAAAATCAGAACAACATAGAAATAATAATAAAAAACACACCAACGCAGAAATATGGATGTCTCCACATCCATATTTTTGCGTTATGGTGCAGACAGAAAGGAAATTGTGTGTGGCAAAGACAAAAAAGAAGCTGGGAGAAATACTTACCGGTTCAGGGGTCATAACTGAAGAGACCCTCCGAAAGGCTTTGGATATACAAAGACAAACCGGTGGAAAGCTTGGGGAGATACTGGTCAGCAGAGGTTTTATTACAGAAGAACAGATTGTGGATGCGGTAAGGGAACAACTGGGAATACAATCGGTGGATCTGAACAGGATAAGCATAGAACAGGAAATAATAAATATCATTCCGGAAGCAATTGCCAGAAAGCATGAGGTATTGCCGCTGGATATAGTAAATGGCAAGCTCATGGTGGCAATGGCCGATCCCCTTAACTATTATGCAATAGAAGAGTTGAAGCTGTTCACCGGATATTCGGTAAAAGCTGCAATTGTTCTAAGGAGCAGCTTAATCAGCAATATAGAACGTTACTACGGAAAAACCAAAGCTGAGGAGGCAGCCGAAGATTACGGGAGGATATACGGGTTCCGAAAAAAATCCAACGGCGCTGATTTGGATGATGAATCGGCTCCCATAACAAAGTTTATAAACACTATTATTGAAAACGCGCTGCTTAATGGTTCTTCAGATATCCATATAGAACCGGGGGAATCGGAGCTTAGGGTGAGATTTCGCATAGACGGTGTACTAAAGGAGATAATGAAGACGGATATTGGCATTCTGGAGCCTGTATGCAGCAGAATCAAGATCATGGCAAACCTCAATATTGCAGAGAGAAGACTTCCCCAGGACGGCAGAATCAATTACGGATTTAATGGAAAAAGTATAGACATAAGAGTTTCAACAGTGCCGACAATCTGGGGTGAAAAGGTCGTTTTGCGGTTGCTGGACAAAAGCGGTTTTTCATTTCATCTTGAAACACTGGGCATGGAGAGGGATGATTTAGACAGGATTAGGGAGATTCTTTCAAGGCCTTATGGGATAGTGCTGGTAAGCGGCCCTACAGGAAGCGGGAAGACTACATCCCTTTATTCTTTTTTAAATGAGCTGAATGATGTGAAGAAGAACATAATCACCATTGAAGATCCGGTGGAGTACAACATGAGGGGAATAAACCAGATGCAGGTTAATCCTAGGATAGGGTTTAGCTTTGCCAATGGGCTGAGAAGCATTTTGAGACAGGATCCGGACATAATAATGGTGGGTGAAATAAGAGATGATGAAACAGCGGAAATATCGGTGAGATCTGCCATGACGGGACACCTGGTGCTTTCCACCGTCCATACCAACAACGCTGCAGGTACCGTCACCAGGCTCATGGATATGGGCATAGAACCTTTCCTGCTTACTTCCACCGTTATCGGCATCATAGCCCAAAGGCTTGTAAGAAAGGTATGCCCGGTTTGCTCAGAAGAATACATTTCAGAAAAATGGGAGATGAACGTTTTGCGCCATGCCGGTCCGGTTGCCCTGAAAAGGGCAAAAGGATGCAGTTTGTGCAACCATACCGGCTATAAGGGAAGGACCGGAATATATGAGGTGATGCAGATTACCGAAGAGATAAGGGACCTTATTGGAGAAAGCAGAAGTGAAAAGGAAATAGAGGAAGCTGCAATACGCAATGGCATGACCCTGCTGAGAGAGGCATGTATACGGAAAGTACTTGCCGGAACCACAACAATGGAAGAAATGATGAGAGTAACATATGGATATTAAGAGGAAATAGGGGAGTTGGGATGCAGACATTCAAGTACAAAGCGTGGGATGAAAACTTCAATATAGTAAAAGGTCGGCTGGAAGAGGATGATGCTGAGATGGCAAAGGCCTGTCTGAGGTCTCAGGGTTACGTTATTATCAGCATAAAAAAGATGGGTTCTGTTTTTTACAAGAATTTTGGCAGAAACAAGCTGGACAACTCCGAACTGGCATCCTTTTGCGGGCAAATGAACACTGTTGTAAGTTCGGGAGTCAGCCTGCTGAAAGGTATTGAAGTCTTTCGGGATCAGGCTGAAAAAAAGAGGCTCCGCACCCTTTACAATAAGATATATGAAAGCATAGAAAAAGGCAATTCCCTTTCCTATGCCATGAGAAAATCCGGTGCTTTTCCCGGGCTTTTGTGTGATATGGTCAGCAGCGGGGAATTAAGCGGTGATATGGAAACCATATTCCGCAATATGGAAATTCTATATGAAAGGGAAGCCCGGATAAAGGACAAAATAAGGACTGCTTCGGTCTATCCCCTTATTCTCCTTTTCACTTCGACAGGGATGCTTATATTTTTCAATTATTTTATTTTCCCTGAGTTTCAGGAAATATTGTCTGACAGCAATAACCTGCCTCTGATAACAAAAATTCTGGTAGGTTTTTTGCAGTTTTTTAAAAAAAATGCCTTTATAATTGCGGCAGCAATCCTGTCCATCATGCCGGTGGGGAAATATGTGGCAACACGTGAGAAAACCGGCTATATGCTTTCAAAAGCGTCCATCAGCTTGCCGATAATAGGCAGGGTCAGGAAAGACGTTGTCACATCGCGATTTGCAAGGGCCATGTCCCTGTTTCTGAAATCTGCAGTGCCGGTATTGCAGATATTGGACAGCTTAGGGGGTATTCTGGGAAATGAGTATATGTCACGAAGAGTGGAGTATATCAGGTCGGGTCTGACCAATGGATATTCTGTGGCCGATGCAATGGAAATGGCATCAATTTTCGATCCTATTGTTATTCAAATGGTGAGAGTCGGGGAAGAGACGGGCAGTCTGGATGAAAGCCTGGAAAAAGTGGCGCAGATATATGACAAGAAATCGGAATCGGGCATAAACAAGCTGATGGCTGTGATTGAGCCGGTTTTTACCCTGCTGATAGGAGTGTTTATCGGCATACTCCTTTTGGCGATGATGTTGCCTGTCATGCAGGGAACAACCCGTCTGCGGTAAAGTTGAAGCGAGGTTAGGTTATGATAAAAAAAGGGTTCACCTATGTGGAAGCTATGATTGGTGTGGCCATATTCATGCTGATGGCTGTTTTTATAATAAGGATGGCCATAGTAGCCCAAAATAATGCGAAAAAGAACAATGAGATACTAAAGATGGCGTATATTGCCCAAAGCCAGGTGGAAAGGTATAAAACCAATCCGGTTGAGTTTGAAAACAAAGACGTTGAAGGGTTTTATGTGACAATAACCAGCGAACCCTTTGGGGATAGCGATGTGGTTGAACAGGTGACGGTGACGGTTAGAAAAACATTTGCAATGCCGTCTGATGAGGATGTGATTGTACAGTGCCATGTATTGAAAAAATGAAACTTCCCATGAGAAAAAAGGGCTTCACGTTGATGGAACTCATGCTGGCTGTAAGCATTTTCAGCATTTTCACGATATTCATGATCAAGTTCTTTTTCGATGAGTATGAATCTTATGTCAGGCTGCAAAATCAGCTGGATCTGCAGTACAGTGCCAATACAGCGGTGGATTATATTGTTCAGTGCATCAGGAACAACCCTGACATTACATTCCTTGATGAAGACTATCAAGTGTTCATAAGCCGCACCGCCGGCAGGAAACTGATGGACATCTCCGGCAGCGGAGGGGCTTATGATGCCGAATTGTACTATGATGCGCAGGATAAAGCATTAAAAAGCAAGCAGGGGCATGTTATATGCGAAAACATTGAGGAGATCATCCTGGAACCGGATTCTTCCGATGACTCGGTGATCAATGTGAAAGTGTCTTTGTCTGCCGGAGAGGGAGACAAAAGAGCCCGTTATGATGTTTTTACTTCAGTTAATATCTTGAAATAGGTGGGTGTATGAAGAAAAAAGGTTCGGCTTTAATTAATGTAACCATAATAATGACCCTTGCATTTCTTCTGGTGGCAATTTCTGTGGACAGGAGCCTTAAAAGCTACAGGAGAATCCAGGAAAACCTGGATGACATAAGGGCTTATTATATGGCAGAAAGCCTTGTATATGACCTGGCGGGATATGTAAATGAAAGCATTGACTGGCCGGTCCTGGGTGACAGCGGCGTCCTGAAAATGGATGCCGGCGCTTCAAGTACATCAAACCCTGATGACATACCGGTTATCACGGATTCAAGAGTGGAGTCATACAAGGTAAGACTCGTGAGTGATATTGTTAAAACCTATGAAGACAATTCAACCATAGAGTTGGCCTATAACATGGAAGCCAATGTTGTTTATGCCGGCAGGAACTATACAGTGATAATGCAGTTGGGGACAAGGTATGAAAAAGGGCCTCCAATAAAATACAGCAGCCATTATATAAGGCAGAGGAAAGCTTTCAGATGGTGAACAGATATAAAGTGACAGGGAGGGGTGTGGTTGTTTACCAACAAAAGTGTGGCTGTAAGATTTGACGAAAATAAAATAGATGCAGCTGTCTTGTACAGGGATGGCAGGAAAGCGACCCTTGGAAAAATAAAAACAATAAACACCGGAGCAGGCAGTAAAATGGGATTGTTGAAGTTTAACAACAATGAGATAAAAAGAGAATTGCAGGATTTTTTTTCACAGAACAGGGATTTGCCAAAAAAAGTAAACGTCATACTTTCCCTGGAGGGAATCATCACGAGGATTGTAGAATGTCCTGTTATGAAAAAAAGGGATCTGGAAGACTTTTTATATAACAATATAAATGAATATTTTGCTCTTAATACCGACGAATATTGTTATGACTATAAAGTATTGGCACGGCGGGAAGACAGGATACAGAAGTATATTTTGCTTGTGGCGTCCTTTCCAAAAACAAGGATTGAGGATATCAACGATTTGATGAGATCCTGCGGTTTGCAGATTAAAAAGATGCTGATCTACCCTGAGTGCATAGCCAACCTGTTTGATGGGGAAAAAGATTCAAGCGTTGCTGTGTTCGATACGGACCCGGGCAGGAACAGTGTCACAATGCTGGATAAGGGCAAGGTTTTTCTTTATTCACAGATGGAAGAGGATTTTTATGATGAAAGCGCTGAAAGCAAAGAAGAACTGTTGGATAATATGGAGTACTTCCTTGATTTCTATTCTGCAAGGCACTTTGGAAGCAAAATTGACAGGATCTGCCTGATCGGCGGACTCGAAGAAGATGCGGACCTCATCAGGAGGGTCCGTGAACGTTTTGGTATACAGTGTGAAAGCGGGATTACTCCGGAAACACTGACGATCAGCAGTGAAAAGGGCATTAACATGAATCTGTACTGCGATATATATGGCAGCGCGATAAAAAGAAAAAACATATTCAATAAAGAGATTGATTTCAGTAATTCTTCGGAAACCGTTGAAAGGGAAAGCAGAAAAAGCAGAATAAATATCCGTACCGCTGCCATGTTCTTTGCTCTTATCACCTTTATGCTTCCCGGTATTGCTGCTGCAGTTTTGCAATACATGCTGCACATTTATGACACCGATGGCCTGATGGAAAAGGTTTCATCCCTGTCCCATGTGGAAAGGGAGTTGGATGAACTGGAAAGACTAAAGAGCGAATATTCTGCTGCAGAGACCAATTTAAGGGTTATAGGCGAAAATGGTATTGACTACATTGCCTATCTGAATGCCGTCAGCGAAAGCCTGCCGGGTAATGTTTCGGTCAAGAGAATAACAATCGACCGGGAACAGGTAAATATTTCGTTGACCTTGAAGAATGGTACCCTGGATAAGGTCAGGCTGGTGGAGACGATAAACGATTTGGATATTTTTGAAACACTGGAGCTGGACACTGTTGCACTGGATAACACAGAGACGTCGGCTGAGTTTACGCTGATAATAAAGAAACCCATTTCATAGGGAGGAAAATATGGACAAGAATAAAAAAGAGTTGATAATTCTGATGCTCCTTGTGGCTTTTGGCGTAAACTACTGGGTTTTCAGCCTGTATATAAAACCCGGGTATGAAATGCTTAAAAAGGAGCAGGCAGCATATGAAAACCTGGAAAAAAAGCTGGAAAGGCTTACTTTGGCAGAATCAAAGCTCCCGGAAATAAAAAGGGAAAGAGAAACTCTGGAGGAGAAGGTTTCAGCCATGGGAGAAGTTTTTCCTGATGAAATGAACACTCCTTTGCTTGCTATGGAGTTTTATGATTCCTGCAAAAAATATGAAGTAACCGGCGAAAGCCTGAGTTTCAGCACACAAAGCGAAAAAACCGAGAACCTGTCAGGACTGACCGCCCTGCCGATAATTCTTAAAATAAGGGGCAAAAAGCAAAGGGTTGAGGAGTATTTAAAAAACCTGGATGATATATCCGGGAGAAAACTGAGTGTTGAGAGGATTACAATATATACGGAAGATGACGCTGCCCAGGGGATCGCCCCGGACAACATTCCCTTGGGACTTACTATGATCAGGTCTGAGAATATCAGAACGGAAATCACTTTTTTACAGTATGTAAAATCAGAGAATAATCAGTAAAGCAGCAGGATTGGAAGAACTGAATGCTGGTTTTTGTTGTGCCGGTAGTTCTACTGACTAAATTCATTCCCAAAATATAAAACATGTGTTAGAAGAGCATTTCAGCAGCATATAAAAGTTTTTGCGCCACATTGAAGTAAGATCACCGGCACGGCAAAAACAGAGCTTTGATTGCGAGATTTAAAAGAAAAGGTTGCGATTATCATGACAGACTGGGTATCGGCATTAATTGTCTTTATATTGGGTTTAGTCTTCGGGAGCTTCTTCAATGTATGCATATATAGAATCCCCCGTGGGGAATCCATTGTCTACCCTCCGTCCCATTGCACCAGTTGCGGCAGTAAATTGAGAAGCATTGATTTGATACCGGTGTTCAGCTATCTGCTTATCAAGGGCAGATGCAGGTATTGCAGGGCGGAAGTGTCACCGCGGTATATGTTTGTAGAACTGGTAACGGCCTTGATATTTACAGCTATATTCCTGGTTCATGGCATAAGCTTTTTAACCATGAAGTTCTTGGTTTTGGCAAGCTTCATGATTATAACGGGAATGATCGACTATGATACCGGGGATGTGTATTTCAAGGTAAGCCTGGCAGGAATGGCGGCAGGCGCCATATTTACTGCGGTGGAGCTTAATATGGGGAAAGAAGCAATGACATATATATACGGTGCCTTTCTGGGTTTTGGTGTTATATCCGTCATCATACTGCTTACAAAGGGTATGGGGTGGGGAGATGCCGAAATCTGCGGGTTGAGTGGATTGTTCCTGGGAGTCCCCAAGACTTTTGTCATGCTGTTTTTTTCCTTTGCCCTTGGTGGTATGGCAAGTGCCATGCTGTTGCTAACCGGAAGGAAGTCCCATGGGGAATCCATTCCTTTTGGCCCTTTTATAGCTGCGGCCTCTGTAATAGCGGTTCTATTCGGCGAAGAACTTCTGAACTGGTATTGGGGCTAAAAACTGTCTTGTTCTGCTGTAGGATCCAGGTAAAGTCATCGAAAGTGCAAGCCACACCGATTGGGGAAGAGGTTGTACTATAGATTCCAGTGCTGGATAAAAACACGGAAACATTAAGGCTGAAACAAATATCCGATAAACTGCAAATACAAATATGATGTCATAACATTATGACATCATATTTGTATTTAATGAATATTTGTATATTTCTAGCGGATTTTTCTGCATTCTATATAAAATCTCTTTTCCTCAGCTTCGCCCATGGAAAAAGTTTTTCTTGGAAGTACCCCGTCCAGGATGACTGTTTTGAAAAGATCCTTTTTATCCATGGAGGGAAGATAGAAACCGATGTTGTTTTCCATGACGGCAAATCTGTCAACCACTTCATCCCCGTGAATATAGTCAACCCGGGCGGAGGGATTTGATTTAAGGTACTCATCCAGGAAACCCTGCAGGGTACCGACTTCAATATTATGGGCCGGGTTTTCCACTGTTATCAAACCTTTTAGGTCTTTTGAGACAAAAGGAACAGCGTGTATACCCGGCTGCCCGCGGTATTTCGCCGCTTCCTCAAGAATTCGCTCCTTTGTATCCAATACTGTCCAGACAACCTTTGATGTCTTTTCATAGTACGCTGCCATTTTATCCAGTAAATCCTTTACATCAGCATTAAACACGACCCTGTGGATAGGTTCGAAGGTAATGCCGCTGTCATGAACATTGACCATTTCTACCAATGCAAATCTGGCAGGATGATTCTCCCTTTCTTCCGGGGAAAGGCCGGACTTCAGGGTCTCCCAACATGCCTTTGCAGTAGCAAGGGAATGGTTGCCGTCCCCCACTGCAAACAACAGTGGCTCCCCGCAGGAATCGAGTTCATACCTGGATTTGTAAACTTCCGGCTCAATGAGTTTTTCCAGGGATGAAATTATACCCGATATAGTGTTTTCGTCATCTATTTTGTAACCTTTGATATGACCTCCGTTCATCATAAGATCAAAATCATACAATTTTTCAAAGCTCTCAGCTTTCTCCGACAGCGGCTCAATAACGGTTTTATCAGGGTCATCAATGAGAAGCATGATATGAGGGAGTTCTATGGGAGCATTCTGCCGGATTTTTATTCTGGGTGGAAGCCTGTCTACAACTGTACCTTCGGTTGCCCGGATGAGGGTGTGGGAATTTTTACCATAATCGTAGAACTCCAGGTCCACTGCAATAATAAGTCCCTTTCTTGATTTCGAACGGGATGTCCTTCTGTCTGTGTAAATAAAAGCCGGACCATGTTCAACAAGGATTTTCTTATCCATGTACTCCAACATGTTATGATTAATTTTTCCTATTCTTTCGCCGTTATTGTATCCGAGAAAAGCTTCAGGAAAAATCAAATGATAAGTGGAAGGGCTGTCACCTACTATATTTTCGACTTCTTTCCAGTAGTCCGGCTGGGAAGTGTATTGATCACAGGCGATTACAGCCCATTTGGTTAAGTCTATGTCTTTGTTGGGAAGAAGCAATGATGGTACATGAACACCGATTTTATTTTCAAATCCTTTTCCGTTTTTCATACCCAATACCTCGCTAACCATGATGAATAAATTTTAATTTAAACCGCATGTTTAGTCAAATATTTCTATCCGTATTTTTTATCGGAAAGGAAGAAATAATATTTGTTGAGGATTCTGCTATAAAAATCAAAAAAAGAATCCCGTATCCTATGCCAGGGAGCGATGCTTTTGATTAAGTATAGTGAGGTTGTGGGTCTTCCAGTTATCAGTGCCGGCAGCGGAAAAAAAGCCGGTATTGTGAAAGACGTGGTTTTTTGCCCGGGGACAAGAGAGATAAAGGCTTTCATAGTTGAACGCCGCAGCTTTGAAGTGAACCAAAAGCTGGTGTTTCTTGAGGATGTACTGAATGTCGGAAAAGATGCAATTATCATTAACAGCCCAGAAGATTTCAAGAGTATGAAAAGACTGGAAAAGAACGGCGATCTAAAGGACAGGGGGGAGGTTCTGGGTCTTAAGGTCTACTCTGTCTATGGCGAAGAGTTGGGTATAGTAAAAGACATTCTTTTTGACTGTGACAGCGGTTTGATTGAAGGCATCGAGATTTCTGACGGGCTGATCCAGGACATGGTAAAGGGAAGAAACATAATACCGCTGTTTGGCAAGGTGGAGTTCGGAGAGGATAACATATTGGTAGGTAAAGAAGCCCTGGAAGAAATGATGAGTACAGGCGGCGGATTAAAGAAAAGATTTTTGGAAGAATAAAAATATAACACTATGAAAAGGAGTGAAGCATCATTATGAAAAATGGATTTACAACGGGACTAATTGTGGGCAGCATGATTGGAGCATCAGTGAGCATGATGGTCAGCCCGGAAATGATGAAAAGCAGAAACAGGAAAAAGATGATAAAGGCCGGAAGAAATTTCATCAGGAAATCCGGCAGCTTAATAGGTGACGTGGTTGATCTGTTCCGATAGAATTGGCTGAAAAAGACTGGAGCAACTCCAGTCTTTTTTAAATTGATGGCATGAAACATTAAGTTTGTAAAGGACAAGGTATTATGGCATCTAAAAGGAAAATCATACTGTACATGGCAGGCATACTGCTGGCATTAATATCAATTTTGTTCCTCTACCGTTACAGGGCAAAGGTCAGGAGGATTGTATCGCCGTTTTTGTTTGCAGTTTTGATATGTTATATAGTAAATCCTCTTGTAATCAGGCTGGAGAGGAAAAAAATCCGCAAACCCAGGGCCATATTGCTGGTCTACCTGTTTATTGTTGCTGCTGTTGCTTCAATAATCTTGTTTATAATACCCCAGTTGATAAACAACACCAGGGAGTTGATGGATACCGTTCCGGAAATAGTATCCGAGTATCAGACCATTTTAAACGGATTCATGTCCTCCATTCGATACAGCAGCTGGCCTGATGATGTAAAAAGCATTGTTTCCGGTGAAGTAAAGAAAGGTCTGGACCTGGCTCAAAAATTTATAACAGATGCCCTGAAAAAATCCCTGTCCGGTTTTGTTGTGACAATAACCGTTATATTTGATTTTGCCCTGGCCATGGTTATAGCATATTACTTTATAAAGGATGCGGACTTTTTCAAGAGTAATACCCTTTTGCTCATGCCGCGCAAGTGGAGAAACGGAATGATAAAAGCCGGCAGGGACATCCACGGCATATTATCCAATTTCATTCAGGGCCAGCTGCTGATAGCTTTAATAGTAGGGATCCTTGAAACCATCGGCCTGTTTGCTTTAAGAGCGAAATACCCGTTGATTCTGG